>Ga0247841_10001587_pt1 | contig 49988 bp, 47 predicted proteins | sample LaCruzMarch2015__2_FD_192410 | JGI IMG/M metagenome (GOLD analysis project Ga0247841, IMG submission 192410) | Freshwater microbial communities from meromictic Lake La Cruz, Castile-La Mancha, Spain - LaCruzMarch2015_18m | ecosystem: Environmental > Aquatic > Freshwater > Lake | place: Spain... | reverse complement strand
TCTGTTCTTCCGTTGCACGGCGGAACGTGATTTGTTTTATTGTATAGCTGTAGTTAGTCAATACAATAAACGAGGAAATACCCTTTTAGATCACACTACACTCTGTGATAAATTGAGCGAATCTTTTTAGAAAAAGCTTTAATCTTCGCATTTTACCTATATAATCTATGTTATTCTACTTATATAAAACATGGCATGAATTCCATTTATATTGAATATTGCCACAGGCATATTCACATGATTGCCAATGATCTGATTAGCAATCATATTTGAGTCAATTTTTATCCCAATAGATCCTAGGCTTTTCGGAATCAATGATTTACAATATGCTCCATGGAGAGCTAGATCGTGTCCCCCTGAAAAATATGCAATGGTATTTTTGGCAAAACTCTTAATTGAACCTGGGGCATAATTCTTTATGATTTGGTATATAACATTATTTGGTGATATTTTTTTATCATTTTGAGTTTTGAGATTAGGCAATTGGAGTCCAACGAAAGGAATATCAGCAAGATCAGATATCCCTCCTATATAGATTTTATGCAATAATGTATTGCCTACAAGCTTTCTTTCTACTCTTGACTCCAATTTAACTTTCAAAAAGAAATCTACTATTTCATAATCCCACCACGGAAGTAGCCATTGACTATTAAAAAATTCATAAGTTCTAACTGAATTAATAACAAATTTACAAGGTCTAGCTTCAAAAAACCACGTTTCATAAGCCCTTAAAGCTGATGACTTATCTTCATCTGGGAACTCGGGTAATATTTCATTGATGCGATTCAGGAAAGGATTTTCAAGTTCAGGGCATCTCTTACGCCAATTCCATAATGTATAATGATTTGATAATACAGATCCCGGTAACAGTGTTTTATATCCTTTATTCTTCTCTGATAGAAGAAGCGGCTTAGGGATGAGATGAATACCAGCCAACATATCAAAGCAAAGTCCTGGCATAAATACTTTATCATTTTCTATGTTATGCAATTCATTATTAAGAATTTGCCTTACAGCTGGCCAATCCTGTAAACATGCAACTGTAGAGTAATTACTGGCATAATCTATGTAATCTGACATCTGTTCTTCACGGAACCATTTATACCAGCTATCCTTATCATAAGGACAAAAAAGCCATTTATAACCAAGCGTTTTAGCAATTGCTCGACTTGCTTCGGATTCTGCATTACCGGGTTTGCCATAACTAAAACATACGGCATTTTCTACACCACACCGTTTAAGCATAGCGGCTAATAAGCGAGAATCCCATCCACCACTAACTGGAATTACAGGCGTTTTTCCTTTTAGTGCATTTGCATATCGTGTGAAAACCCTATGCAAAAGGTTTGATAATTCATCCTCTAATTCTTCTTCACTAGCTTCAAAGTAGTTTCCAAAAATATAGCGGAAATATCTTTTAGTATTTATTTCCAATCCTTTTTCAGTGACTTTAACCTTTAGAATCTCACCCGGTTGAATCTGATATAATCCCTTATATAAAGTATCTTTTCCAGTAACATATCCCGTTACAAGGAACTCAGCAACGCATGTATCGTCTAGCTCTGCATTATTCATGGATTTTAGGACTTCTTTTGCGTCATCTGATATAATTATTCCGTCATTCTTAATGGCATAGAATAATGGAATGCTTCTGACTCTATCAACTGCTGCTAATACATAATTTTCAGCACTATAAACCAATGCCCAGCAACCATTGAGTTTTGGAATTAGTTCATTCAATATTTTGACTCGTACATCTGGTAAGGAATTCTTAATGCAATCAGACAGATATTGAGTTAAAGCCTTATCAGGATAATATTGGTCTCCGATGAAAGCGTAACCACGAACGCAAATGGTATAAAAGTCAGGTATTGTTACCTTTTGCCATTGCTGATATTCTCCAATTAGATTTACAATAATTCCTTGCTTTTTTTGCATAAAACAATTCCTGAAAGTTGAGTTAGAATTCCATTAATATATAAACGGATACTATATCTGATAGATAAAAAATGCAGTTTGTTATATTTTGTCACCGTAAGGATTTCTGTTTATATTAAAACTTAAGGTTTAATTATCTTGAGCAGTTTCTTTTCCCCCAGCCCTTGAATGTAAGGTTTATCGCAACATACTTCCTTTTGCCAGAAGATGTCATCATTGTAGACATCAACCACGCTCGGTATATGACCATCATGCGAAAATAAAACACCCCCAGAAATAAGTAAAGGGTAAAGGTATTTGAGGCAATCTCTTGTCGAAGAGGGAAGATCAACATCCAGAAAGACTACACATATATTCTCTGAAAAACTGGGCATCGTATCCTTAAACCACCCTTTGACGAACCTACAAACCTCTATTTCCCCAAAATTTTTAACATTCTGACTTACTTCATCTAATGAACCTGTATAGCTCCCTTTAGGAAACCCTATCTTTCCTCCAAATATGTCTTTGCCATTGTTTTCAGAATTTTCGGGGAACCCTTCAAAAGAATCAAAAACTACAAGCTGTCTATTATTCATCTTAGTTGCGATGCTGAGTTTTGCTGTGCTACCACCTTTATAACAACCAGCTTCCACTATACAGCCATTGATATTGTGTGGGATAGAAATGATGGAGCTTATAATGGCGAGTATTTCACCTTGATTATGGGGACAACAAACATTCGAATGTACTTTGATTAACCTATAGATAAGGTGAAATCGTTGAGTAAAATGCCTATTTAATATAATGATAAAAAAATGCCTGTTTACTATTAAACGGATAAAGCGATATAAGGTTAGTAGACATTGTGGCGACTTATCTCTGAAAAATGATTTAACCTTTCCCATTTTGTATTCCTTTCTACGATGGATAGTCATTTTTTTATTGCATAGGAAATTATATTTTTTGTCATTTGACTAATATATACCAAAAGTTCCTAACTAATAGTTTAATAAATATCGTTCTTAACACTATTTTAATTGACTCATCCCTAATTCTTTGCTTTTTTGCATAAAATAATTCCCGAAAGTTGAGTTAAAATTCCATTAATATATAAACGGATACTTTGTTCAAATCTGTATAATGCGAAAAAGTAAATTATAATAGCAAAAACAATCGCAATAAGCATGGTATCTATGTTATGCTGCATCCGAAAGATAAAAAATGCAGGAAGTAATAATACCAGAGATAAAAGCATGTATTTTAGCAGTTCCTTTAACCCCCATTTTATAGAAACATGACTATTATATAGTATCCACAATAACATAAAAATCCATCCAATCACGCTAACTACTACAAAAGCAATCAATGCTATTCTTGGTTGACCAGTTTGTGATCCTAATAACAGTGCTAATAATCTACTGGAAATTAAACCTGTGTTGAAAGCTAGTCCTGTTCCTTGTCGGTCTAAAACAGCAAAATTAGCGCTTAAAGGTGATGTAATAAGCACCAGAAACATCCAAAAGCTTAGGATTTGTGAATATATGCCAGCTTCAAGCCAATTAGGTCCAAAAACAAAACCAAATATTGGGGCACCTAAGATTCCTAAAACCATCATAGGAAAAATACCAATCTGGACCAACCTTTTAAATGTGCTACTGACTATATTGTTTAATCTTCCTGTTTCATTATACTCTTTGGATGCGACAGGAAAAAATACCTGTGCGATTGATCCACCTAACAACGCCATAGGTAATCCGACAAACCTATTTCCCAAAGAATAATAACCAACCACTGTTGTGGAAAAGTATGCACCCAATATAATCGGTGGCAATTGCCCTGAAATTGAATTAAATAGCCCTCCCCATGTATCATAAATCGGGAATTTTTTGTGATATTTTGCCACTTCCCATATATCCCTAAGAGATAGATTTATAGTTCTAACTTCAGATAAAAACTCACGGGATAAAAAAATAAAGAGTATCAGAATATTCAATATCATGCCGGCAATTTGCCCTATAAACAGAAACTTTGCGGAAGCACCAAAAATCAAGCCAAATGTTATTGTGATAAATATGCTTCCTGAAACTGAACCGAAATCTGCCCAAGCCATCGCCCCGAATTTGCCAGAACGTGAAGCATAGTATCTTATCGCAGAACCAACCCCACCTAGCAATACAGCCAACGGCAAAAACCATAAAAACGTCTCCAGTTCAGGTGATTTTAGCCATACCGCAACTTTTTCTTTTAATATTAGCATTGAGACAAATGATAACAAAGCAATTGCTAATGTAGATATAACGCTTATTATGAAACTGGCGATAACTTCGTTTTTGTCTCTGCCTAGTGGTATTGACAAGTCGTATCGTAAACAAGATATTACAATGATAACCCCACTTATTGACGAAAACAATTGGACAGTGCCAAAATGCTCTGGTAAAAAAATTCTTGCAATTATAGGGCCCGTTATAAAGCTTATCGCCTGCGTAGCGATTTTACTTGACAATAGCTTTAATACATTAGTCCCAAAAGATACACTCAAAACTTCTCCTATAAATTTGAACCAGCCACAAGAATTAATCCTTCGTCAAAACTAATCGTGGGAAAATAACCTAGCAGTGCCTTTGCCTTCTCGATGGATGCGTAAGAATTTTTGACGTCTCCCGGTCTTGGGTCTTTGTATATCGGTTTTATGTTGTTGCCGCATAAGTCCGTTATCTTCTTTACTAACTGGTTTATGGTTACACTCCCGCCACACGCTACGTTGAATACCTCACCAACTGCATCTTTGGCTGTGCAGGCAAGCAGGTTAGCATTGACGACGTTTGCGACGTAGGTAAAATCCCTTGATGCTTCACCGTCACCGTATATTATGGGGCTTTGCCCTTCCTTGATCATCTGTATAAATTTTGGTATCACTGCTGAGTATTGCGAATTCGGGTCTTGCCGTGGACCAAAGACGTTGAAATACCGCAGACACACTGTCTCAAGTCCGTATAGTTTTGTGAATATCTGGCAATATCTTTCAGCGGCATACTTAGCGACAGCATAAGGTGATTCAGGCGCAGGCTTCATATCCTCTCTTTTTGGAAGTTCTTCGCCGTTGCCATAGATTGATGATGACGATGCAAATACTACTCTTTTCACTCCTGCGTTAATGGATGCGTCAAGGATGTTTAGTGTGCCATTGACGTTTATATCGTTCGTGGTTATTGGGTCTTTTACTGATCGAGGCACTGATGGAATCGCTCCCTGATGAAGGATATAATCCACCCCTTTAACAGCTTCTAGAACGATGTGATAGCTTCGTAAATCACCCTCGATAAGCTCAAAATTGCTGCTGCCTGTGAATTTTGCTAAGTTATCACGCCTCCCAGTAGAGAAGTTATCGAGGACACGAACATATTCCCCTCTTTTTAGAACCTCTTCGACTAGGTGTGAGCCTATAAACCCGGCACCGCCAGTTACCAGATACTTTGCCATTTATACTCCTTTTTTACGCAGTCTTTTTTTGAGCTTCTAACAGCTTGTGAGCAACGTCTCGGGCAATTTCTAACGTCTCCCATATTGTCCGTCCTTGAGCAACAAGCCCTTGAATATCATCTGATGTTGCCAAATATACACCTTCTGGTAGCTTTTCAATATAAATAGTTATTAATTGCTCCATTTTTTGCTCCAATCATGAACCAACCATACGAATTAACCTTTCGTAAAAACTAATCGTGGCATTGTGTACTACCCGTTCTGAACACGAAGTTCAAAAGGGGCTTCTTGCTTCAACGAAGGGCTAATCTCAGACAACATCTGAAATGAACTCCCTTCTCCGCAAGCGTTTCTCGTTCCGGTCCCAGCGACAGCTGGGAGTGGCGGAAGAATGGTTTGGGCCATACTAGCCCTACCGAATGTTAAAATATTGATTGCGGCGTTAATGTCTATATCATGATTGGTGTTACACTCAGTACACAACCAAGACCTATCTTTTAGAGTAAGGTTATCGTTCATGTGTCCGCAGACATGGCAACGCTTAGAGGATGGAAACCATCGGTCAATCTCAATGATTCGGCAACCGTACCAATTGCCTTTATACTTGAGCATATTGACAAATGTGTTCCAGCCACTATCGGATATAGACTTTGCTAGAGTGTGAAGTTTTATCATGTTACTGATGGCAAGACTTTCAATATAGATTGCTTGGTTATCGCTTATGAGTTGTTTACTCAACTTATGAAGAAAGTCTTGACGTTTGTTAGATACCTTCTCATGTTGTCTTGCAAGTAGCTTCTGTGCTTTGTATTGGTTCTTAGCATTAGGTTGTTTCTTAGAAAACGATCTTTGCAACTTCTTTAGTTTCTTTTCTGATTTTCTAAAATAGTTAGGCGATTCAATACTTTTACCATCTGATGTAGTTATGAAGGCTTTAATGCCATAATCAATTCCGATTTCACAGCCTGAGTATATTGGTTCAGGAATATCTAGTTCACAAAGGATAGAGGCAAAATATTTACCAGACGGTGTTCTTGAAATGGTTATTGATTTCGTAACACCTTCTATATCTCGGTGTAGCTTGATTTTGATACCTTTACATTTGGGAATATCAAGTAAGTTATCATGAATTTGAAACTTTTGTGGAACACCGAATGACTGTTTATTGGATTTCTTTTTGAATTTAGGGAACTCGGCACGCTTGTTAAAGAAATTGTTATATGCAGTATCAAGGTTACGAAGTGCTGCTTGTAGCGATTGAGAGCTTATATCTTTAAGCCATTCAAATTCAGGATATTTCTTTAATTGCGTCAGAGCAAGGGCATTATCGTGGTACGTTAGTCCCTTACCTGTTTCAGCATAATAGTAAATACGCTGAAGTAGAAAGTGGTTATACACAAACCTAGCACATCCAAAAGACTGAGCTAGGAATTGTATTTGTTGATCATTGGGGTATAATCTGAATTTAAAAGCTTTGTTTATCTTCATGCTTATAATTATGGCAAAAATTTAATACCGTGAACTCTGATAAATAATACAAATTTTCTTTTAGTTATAAGAAAACTATATCAACGTACTCCCACGACATTCAATCGTTGGAATATATCAATGAAAATAAAAAAGGCACAATCGGAATCAATTCTTCTAAAAGAATAATTCAATTGTGCCATTTTTTGTAGACTACCCCTTGATTTTACGCAATAGAGCGACTCATCTTAAATATTAAAGAATTCTGGAATACTAGATGTTTCTAAACTCTAAATCAGCAATCCGAATACGATCTTTTTAGTGCAAAAAGAGCAATAGATGATTTATTTGCAACAGTCAAGCTAATCTAAAGCTATAATAACACATCTCATTCTATTTTGTCAATTATTTTTTTCTTGATATGAATCTTATCGTAATCTCTGAAATAATCTATTCAAGATAACGATCAACGCAATAGTAGGCTTTTCCATCTACCATTGAGAAAATAACTACCAAACCTCTAAGAATCCTTTGCTCTTTGTGTTTATGCTGGAAATATCCTGATTCAGCTTGCTCATCTGATAGGCAACCGCCTTCTTAATGGCAGTGTGAACCACAGTTGTGTAAGCGCTCAACTCTAACTGCTGATAGATAGGCAGGTAGCGAACCAATGCCCTCGGGTCTGTCTCTTGCAATACGCTAGCTATTACTACCTGCTTCAAAAAGCTTGCTTTCATGGATAAGAACCAGGCGACATGAAGGGCTGTGCCGTAATCATACGCAAAGACGTAAGCAGTAAAACCCTCCAGAGAAGAATTGGTTACCACTAATCCATTGTAGCTCTTACGCATTAACATCTGTCCAGCCTCAATTTCCTGGCGTTCCCACGTAACACCGGGAGCTTTCGATTCCTCCAGCGATGAGATCATCGCCTTATATACGTCCTCTGCGGAACCCCTGCCTTTTTCGATCAATGCCTGCCAATCTTCGAGGATCTGATCTTTCCTCACAGACGGTTTCCTGCTTCTCTTCACGAAGTAGTATATCACCCCTATTGGAAGCACGATGAAAAGAAAAATAAAGATCAATACCAATAGAACCATAATGCTCTTCATAAGCCCCTCCTCAGCCTATCTTGTATAGGCTTTTATCATTAATATCCGCTGACTGCCAAATCGGCTGAAACATGCTATCCCTTGCTATATGATCATCCGTTGTAAGCCAGATAAATCTCTTCACCTGCGGCGGGTCTATATATATCTCCTTTGCCCCCCGACGCATGTTGTCTAACCTCTCCTGTGACGTAGTAACAAAAAGCGTTCTGAAAGACTTGAATGGCGAACATCTGAAATCCTCTGAATACTTTTGATACTTACCGTCCACAAAGTAGTTGAGATAGAAATGAAAGCTTTTTAGAAAACCTTTTTCCGGGTCATTTACCACCTCTGTGCCCCTGTCTATCTCAAGGAAAAAGAGGGCTGGATTGCCATCCTTCTCAAGAGCAAAAACAGCATCCGGCGTGTGATGTATTAGCCTTGCGGGATCGCGGACATCGCAGATGAAATCCCTGATGTATTTTACAGCGCCGCTCTTACCAGTGCTTTCACTGTAATATTCAGGGATATACCCAAGAAGACTTATCTGTAAATTTGATATATGGCAGGCTTTGGTCAGGGCGATCCTGAAATCGTTGGTTTTCAGGAAATGCTGAAGGAAATAGTGGTCTTTGGGACTTCTCGTGCTTTTAACCCATTTCAGGCTGGTCAGCGGGACGTTCAGGTGGGCTGCGACTATCTCTGCTCCCTTGCGGGTGACGTAGTAGACGGATTCAGGCGTTCCCGAGGCAATGAACCCCTCCAGATAGCCATCAGCAGTCATGACTCTCAGACGCCTTCTAGTTGTCTGGAGGGATGGAAAGTGAAGCGATGTGATTTGGGACACACTCAGATAGCGATATTTATACACGTCCAGAATGACCTGAATATCACGCTCCATCAAATGATAATCCTGAGACATAAAAACTCCTAAAACACCTTTGACGGATCAATGTCATCAAAACGCTTCTGTTTGGCTTTAGCAGGCTCTTGTGATTCTTTCTGTTTTACACCATAACTCTGCCTGGACCGAAAAGTGATATAGTCAGCCTTTTTATGATCTGGTTGCTGGTCTGCCAGATACGTTTGCATAAAAAATGAGTGCTGACCTATCTTGCAGTATGCCTGTCCTATCTTGAGACTCAAGAGTTCCTCTGGTGGAACCTTAATGACTTCGCCATTATACTGGGTGATAAGTTCCTTAGATAACTTGCTAGCGTCATCCCCTGAAACCTGAAAGCTAACTATGGTTGATACGTTACCCATAATCTCCCTGAGAAGATCCAATGGGATTTGATGGGTCTGCTGATGAGCAAGTATCAACCCGAGCCTGTATTTTCTAGCACGAGATAAAATCTTCTCATAAGAAGTCGTGGCTATATTCGTGAAGGTCTGAAATTCGTCTATGTAAAGGTAAAACGGCTCACGCTCAAATTTGGAAGTGTCTGCTCTGCTCATGACAGCCATCTGGAATTTAGAGACTATGAGCTGACCTAGGATCTGACTGTTGGCTTCTCCCAATATCCCATCAGAGAGGTTAAAGAGGAGTATCTTCTTATTGTCTATGGCTTTTCTGAAATCAAGGCTGTTCTGTGGGTTACAGAGGATGTTCCTTATCATTCTTGGCCGCACAATCCTGCCCAGACGGGTAGTGATCGGCAGGTGCGCATCCTTTGGCATCTGCGGATACACGTCACGCCAGAAATGTATCGTGCCTTCGTCCTTGCTCTCCCTGATTATCTCATTACGGAAAGCTGGATCATTTCTATCCAGAAGCTTCTCAACGTCCAATAAGGTGCAACCGGGTCTTTCTATCAGAGCATACAAAGCCTGACGTAGTATCTCACTCATCCTTGGACCAGCATCCTCACCAAAAGCCCTTTTGAATATTGTGAAGTTCTCGTCAACTTTAAGGTCAATGTCCTCACCCTCATCTAAGTGCAGAGGGTTAAAAGTCACCGGAGTATCAGTATCAGCAGGATTAAAGTATATGACGTCATCAACACGATGTTCTGGAATATATGGCATTATCTCCTCAGTGATCATCTCGGCTTCTGGCGCCATAACACCAACACCATTGCCCTTCTCTATATCCTGATAGATCATATTGCGTATCAGGTTTGTCTTTCCCGAACCCGACTTGCCTACTATGTAAACATGCCTGTCCTTATAATGCTGGGTCAGCTTCACATCAAAGTTCCAGTCAGAAAACGGTTGATAGCCAAGCAATATGCCTTCCATACCGTCTATTCGACTGGCTATCTCAGAGGACAATTCTTCGGGAGTGATGCCATCGTCTATCAGTTCCTCCAATTCGTCTCTGGATATGCACTCTCTGGCGATATAGCCAAGGTAGTTGGCGTAGAACAGAACAACCTCACCGCATTCTTTGATCCGCTCTCTATCAGCAGCAGCTTCTGCCTCTGCTTTTCGTCTTTCTTCCTCTCTGCGTGCCTTTGCCTTCATGTAAAGGATAATTGGCACCGCTACCAGAGCCATGAGAATCAACAAAACTGCCAAACCAGCCATGTTTTCACCTATAACGTGCCTATAACGTTAAATAATGATAGACTATAACGTGCCTATAACTTCGGATGTTACACCTTGAAGCGATGTAAAGCATTATAATATATAGCTTTAACATCAAAGTATCTTGTCCAACTATTTGTATCCTACACCCCGTGACCCCTCTCCCAAAACATAATATATATAGTTGCGCGCCAGATATATAGATTTACCTGTCATTATATATAGTTAATGGGAATATCCTACATAAAATAATTACATCATAATACTCAGAATATTATGATGTTAAAGTGCTAAAAATATCATCTTGATAAAATTTACCCTCCTGACCAAATGGTATTATCTGTTTTAATGTGTAGGGAAAATACCCGTGTAGTGCTGCCCAAAGATCATCAGCACAACATCTCTTAAATAGTTCCTGTTTGAAAATTCTCAAGTCTAATGGGTTAATTATATATAATCGCAAACCATGATTCATAACCCCGTCTTGTAATATTCTATTAATATGTTCGTCTCGAAAACTATATCCAATTATCAAAAGTCTTTTATTTCCCTCATTTATTACAGCCTGAAACTTTTGGTAATAACAAAATAAAAGGGGCTCTTTCTGAATATACTCAAATTTATTATAACCTATTGCCATAGCATGTTCATGATTCGAGGACAACCAACCATATGAACCATGAAGTTTTATATATTTAATCTTTTTTGGATTATCGTCAACTTCACGCTCTAATTCGCTAACACTGTAATTTCTAGGAATGGCTATAGAGTTAGGATTAGTCGAATTTAAGCTGATCCATGGCATATAAATGTTTGGATACCAGTCAATAAGCAAATCTTGATTTAATGTGAAGAAAAATCCAAACCTTTCATCATCCCCATATAGAAGATCCTTCAGAAAATCCATTAGGTATCTTCCGTCAGGTTCTTGTCCACTTCTCATAAAACTTTCCACCTTAAAGTTCAGAGCACTATATGCTTCTTCAACAACCGTTTTAATTGCATTTTTTTCAAACTCACTGTATTTGTCTTCTCCAATAATTTGTGCATATACCGATTCATAATCAAAATCATTATCTTTAAGCAGTAATTCTCTAACCCGATCGTGTTTTAATGTCAACGGATTATTAAATATCCTTAACCACATATCCTTTCCAAGAAATCCGCCGAAATTATAAGTAAAACCAGCACCGGTCAGCAAAATAACATCTTTCATTTGAATCTCCTTTCTTTTTAGATCAGTTTCTAGCTATTGTAAAATATCACACCAAAAAAGTAGAACGAACAAATGCCTACCATACCAAAAGTGTAAAAAGCGAATCGTGTCGAAAGGCTATGTATTATGAAAGAAGAAAAAATTATACATAAATTTTTTCTTTATTTGTATGTGTGTATTATTATGATTTTGACTCTTCGTATTCTTGTTCTAATAGTATTCTAATAATAGCGTTTTCTTTTACTTCTATTAAAATGTCAGTGATAAATTCATCTAGAATTCCTGGAGTGTTTTTTAATTCCTCAATAGCTCTTTCTTTAAGCTTTTCACGATCGTCTGAACTCAATTTTTTCCTATACTCTATTATTTGTTCTCTAAATGGATCGTTATCATATTCGTCAGTCATTTTCGTTTTCTGACGTTCAACAGAGGAATTGGGAGCTTCTGTTAGCATTTTAAAAGGAAACTTGCGAGCTACTAGCTTGTAATCATTTCCGTCCTTTGTTTTGTATACACCTAATTGCGTCAGCATTCCTGTTGATAAAGCTTTGCCTTGTATTTCAGCTAAGACCGGTTCAATAACCCTTTTTCTTTCTGCTGGATAGCGAACATAATCTTGAGATAGATCAAGGTTATCAAACAATATCTTTAATCCAATCTCGAATTTATTCTGGTAAGCCAACTGTCGGTCCAAGTAGGTGTAAAGCAGAATGGATAAGTCTTTATGGTGTTTAAAGGACTTGATTACATCTAATCTTAATGGATGAACGTAATCGTTTAGAATGTTTTCGATAATATAGCGGTCAAACTGGAATTGACCGTATCCTCTAACTTTGTCTGGTATTGTTGCTTTTTTACGTTCATAAATTCGTAAATGATTAAGAATGGAAAGTGGTTCTAATGATGAAAAACTACCTTCTTGAGGCATATAAAAGGAGTGTATAAACTCTATTGGGATTTGCCTTAACTCATAAATCGCTGTTTTAACTTTTTCATAAGTTCTGCCATCATCTGATAAGTCTAATCGCTTTAAGAGCTTGTAGGTAGTAAAATGAATGGGAGTATTGGCTGGTCTTCCGGCTTTTTCCCAAAGTTCTACTAAGGCGAGATAGATTTTGAAGTGATAAATTGTTAGGATTCCAGTTTCAATGCCGCTTTTGGTTTTTCCGATAACTACGGTTCTTTTGATAGTGGTTCCATCTGGGAGCTTGTCTGTATGAATGATTTCCCTGGACATACCTTTGTAGGCTGAAACTGTAAAGATGACATTCTTTTCTAAATTAAGTTCGCTCTGGACTAGAATTGGCAATAATGATTCTTCTTTTTGTTCTTTAATAATGGGCAGTTCTAGCTGTTGGGGTTCAATCTCTGTTTGAGTTTCACTTTCTGAGATTTCCACTTCTTCTGGTATAATAGGTGGCTGTTTTTTAATGAAATTCATCCAGAATTTACTGCTGAAAATGTTAGATTTCACGAAAAACTTTCCCTCTTATATAGATCTTAGAAGATCAGAGCGCAAAAAAAATTCAAAAAAACTCAATAATGACGCTAGTTTACAGAGATTGCCGCACAATCACTTTCACGGTATTTTGCACAATCAGAATCACGGTATTTATAAAACCAAAATCTAAGAGTGTGATCCACAATTGAAATCACGATAATATATCAAGACTAAGACCTAACTGTCAAGGAAACAATTGCACTATTCCCGATAAGCGTTTAGCGATTCTGAGGTTGCTGGCTTTTTCTAAACCATCTCCTATACCATGGCTCCTGATGAGCTGTGAGCATTTTCTGGCTTTGTTCTAATTGCCGGGTCAGTTGCATTATAATGGTATCGGTACGCTGACGTGATTCTTCTACTGCTGTGTCTTTTTCCGCTAACTGCTTTTGTAAGCTCTCAAGCTGTTCATCTTTCTTATTAAGCTGATTTCTAAGTTCAAGTATTACTTCCGCTAATTGCGGATCATAAGCGGAAATTATCGGCTGTACTTCCGCTAAGTCCTCTGGTGGCATATCCAATAGAACAAGCCACTTTCGCCCTTCACGTTTAGCTTTAAGCTCTTTTTTTTGAATCAGCGTAATGATAGTTCTTTCCGAACACTTCCGAATTATAGCTGCTTCCTTAACGGTTATCCATTTTTCATCCATGCTAAAACTACCCCTTAAGCTTTATATTCTATGTTGAACAAAAACATCAATAGAGAGTATAAGTCTTCAAAGACTAATCGTCAATAAAAAAGTGTTGTGGAATGAATTAGCAAAATCAAAAACTCAGCAATTGCTTGCTGAGTCTGGTTTAATATAGTATTTAGAAAATCTCCATGCCTTATTTACCGAGTAGCTGATTCAACTTAGCTTTGGTGGTTTTGCCAACAATGCCTGTGCCATTGATTAAACCTAAAGGCTCTAAAATGGTGTCTTTGTATTTCTCTTGGAACTTTATCACTGCTTGTTTGGTTTTGAGTCCAAAGTAGTTTGTTTCTTTTCCTGATGAGCCAACACCTGTTTGAGCCACTTGGGTATCTGGGTATTGGTTAAGGATTATTTGCAGGTATTTGACTGCTATGTCTGCCATGCCTTGTTTGAGAGTATCTTTGAATGAAAAGGTGTTTGGTATGGTTGAGATAGAATTAGCTATGAGTAATTGTAGTTGAGCAATCATTTGAGTGATTTGAGTGATCTTGGCTATTAATTCTTCTCTGCTCATTTGGCTGATGGGTTTTTCAAAACTGACAGTTGAAGTAGCTTGAGTTGAGGTTGCTTGGATAGTAGAAGTGGTATTGCTTAACGTAATAGTAGCTTGCACTGAGCTTGTTGAAGTGGTTTGCTGTGGAATAGTCACAGTTCCTCCGCCACCATTATCTCGCACAAATGAAACACCGCCCATTGTGGTGGTGGCTGTTTCCACACCATTACCATTTCGATATTTTACAGCATAAGTGTATGTTGTTCCTTCCACCATATTTGGGTCTTGCCAATTATTTGTTTGTATCCAACCAGAATTATAGGCAGAATTATCTGTTCGCCAGAACAAATAACCAGAAGAGCCAGAGTTAGAGTTTGGAAAAGCATCAACATATATATCAAGAGAGCTTGGATGTCGCATAAAATTAAAACCAGTAGGAGTGTCAACTAAAGTGTAGGTTGATGTCGCAGAGGAAGAAGCACTTTCGCCATAGCTGTTATAAGCTTTAACATATCTGGTGTATTGAGTATTTTCTGATAATCCTGTTTCATCAAGATAAGTTAAATTGGCGATGGCAGAACTGGTGGCTATGGCATCGGCATTGGTATAGACACGGAAACCGGTTTCGTAGCTAGAATTGTCCGTAAAGCTCCATCTAATTGCGGATGAAGACAGCACTGTTGGTGTGCTGATCGTCGGGGCTATAGGATAGCCATCTTCTGAACCGAGAGAATAGAAAGTGCTGGGGCTATTTTGATTATTATAGCTTGTGAGAATCCATGCTGCTGAACGAGCCGTATTTGAGACATTAACCTCGTCAATTAAACCAGTAGTTAGATAACTTTGTGCTTTACCAATTGCACCGGTACCATTGTTTGTTATTACTCCCGAAGCATTCTGTCTGCCAACCTCACTACCATTTTTATAAAGAATTAATTTACTTCCATCGTATGTGCCAACAAAATACACCCAAGATCCATAGGAAAAAATTGGATTTCTGTAAAAATTATAAACATTATCAATGTAAAGAAATAGATAATTATTTGCGTCATAGCCTAACCAATAACCATTGTTAAAACTTGAAAAATCTGAACTGAAAATGGTACCCTCACCCAAAGTAGTATTAACCCAACCGGAAACAGTAACTTGTTGTGTAATATTCAAACTACTATCACTACCAACGGAAACATAATCATCCCCGCCAAACTGAAAAGCATATCCTATCTTACCAGAACTCGTACTAGAAGCATCGCCTTCTATTGTGCCATTGTTAGCATTTAAGGTACTGTCATTCGCATTATTACTATCTTTTAAATGCCAGACACCTTTATAGCTATCATCCCACACCGAAGTAGAGCTTTCCTGATTACCGCTCTCCATATTGCCATAATACATATAAATCTCTGTATTAGTAGCAGAAGAAAGAGATGGTATTTTCACCCAAGCAACCAATTGGCCAGTACTACCATCAAACTTTTCAATCTCATGCCTTAACCTATCATTATCCGTATTTGTACTCCAGTTAATAGAAGAACTGGTAAAAAGAATATCATTCCCACTATCTAATGCCTTGCTTGCCAAATCAGCATCAGAAGACAGGTCGATTAACACGGGGAAATTAGACAGTGTGCTACTTGCCTGAGAACCATTAATTATAATTTTTTTTCTGTAAAGCCAGTTACTTAGATTCTGGGGAACGTATTGCATAACCCAATAATCTGTGCCATCACTCCATGGGCTCACGAGCCCTTCATCATCCCAAAATCTCCAACGCTGATAATATTTCATTCTATTCAAGAATAAAGATGTCCCCCTATAGAGCGATTCTTGTCTAGATCCTTCCACAACATTAGTTGCTGTTTTGCCACTGTCCCATAATGGGGATGACCAGCTACCTCCATCTTCTATTACTTGGACTTGATAATATGCCGCTATATCTCCTGGTTCAGTGTCATCATATTCCGCTGATAAAGTAGGGGTGGTATTAGTCAGTTCAGATGGATTAATCGTTGAATTTGTTTTTATATTTAACGGGGTATTTGGAAGACTATCTATTATGTCTGTTATTGCTTGAGCAATTTGCGCATGCCCTGAAGGTGTAAAATGAACTCCATCGGCATTGTATGCTGCTTGTATGTCCCATAGATTACCCGCATCACCTCCAGCCCGAAACTGTCCGACATAACTACTGGCGTCAACCAAGATTGCTTTGGAATATCCAGCGGCCAAAGTTGCTAAAGATGAATTCCAATCGTCCCGAGTTTGCATTTGGGCATTGGTGCCATTACTCCAAGGCAATATTTTAAAAACGACAACATGGGTGATGTAACTACTATTTTGAGCCGCAGTTAGTATACTCGTATAATTAGTTATAAAAGTTGACTTAGTAACACTCAGCGCAATGTCATTAACTCCTGCCTCAACTATAACAAGTTTAGGCTTTAAATTTACAACATCCGCTGCAAATCTAGCGGCTATTTGAGCGGAAGTTTGACTACCGATGCCCATATTTTGATAAACATAACCAGTCAAGGCTTTTAAATTGCCTAAAATTGTGGTTGTACCATTAAATTCAGGGGAAGGAGAGCTATCAACAAGAAAAGCTCTAGAATTTGGTGAACCAGACATTATAGAATCGCCTATACCAACAACAGCTGGGGCTTGCATATATAGTTCTATTGGTAAAACGGTTCCACTATAGGAAGAGGTAACGCTCTCCCACTGATAATTGATAGAGGTAGGGTCAGAATCAGTTAAATAGGAAGTTACTCCAGTTTGACTAGTGAATGCATAAAATTGGGCAGCGGAGCCATCTGCGCCAATCTCTAATCTATAACCAACATAGTCCCCTTCCTGTACATTCGTTATTGGTGAAGAAAAGTCAATAGTCATAGAAGCGCCAACCACTAAATCATTTACAAGGTTATTACTCGTACCCACCAAATCATAAGTGCTACTAGCATTTTTTCTCCATACTTTAATATAAAAACCCGTAATACCTGTTTTATAGGCACAGTAAATTCCAATCCTACTCAAAATACCGTCTTGTCTTATGCGGTATCTATGACCAATAGTAATAAAATCTCTGGTGCTGTTTGCCCCGCTCTTTCCCCAATTTCCTCCTCCAGCTGTTGCTGAAACATTATAGGGCCCCACAGATACTAAATCTGAGCTTCTTGTGTAATCTGGATATGCGGCCTGAACTGAGTCTAATCCAACAAACAGTAAAATGAATATGGATAAGATAAGGAAAATTATTGGAAAGTTTTTCATAGCTAAGTTATTTATATAGTTCCATTAATTTAGTATACTAATCAACAAGTAATAAGTCAATATAAATAAAAAAAGCGTCAGATTTTTATGCTGACGCTTTGATTTAAATTGGTTTGGATTAGTATATTAACTTCCAAACATTATGTTTTTAAAGAGCCTTTATCTTTTCCTCAAATTCTTCTCTGGTTAAAAGTCCAGAAATTGAACTCACATGCACATCTCCGAGTTCTCCTTCCGGGCAAGCCTCTGAATAACATTTGCAGAAACGATAATTTTTAAGGTGCTTCTCACAGTAAGCATTTTTCAGTACCTCACCGTAAATCTGGAATCCGTATTCTGTGTCCTGCCAGAAACAGTCACCCTTCTTAATGGCTTTCTGCCATTCTTTGGTGTTGTCGTCTGCTGTTTCCATTGCATCGCTCAAAGCGTCCGTCATATCTTCCGTGGTATCGTAAAAAGTAATATTCATTTACCAACCTCACTTGCTATTCTTTCAGCAACATACCACACGAGCATTGCTTCAAATTGGTTCGGAGTTTCTACTTCCTTTGAGCGTTTAGAAAATGTCTGGCTTATGAAATCAAATATATTATCACAATCAGACATTTTCATTTCATTTACCAAAATATCCCATATCTCCTTTTCAAATCTTCTGTAAAGATGACTGGTATCCTGGTAATAAACCATTCCAGCAAAGCCCATTCTAGCTCCTCGTGTGGCAATGTCGGAAAGCTCTTTATGCGTGAAATTACGCAGCATCCATTGTTTGAAGGTCTTTGAGCGAATACGCATCACTATCACCCTCTTTGCATTTCTCCTGATACTGGCAGTTAAAGCACCCGAAGCCTCCTATGGGATTGGGATAGAATAGTTTCATCTCTATCCCGCGGATCACCTGAGCGAACGTAGCGATCAGCCATGAGTGTTCCCTTGCCACTCTCCAGGTATCTGTGATGATGACCTTGGGTTCTTTGGTCTTAACAAGTGAGATAACCTTGATAGCTTTCTCCTGCTTGCCATAGAGCATGCGAAATACCCACGAATAAAGTGTAAGCTGGATGTTCTGATCGATCTCCTGCTGCACCGGGCTTTTACCAGATGTCTTGATTTCTACTATCGTATCATCAGTTAATATAGCATCCAGCTTCCCCACTATATCCCGCTTCTCGATGAAAAGTCCTGTTGATGGGTCAACCAATGGCAGTCTGAAAGGCAATTCTACTTCCGTTGGCTTCTCTTTACGCATTCTATCGTAGTAAAGCTGTATCAGTACCTTGCCTTTCTCGAAAAGCTCTGATGGATCTTCCTTCCATGCGATCTGGTTCTCTTTCAGATTATCCTTCCAAGAATCCAGAAAGGCGTTCTCAGCCTCGATGTTCTTTAAGGGCTTGTCGTCCATCAGACCTCTGTTAATAGCTTCAACAGCAGTATGCACTGTGCTGCCAAAGACGACTGCTGATGGCGTCTTCTCCCAGGCGATGCCTAGCTCATACTGGAAATAGTATTGCAATGGGCATTGCAGGTAGCAGTTAAGCTGGGAGATGGAAAAATGCGGTTTTTCTTCGTTTGCTATTTTCATCAATAATCAGTTCCTTTGCCATTGCCCTGATTTTGCAGATAAGCGATCAGTGCAGTTGCCATTGTAGGGTTAAGGGTATCCACCTTGTCAGTGCCGAACATTTCTTTTGTTTTGCCCTGCACCTGTTCAGGCGTCCAACCAATCTTGGTCCTCAGTTCCTTGATCTGAGCTAACTGCTCTTTAGTAATGGCAGTTCCGCCTTTGGGTTGAGATTTTTCAGACATTCCTTTGCCGTAATTCTTGCCGGTATGTTCTGATGGTTGTTCATCCGCTTTATCTGCTCCGTAGAGATGAAGCCCGATACCAAATAAGGTGGCGCACTTTTTTAAACAATCTGAGGTGGCGGCTTTTAAATCATCGCCGATGGATATAACCTCACCCTGTTTAGAGGTGCTTATCTTGTTTGACCCGAACTGCATTTTACTGATCCCATCTGCTGTGAGTTTGCCTGATACTACCACCTCTCCGGCGTGCTGTTCCTGAGACATTATCTCGAAGCACCAGTTGCCGTCGAAAGCGTCGTTTAATCTCTGTATGACTGCGTGGGTTTCCACGTAGTCAAGCATATTGCCATACGTCCCTTTCCGCTGTTTGATCTGTTCTTTGCCAAACGGTTTCTCTAACATTTCTCGGTCCATAGTCGTACCCTCCTGTTCTGTGTTAATGGGTTTTTTGCATATCCCCCAAAAAAGTATATTTCAGAAATTACTTGATGCTTATTGAGTTATCGAAAGGTAAGAATCGTGATGGTGGGATTTGTCTGGTGGGTGAAATTACGATGCCAATATTTCATCTTCCATACCAAAGGCTTGAATAAACTTACCATAAGCGGAGCGCTTTATCCTGTTATACTCGTTTCGGCTTATTTTCAGCTTTCTCCTTGCATTTGAGTTATAGAAATAGTTGCTCATCGTCTCTATACAGGCATTTATGAACTTCGCTTCCTTACGGTTCAGCGAATTATAGAATCTCTCAGCGCATATCCTGTCTATCGCCAGTATATCGGGCGGATAGCTGATGTCAGGAAATTCCAGGTCGAACTCCTCCATAATAGCGTCTATGTAGATCGGTAAGGTATCTTTCCTGTATTTCTTTACCGTGCCATCTGCTAATCTCTTTGTGTATAGCCACTTAGAACCATTATCTATTGAGCAACCTCTGTTCCTGTAGTGGCTCATTGACCATCTTGCTCGCCTGATTAAAAAATCGTCTGGAGCGTTGGGATTGTTCATTAAGGCATCACGAATACCGATTAGTCCCTCTTGATAAAGGTCTTTATCCCCCCTTGCGATTTTATACACCATATCAGTGATTGCCCGGTTGTTTATCTTTTCCTCCCACAGCCTGTTTATATCAATCGCCATCTTCTCCCCCTTATACGTTCCTAGCCTCTTCCAAAATGGAAAGGGCTTCCGTGATGGTAGCTGACGTCCAGATACGGCTGGTGACTTCGGTTTTCTTATCCTCAAGCTGTTTCACCTTCTCGCTAGCTGTACTTGTCCGCTTATCCACCAGCATTTTCGCCTGTGAGCCATGGATCAGGGTATCGCTGTTATACTTGCTGAAACCGAATTCCTCTTTTTTCTTCAGCAGGGCTTCTATCTGTTTCTGCATAGTATCTATCTCTATGTCCATAGCGATAACCCCGAGTTCCTCTTTCACTTTCGCCCTGATCTCTGCCACCAGATTACCTGATTCGTCCCTGGCCTGCTGGACCTTACCGTTGAGTACCTCCACAGCAAGATTAGCTAAGATTTTCCTTTGTGTGTTATTGATCTTTCCGTTCTCATTCTTTGCCATTGGGTCATCTCCTTTTCGTGCCATTTTCTTTTGAAAATAGGCAGGTTTTTGTTCGTGCTATGCCGAAAAAATGGTGTAATACGCATAATATCGGCATAACTTTTTGTGTGTTTTTTTGTTAAAGTGCTGAAAATGAACGAACTGTTGATTTCATTGGGTTTGCAGTGTTGGCGTATGTTGGTGACTGCTCTGCATTATGCTCATTATGTGGCGTCAAAATTTGCAGTATGTCAGTAAACTTTCACGACCTGATGAAGATCGTTGGTTTTTGTCCAAAAACTACTAACCCATTCAGTCCAGAAAACTGATGTTTTATTCCAGACTGATAACTGGACGCCTCTCTAAGTGGATACTCATCTCTGTATAGATGAGAGACCACGAATTCAAGGCGTCCAGATTTCAATCCAGAAATGTTTTTAAGAAAATGCTTGCTCAAGCTCAATGAATAACAGTATAATTATTGGGAAATCTTTTTTATTAATCCGCACTGTTAAATTTATAAGAGGTGAGCACATTGAAAGCGGTAAGTATAGAATTTCCAGAAATGGTTGTTGAACTCTATGGAGAAGAGGAACTTAAAAGCTCTGTTAGGAGATTGAGCGTATTGGAACTTGTAAGGAATGGAAAGCTCTCTTCCGGGAAAGCAGCTGAAATACTAGGAATGACAAGGTGGGATTTTATGGAACTGATGTCAGACTATGACATACCCATGGCAAACTTTCCGCCAGAAGAGCTTGAAAGACAAGCGAAAGAGAGAGGGCTGATTTGAAAGTCGTAGCTGATAGTTCACCTATAATAAGCTGCGCCAGAGCGGGAAAACTGCATTTAATAAGGGGTGTATGTTCAAATATCATTATTCCTCCGGCTGTGTACAGGGAGATAGTTATAGACGGTTTGGGGAAACCCGGGGATAGTGAATTGGAAGATAGCATCTCTGTATGGGTAGAAGTGAAAGAACCCAGTGATAAGGGTATTGTTTCTATTCTGAATCGCAGGTTTGGTGATGGTGAGAGTGAAGCTATCGCTCTGGCAAAAGAACTGGATTTTTATCTGCTTGTAGATGAAATAAAGGCGATGAATGAAGCCAGAAGACGAGGGATCAATATTCTAAGCACGTTGATCATGCTTCTTGAGGCAAAGAAAATGGGGTTGATACTGAGTGTCAAACCCGAACTTGATGAAATCATTGCTTCGGGCTTTAGATGCTCTGCCGCACTCTATGAAAAGATTCTTATGCTTTCCCGTGAAATTTGAACGAACAATATAAATTGCTGAATTACTTCGCTATTTTTGTTCCATTGTCTCTTGAAGATAATGCCATCAGACCCAATGCAATGGCGTCAAACATATTCTGGTGGTATAACTCCTTCCAAGCCCTGTCCTGAGAGATATAAACTTTAAGGGTTGGATATTTTGAGACGATGACTTTGCTTAATTCTTTTTTGCTTGCCCGACCGTTTCCAGCGATGGATTTCCTGACGGTGCTTGTGGCATAGCTCATCACTTTAAGCCCTTTTTTATTTCCAATGGCTCTGATCTCGTTAATGAAGGTATGCAATAGCGAAGCTGTTCTGTTATTGGCAAAGAACGATTTTTCAACGACCAGAATGTCGGGTTTGAAATCGTTAATAAGTCTGAGGATTATTTCCTTGCCTTCTTTTAATTTTTCATTGGGAGACTTGTCGTTGTTGTCGTTGGGAATAACCTTGACCCCATAATAGATGAGTTTTTCACCATCCAGAAAGGCAACCCCCATATATCTTGTTCCCGGATCAATAGCGAGTATTTTGGGTTTATTTTTTGGCATGTTTTTTATGATGTGAAGATGTTTTAGTTTTTGTATGCCGATCTAATTGATATAGGCATAATGAGCCAAGAGCTACTGACTCAAACATCCTGATGTAATATGGGTTTATGATGGTTTTTTCTCTTTTCAGTTCATGAGATAAAACCGAATATTTCTCTGCGACCTTTTCAGTCAGCGCCCTTTTGTTTATCCGTGCATCTGGATAAAAGAAGCTTTCTAGCTCCTTGATGGAATATTGGTATAACTTCAATCTTTTTCTTTCTGCGGATTCTTTTATCTTGGCAACCAATCGGTTCAGGTTGGGAGATGTTCGTGACGGATGGAGTGTTTTGACCACTAGGACATTTGGATTATGTTGTCCTATCAGATCGGAAATGAATGCCATGATCCTTTTCTGTTTTTCTTTGGACCATCTACCTTCGATGTTCTTCACTCCCCAATCCCTTAGCTCAGAGCCATAAAAAATGGCGAATCCCACGTACCTAGTTCCCGGACTGATCCCTATTATTTTTGTAATTTTTAAATTCTTTGACATATTTTCTAACTAAGTGATTAAATAACGCTGCCCTGCTCTTTCTTATCTGCTCAGTAGGTATTTCCTTCGCTTCCCCTAACGCTTTTCTTAAAAGTGATTCAGGGAAGCGTCTTGCATAAGAGAGATACATCGCCAGACCTTTTCGGTCATTTAAGGCATCTGCTAGGTCTAAAGCTAGAAGTTCCGCTCTGGTCTTTGGTGTGAATTCTTTTTGGTGTTCACCTGTTTTAATATTATCGATATCGATATTATTAATATTTTTTATTAAATGGTTATCGTTATTGTCACTCTGGTTAACACCTTGGTTCACTATACTTAACACCTGGGTTTCCTCTGTTTGCTTTGTGGTCTCATGTGCGGGTTCTAATGGTTGACACCTTAGAAGGTAATACACCCGGTGAAATCTTCCCTTGCGCTCTATTCCGATAAGACCGTTCAATTCAAGCGACTTTATTAGCCTGTTTACGTAAGACCTTGTGCACCCAAGCAAGTCACCGATGTATTTCTGTGAAGGGAAGCATTTTTGTTCGCTGTCAACCATGGATGCCAGAATATTATATACAGCGATACCCGCTAAACTCACATTTTTCGTGTATGGGATAACTGTCCTGTGTATCCAATACCATTCACTGTCATTGAAATCTCTTACCTCGAAGTTTTGTTCATTTGACATAGTTTATTTTTCTTTCTCAGAATTTACTCGTCTGAGAAAGAAGGTTAATTTGTTTATTTGGAACGACCTTTCTTGTTTTCATTTTTTCTCAAGATTCTTTGCTCTCTTTTTTGGATTTCGTTTCTCATCTGCTTGATCATGTCTATGAAAAGGGCGTCAGACATTGTTCTGTAAAGGATAGCCAGCTTGAAAAGGTTCTTTGTATTGGGTAGGCAAAGACCCTTCTCCCATCGTGAGATCATGCTGGCAGATTTAAGTCCTAGCACCTTCGCAACGTCCTTTTGCTGAAGACCTCTTGCCTTTCTATACCGCTTTATAGAGTTTGGTATATTCTTTTCTTTCATGAAAAAAACTAATCTTTAATCTCAGAGTATCAGAGGGCATAACTCGAACAAGCGGGAGGAAATTGCCGAAAGAAGCAATTTTATTTCCAAGCGAATTGCTGTTGTAATACACGTTAAGCAAGCTTGAAATGGCGGATACACAAAAAAAAACCGCCCGCAAGGGTGGTGATTCTCTATATAATTTGAGATTCACAATTTATCTTTTTTAGGTTATAAAGTCAAGCCCTGGGAGAGAAAAACAACGATCCGTGAAATCAAGGCAGGGAAAAGTCCGAAAAAGAGTTTAAGCAATAAAAAACAGTTCCAAATCATAGATAGCGGAACTGTAGCTGCGACACGATGCAATAGAGTCGTTAGCAAATGGACAAAAACAAACGATCTTAGCATAAAAGCCCATCGTTATTGATTTTATAACACAAAGTAAGGATCAAACAATGGATCTGACTTTTGGTTAAAGTCTTATGCAATCAGCTTTTACAGCGTTTTTTCACTTAATTTCGATACCCAAAGCGCCGTCCAAACAGACAAAAAAGTTGCATATAATACTTGCGTATAATAAATATTGTATGCAATTGTTTATAGCGGAATTCGAGTTCAAAAATGGCGGAAATATCATCTGAAAATAGACATAGAACCCTATGAATATTGGACGAATAACGAAGTCTGAAATTTTGCATAATGTTTACCGGGAAAAATCACGTTTCCGCAAGAATCGTTGCCGTGATAAGTGGCTTTTTTGCATAAACCCACGAAAAGGTGCATTAACAACCTTAAAACACTGAAATATACTTTTTTGGGGGATGTGCAAAAAACCGCAAATCTCTTTTTCGCGTGAATCGTTGTCTTAGTGTATATCATAACAGTAATCGGCGTGAAAGTGCTTTTTTGTGTATTCACCGAAGTTTCGTAGAGAAAGGAAGAAAAACAACTATCCCAAAATACTGAAATGGTTATTTTCGGGGGATGTGCAAAAATCACGTATTTGCTTTTTTCCCATATTAATAAATTCATTCATAATCTTGTGTTATTGTAATTTTAAGTACAATAACAAACGTCATAAAAAGGGGTAACAAAAGGGAAACTGTGATATGATGCAATAGCTTTTTATTAAGGGATTTCTCAACGAAAACATACGGTTTCCGCGAGCAAATTCAATTCAAAACCGTAGGTTTTCGTTCAAATGCCCCCGTTAGTCCACGATGAGCGCCTTTTTCTGTCCATTTGATACGCCACTGAAATATACCTTTTCGGGGGGATGTGCAAAAATCCACTATTTCACCTGATCCTGTATACCATTACAGTAATCTGGTTGAAATAGGAAAATGCCTCAAAAAGCAAGTATCCCTTGCTTTTTTGTTTTATGCCATAGATTAGACTTATGTAATGGCGTTAAACAAAAAAGTTATCTGGGAACAGGTCTTTCCTGAAGACGCTGAATTAAGGATTCAAAGGGCTTTTGAGATGCTTCTGGGAGATGAGTTCGGACTAACCGATTGCGCCCGACTTGGGACAGCTATTGACCAGTGTTCTTCGAATGATTATAATCAGGGCAATGAAAAATCAACTATTGACGTTAGAGGAGACCGCCATCCGGTTAAGAGTGTCAAAAAAATCAATCCTTAGATATTTATGGTCTAAAAAGCTAAAGGGTTTTAAGCTGGGCGCAGGTCGGACCAGCTTATGGCGGATTCCGGAAGAGGAACTGGAAAACTTTATAAAACGCTGTCAAAATAAAAACCTATGAGGTGTGCAATCTATTGTAGAGTGTCAACCGAAGAGCAAAAGGAAGGCGGAACAATAGACTCCCAGATCAAAGAACTGGAGGATTTCGCCCAAGCGAACGATCATGTCATCACTGCCAGATATATTGACGAAGGATGGAGTGGCAGTTTACTGAACAGACCTGAGCTTGATCGTTTAAGGGATGAAGCAGATAAAGGTCTGTTTGAGGCTGTTTTGGTAAATGACGTTGACCGACTCAGCAGGGAATTAACCCATCTGGGCATTATCAAAAAAGACCTTGAGAAAAAGAATATAAAGCTCATCTTCAAGAAACTGCCGAATAACGGCGACCCAATATCCAATTTCATGGTCAATATGCTTGGCTCTTTCGCTGAGTTCGAGCGTGAACTGATCGCTGACAGAACCAGACGTGGCAGAAGGTATAAAGTTGAGGTAAGGAAGCTAATTTATGGCAATATCCCTCCTTACGGCTACGCTTACGTCAAAAAAGATAAGGAGAAGGGAATTGAGGGGCATTACGAAATCAATGAAAAAGAGGCAGAAGTGGTTAGAATGATGTTCGATTGGGTAATAAAAGATGGAATCAGCCAGAGGGAAGTGGTCAGAAGGCTTACAGCGTTAAAAATACTCTCGAGAAAAGGCAGATCCCGGTGGGGACGCAGCAGCGTCCATAGGATATTGACCAATGAGACGTATGCCGGAGTCACTTATTACTATAAACATTATGCTACAGAAAGCGATAGGCGAAAGGATAAATATTACAGGCAAAGAAAAACTGGATACAAGTTCCGTCCCAAAGACGAATGGGTGGCAATCCCTTTGCCTGACAGCCTGAAGATCATTGATAAGCAGACCTTTTTAGTCGCCCAATCTCAGCTTGATAAAAATAAGGTTTATTCTTCCCGGAATACCAAATATTCCTATCTGCTAAGAGGTTTGGTGAAATGCCAATGCGGCTCTCCCTTTAATGGAACTCCTTGTCATGGAAGACTCTTTTATCGCTGTGGAAACAGGCAGAGGACCTTTCCATTCCCGAGGGAATGCCAAGCAAGCATAGTCAGCGCACCCAAGCTTGAGACCATCGTGTGGAATAGTGTTTCTAATGCGGTTCAGAATCCTGAGATTATAAGCCATCAGATAAAAATACTTGAGGAAAAACAAAAAGTGAAGCCCCTTGATATAGATAAAGCCATAAAAGATGCGCGGAAAAGACAGGAAAGCTTGAAAGTAGAGGAAGAGCGTGTTTTCACAGCATATAGGAAGGGCATAATACAGTTAGGGCAGTTTGAATGTGAAATCGGCAAAATACAGGAAGAAAAAACACAGCTAAATCAAAACTTGAGCGAGTTAGCGCAAAAACAAAGCGCCAGTCTGACTCTTAAAAGAGTAGCAAAAAGCGTGGAAGAATATTGCCGGGTTATACGAAAGAAGATCGGCAAATTCACTTTCGAGCAACGGCAAACGTTCCTCCGTTCACTTTTGGAAGGGATAGTTATTGAGGGAGACCAAGCAAGGATTTCTGGGCTTATCCCTGTCTACGCCCCTGATTGTGATATTATGCCCACAACACCCTATAGCCATGGGCACAATACAACATTCAGATTCGAGTTAGTGGAAAAAATCAGATGAAAATCCTTAAAAGATTGAAAATTTAATGCACCTTTTCGTGGGTTTATGCAAAAAACCCATATATTTTAGGACGGAGTCCGTCTCAGAGAAGATGAATTTATGGGAAAGCGTTTTTTTTGTTGACTTGACAGAGGATATTTCGTAAAATATAAGGTGAGTTCACAGAATAGGTAGCGAAAGCTGCCAGTTTTTTTTAATTGTTGCCGTTGGTGATAGAATTATAATACAGTTAAACAGCGATGAGGGATAAATAATGCTACTATATCTGTTTATCGGATTAGCATTTTTTGTTTTTGTGGGATTGTGTATAGTGATGGTTTCAGTACAGTTATCTGGAAGAGAAGAAGATTGGTCTGTGGATATGGAGAAGATATTCAACGAAAATAAACCTCTGATGGAGATTGAATCCGAAGAATCTCAGGACACAGGTGATCGATAGCTTCGTTTAAGGACAATTGCTGATTTTTAATGTGCTGTTTAAATTTTTTCATTTGACAAATGAATGTAGTATTATATTGTTATTCTATTCAAGAAAACGTATTACTTAATCTTAATTTTATCTTTTGTTTATGCGGGTTTATTTGCTATTTTTATCCGTAAGTTTTCAGCAGATTTAATTCATTTTTATATGGCGTATTTTGAATTAAGAAATAGCGTATTTTGAATTAAGAAATAGCGTATTTTGAATTAAGAAATAGCGTATTTTGAATTAAGAAATAGCGTATTTTGAATTAAGAAATAGCGTATTTTGAATTAAGAAATATAGGTATAAACGCTTTATTCATAAGGGTTCTCAATAAACACAATATATTAACAGATCTAATAAAACAACAACAACATACAAAAAGTCTAAACTTGGAACTAAACTAAAATGAAAATAATCTTTGTTGTTGTTATAAAATATACTATCAAAGAAACAGCTAGAAGGATATAAAATGACTGAAAAGAACTCTCCACCTCAGATTTCTGTTAACGAAGAAAAAGAACTTTTATCAGTAAAGTACATTAAGTCAGAAGTAAATTTTGCTAGATTACCGTTCTTTGCTTTATCTAGAAGAGGTGTTAAAGATAAGATAAAAGTCGAGTATAAAAACATTATTGAAAGAGACGGACAAAAGTTAGAGGTACTTTGGAAGGTAACAGCAAACGCTGAATATGGTTATCCAACTCCGTTTGACAAGAAAGTTAGCAAAGCTATCGAATATATAATAAACGAAAGTGGTTTTCCTATAAGTAACCCAATTAAATTCTCCCTTTATAAAATTGCTGAACTTGTGAATTTTAAAGCATCAGAGAAAGGTAATTATTCAGGTAATGCTTACAAGGACATCAAAGAATCATTAGTAAGAATTGTAGGCACTATGATAGAATCACGAGGAACTTTTTATTCTAAGGGACGTAAGAAATGGATTAGTGATGTTTTTCATCTTTATGATCGTGTTGTATTAAAGGGAGAAGATTTACCAGAAGTTGGGATTGCTGACGCCAACTATCTATTTCTTAGTAGTTGGTATTTGGAGAGTTTAAACTCTTTTTATATAAAACCTTTAGATTTCAATTACTACCAAAGCCTAAAGAGTAATCTAGCAGGAAGATTATACGAGTTCCTCAGCGTACAGTTTTACGGATCAAAAGGATATCCTTACCAAATAGAATATAACAAGTTGTGCCTACTTATGCCAATTGAACAGCAGATGTATTTATCCCTTGCTAAACAAGCCTTTTCAAATGCACACGAAGAATTGGTTAAGACTAAATTTCTGTCACATGTAGTTTGGGAAGAATTAAATAATAAAAAATGGATTATAAGATATTATCCTGGAAAGAGAGTGAAAGACGAGATCAAACAATTCAAAATAGGAGAACAGCTTGAATTGTCTCTATCTAATGAGAGTACAGCTACTTTCTATGACCTAGATACTCCTACCATAAAAAACAATACAACCACTCAACTAATGCAAAGAAGTATTACGGAATCCGTAGCTGAAAATTTGATTAATTCCTATCCACCGGATCAGATCCAAAAACAGATAGAGATATTTGATCATTTAGTTGAAACTAATAGTCCTTTAGTAGCAAAGAATCCGGCTGGATTCCTTCGCAAGTCTATCGAAGAGAATTATCAGCCGCCAGCAGAATATAACCGAAAACAAGAAAAAGAAATAACTGAACAAAAGAGATCACAAGAGAGAATTGAAAAAGAAGTTGAGCAAGCGAGGCTTGATGAAATCCAGCGTCAGGTGGATGAATATCGTGATAGTCTAAACGATGAAGAACGTCAATTGCTAAGGCAGGAAACGATTGAGTTAATTGAAAGCGATAAACAGATAAGGAGAGAGTTTGTAACTGAGCACCTTATTCGTGCTAAGGAAAATGAAATTATTAGGGAGAGGGGGCTTATAAATAGTTTTGTGTAAATTAAGCAGGTGCGATTTGTTTCAACAGTCATTTTTTCCTTTCTTTCTTCGTATATCTGAAGGTCTATAATTCAGATATGCTGAATAAAAATGAGGATAATAATCCGATCACATTCTTTGCTGTAACCAATTACCGGGATATAAGAAAGAGGTTTGGGATTAAAGAAAAAAATCGTAGAGGACATATTTACATTGTCGGAAAAACAGGAACCGGAAAATCAACACTCATTGAAAACATGGTCATCTCTGACGTAAACGATGGAAATGGTTTAGCATTGATTGACCCCCACGGCGATCTGACTGAGGCTGTTTTGGATTTCGTGCCAAAGAAAAGGATAAAAGATGTCATTTATTTCAACCCAGGGGATATTGATTATCCCATTGCTTTTAATCCATTAGAAAGCGTTCATCCCGATCAACATCACCTTATAGCGTCAGGGCTAATCTCTGTATTCAAAAAGATATGGTCTGAGTTTTGGGGTCCAAGGCTAGAACATATCTTGAGAAATTCCATCTTGACGCTTCTGGAACGACCAAATAGCACTATCTTGGATATACCAAAACTGTTGACTGATAAAGACTTCCGGGGAGAGATTATAGTGAAGGTGAAGAACCAACAGGTCAGGGAGTTCTGGTTTTCTGAGTTTGAGAAATACTCAGCTTATCTCAAAACAGAAGCTGTATCCCCTATTCTAAACAAAATGGGGCAGTTTCTAACCAGTTTTCCACTTAGGAACATAGTCGGACAGAAAGAAAACACCTTTGATCTGAGGAAAATTATGGACGAAGGGAAAATCTTGATAGTCAACCTTGCTAAAGGCAAGATTGGTGAGGATAATTGCTCGCTTATTGGTGCAATGATAGTGACAAAGATATGGCTTTCTGCTTTAAGCAGAGCTAATTTGCCAGAGGAAAAGAGAAAGTCATTTTATCTATATGTTGATGAGATTCACAGCTTTCTGACTCTTTCTTTCGCAGATATTTTATCTGAGGCTAGGAAATATGGGCTTCACATGACCCTTGCCCATCAATACATTGACCAACTAGATGAAAAGATACAGGGAGCGATCTTCGGCAATGTCGGAACAATAATATCTTTCAGGGTAGGGATCGATGATGCCGAACATTTAGCTAAACAGTTTTACCCTATATTCAATGAGAATGATCTGATTAATTTGCCGAATTATCATATTTATCTCAAGCTCATGGTTGATGGTGCCACATCTCAGCCATTCAGCGCAATAACGTTACAGCCACCGGAGAGATGTAAATCTTACAGAGAGTCAGTCATAAACCTATGCAGAGAGAAATATTCAAGATCACGAAAGGAAGTAGAAAACGATCTTCTTCTAAAATCTTATTCTCCATACAGGGCTTACGAGCAAATGTTTCCCAAAACAACAGAGACGAAGAAACCAAATACGCTATTTGATTTTCCGCAATTCTAATGAGTGAAATTGTATGTAGTTGTTCATTGATGAAACAAATCGCCATTCATATGATTATATTGTGATTGAAATACAGAAAAGTTGTCTAAATTATAAACAGAATTAATAGCCTTGATAAGGTTTTTCTCTGAACATGGACCAACTTTAATATCCTTTGACGTATAATCATTAGCGATTACTAAAGTGCCATCACTCTCTAAAATCAAATAAGGAATATTTTCTTTCGCATAATCATTAAATTTGATATTAAATTTATAGCCAATCTTTTCAATCCAGTAAAATAAATCATCCTCCAATTTTTCTTTTTCGTCCTTTAACAAATCAATACTATGGAGATTTTTAGCTCTTCCACGATATATTAAATACTGGAACAATATATGATCTAATGCAACATCTGATATTTCTTCCAAGAAAACCTTTATACTTTCAGAATTTAGTCTACTTAAAACGCAGTTCACAGCTACCTTCGATCCTGATCTTGATAGAGATTTCAGGTTATCTAAAACCAGATCATAAATATTTGCTCTAACCTGACTATCGTGAATGCTTTTTGTTCCATGGATGCTAACCTTCGTAACAATATTACCATGTGAAAGCGTCTCGTGCCATGCTTCGTTAAGAAGAATACCATTCGTTGTAATAGTTGTATCAATTCCCTTTCGATAGCAAGCGGATAAAATTGTCCTAAAATCCTCACGTAATAGGGGTTCCCCTCCGCTAAAAGTCACTTTATTGATTCCACAATTTTTAAGAAAGTCAAGTATCAAAAGAACTTGACGAGTATTTAATTCACGGTCTAAGTATTGATTTTCACTCGCCAAGCAAAAAATACAGGAAAGGTTACACCGACGAGTGATTCTCCAGCAAATCTTTTTTTGCATATGATATCCTTTAATTAAAACATATCCCAAAGACCATTAAAGACTTTTTCTAAATCTATGTCTGTCATTTTTGATATATATTTGGCAACAGCAAGTTTCATGTGTTTTATTTCTGGTTTCATAGTTTTATCGGTTCCTATAACCTCTTGAAAGTATGGCTCTATTTCCTTAAAACGATCCTCATCTGGTTCTGATCCAATAAGACTTTCAAAAACTATACTAACCATATCTGAAGCAAGTTTATAGTTACGTTTAACTAGTTTCTTTTGATGTAAATCCTTCTTAATTATCTCAGACCAAATATAATCAATAATGAAACTGAGTCCTTGGGGATACTGAAGTATCGGTATTTGTTTTTTGAGAAACTTTGAATCACTTTTTATCAGTGATTCTATATTCTTGTTATTATATCCAATAAACCAGTGTATCATAGCATTCAATCTTCTACCAGTTGTATCGAATAAAACATCAGAAGCTTCAATGCCAAATTCCCTCGATTCCCTATTTAGAGCACTCCAACTATACACTTGGTTTGGAATAGATTGATTGTCATCTGGAACTATAGGGGAAAGAGCGAGAGGGGGACAAGACAATTTACGGTGCTTTCTATATGTTTCCAACTCAACGCCAACTTCAGCAGCATCAGATAGTTCTTGTGTAATGTAAGCAAAATTATCTGCGATTCTAACTACTTGGGCTTCAAGTGTATGAGGCATATTTGTATATCGAAAATCTCGTGGTTGATGTAAAAGAATGCCATCCAATGTTTCATCTGATATGGTAACAATATAATTACCACCAGCAACTGGATCTTCGTGTTCCGTATAACACCCAGTTCCTGCGAGTTTTTCATAACGTTTTGAATTCGAAGCTTTTTTTAACTGGTTTTCTTTTGACAAAATATGACAGCTAAGGATAGGATGCTCTAATCCATTATCCCATTCATCACTCTTGAATTTCGACTTGATAACACCTTCACCAATATAGCCAAACGGATACGCCCCCACGTCATGCCCATAAGATATTGCCTCTGTTAGAGTTACATCTAATCCCAATAATTCTGCCATTTCGGAAGCAATTAAAGCAACTTCAATGCTATGAAGTAGCTTAGTTCGACAATTAACTCCACGTTTTGTTACAAGGTGAGACTTATACGCTAATCGTCTAAAAGCTTTGCTATAAGTGATATCCCCCTTATCATGTTGATATATAGTTCGATCTCTAATTCCAGCTGTTTGCTCTTCATAATTTGTTGTGGATCCCCTATCACATTTATAGATAGAAAAAGGTTTATCCATATCCCCTCCTTATCATAAAAATTACAAAATAAACAATATAAGGCTAATCATATTTGAAGAAGCTTTTGATAGATTTTAAGTATTCCTGGTAACATTGTCTTCTTACAGAAAAATCAGCATAGCCGGCAAAATCATCGTAAACAGCGACTTTTATCTCCTTTACTTTGAGTGAGGTTAAAAATTCTTTTATAATATTAATACTCCCACCGGTACGAATTGAATCATCTACGATTAAGACTTTTCTATTCTCAACTAAAATTGGGTCCCAAGTTTCGCTTAAAGAAATAAAATTAATATCTTTATTTATCGGAAGACTAAAATAAAGAGATAAAGCATAAGGAGTTCCACTAGGTGGTAAAGCTATAACGCACCCGGGGTCTTCTCCAAAAAAATCTTCAACTAATTTGATAACCTTTTCTTTAAACTCTCTAAATGGAATAAAAAGTTGAAAAATTTTTTCTGGAGTATCCTTTCTCTTCATTAGAAAATTTCTCAAATCGTATTCCGTTATATAAAGCTTACCATCCTTGTTCTTGGCCTTTAATTTTCCATCTCTATGCCATCTCTTCACGGTTTCAGAATGAACTCCAAGCCTATCGGCAACCTGAATTACAGTAAGTTCTCTTAGTGTTCCATTATTATTCAAAATTATCTCTTAATCTAATCAGTGGTTGTTCCAAATATATAAAGCAAGTCCAATTATGCTCAAATTAACTATACTCTATCATAGAAAAACTTTGTCTATACCATACAACAACGATGTTGTTGTCAACAAAAAAATTTTCATTCATTGATATTTTTATAATGGTTTATTCAAATTCGCAAATAATAAGCACTAACCCTCTAGTTCCATGTAAATTCAAGTTATAATGCAAGAAATTTTACACAAAAGATACGCTAATATTTCTAAATCTTGTACATATGGCTAATATCACCTTAATCCGTAGAATCAACAATAATCGAAAATGGGGTAGAGGGATATGTTTATTATTGATTTCTGAAATATTAATTTTAGACATAGCACAATACATTCCTAATCAACTTTTATTAAAAATCATTCATACTTATTATAGCATAGTTTTGCATATTATCACAGGTTTGATTTAGATTATTTATCAAAAAAAAACCGTCATCCACCAACAGTATCATGCCATTCATGAATCTAAGCCTCTCAAAACTGCTCTAAGCCTTTATTTAAATGCAAGCTTTTCTCAGGATATTTACATTCGTTATGTATATCCTACTCTAATTCTCTACCAAACCTAGATTAAGAGACTGAAACATACTTAGTTAAATTTGACTCAATTTATTACTGCGTGACATTTAATAAAATAGTCTACATTTTTATTACTCAAGGCTCGTTGCCTTTATTATAATTTTTGAAATATACATTTTCGTGGGTTTATGCAACCCCCCCCAACTAATATAGCAAAAAAATATTCTCCACTTATTTCTTAATGACAATTATTATCTGACATATTAAAATAATGAAACCAAATACACCAAAGCCGACATAAATGAAGATTAATGACTTCAAGACATTTCGTGCCATTTAAGTATTGGAAACGTAAGCAAAACTATTGGATGTGTCTTTGATATGTGCTGATCTTATGGCATGCTTTTCATGATCAATTATCATTTGAAGCAGTTCATCCAGATATACTTTAGGTTCCCAGCCGATGAAGTTTCGGATCTTGGATATGTCCGGTATGCGCCGCTTCATATCCTCAAAACCATCGCCATAGACGTTTTCGTATGGAATATACTCGATATTGGATTCTGAATTGGTCATATCTATTACTTTTTGAGCTAGATCACGGATACTTATTTCTTGAGTGCTACCGACATTGAATATTTCGCCAATGGCGTTTCCAGTCTCCATAAGGGTAATAACTGCTCTGATAGCATCACCTACATAAGCGAAACAGCGTGACTGAGTGCCATCACCATGTACCTCAAGCGTCTTACCTAATATGGCATTTCTGACAAAGCGAGGAACTACCATGCCATACCGTCCTGTTTGTCTTGGTCCACAGATATTGAAAAAACGTGTAATAACGACTGGAACTTCCTGCTCTTTGTTGTAAGCCAAAGCCATAAACTCATCCAAAGCTTTTGTGCAGGCATAGCTCCATCTTGAAGTGGTAGTAGGTCCTATCAGGCGGTCTCCTTCCTCTTTGTAAGGAACGTTTTCATCCTTGCCATACACTTCAGAAGTAGATGCAATAAGAACTTTTTGTTTCCATTTGCTTGCTAGTTCAAGAACGACCTCAGTACCATGAATGTTGCATTGAATAGCAATTAAAGGGTTTTCCATGATGTATTTAACACCAACAGCAGCCGCAAGGTGATAAATGACGTCACACTCTCTGACGTATCTCTCAGTCAAGTATTTATCGAGAACACTGCCATGCACAAAAATAAATTTCTCTTTACCTATTAGATGTTTGATGTTCTCAAAGTTGCCAGTGGCGAGATTATCCATCGCAAAGACAGTATAACCTTTATTTAGCAACTGATCAGCCAGATGAGAACCGACGAACCCAGCACCACCTGTTATTAAAGCGTTCATTTCTACCCCCTTAATTTACTGAGAGAATCTTTCATGTGGTCAAAATAATCGCCGACCAATAATCAATGGTATGGCAATCCCAAAAATGATAGCGATAGAATAAATATAGATATTCCCCCAAAGCATACACAAAGCCACAATGCAGAAAAATGCTTGTAAGCCATATTCAATAAAAACAACTTTCTGTTTATCAATTTTACTAGAAATAAGCCTATAAGTTATATTGCTTCCTCCACCCACATAAATTGGCTTTTTTAGAGCGATCCTGCGGATCGTAGCAAATGTGGTATCATATATTGGAAAACCTAAGACAAATGGAAAAGCTAATACTTCGGGAGAAAAGGAATGTATCGATTCCTTAAATTCAATAGCTGTTGTTGAAGCAAGCAAAAAACCTATTGAAAGAGTGCCAGCATCACCCAAAAAGATAGAAGCGGGGCTGTAGTTAAATATCAAAAACGCTAATGCAGAACCGAGTAAAGCTGATGAAAGAACTCCCGGAAGATGATTCCCCTGGTAAATGGCAATGGTTAAAATCGCTATTGTCGCTATGCTTGTTACACCGGCGGTTGCGCCATCTATGTTATCCATCATATTAACAGCATTTATAATACCAATAACCCAAAATATAGCTATGACAAAACCAAATATGCTAAAGATTGAACTAAATGTATTGAGTTTCAGAACTACAATAGCAAATATTGAAGCAGTTATGAATTCGGCTATCAGCCTGATCCTATAATCCAAATTCTTTTTATCATCTTGCAAACCGATCAAAAACATAAAAATGGTCAGCAAAACAATTGTTATTGTCTCTATTGTAAAATTTTTCAGAATAAACGTAGATGGAATCACACCTAGAAGAACAGCCAATCCACCTAGTAGTGCAGTTTCTTTTTTGTGAATCTTACCGGGATTATTCGGATTGGGTCTGTCCACAAACCCTGATATAAAAGCAAGTTTTTTTACTAATGGAATGCTTAACAATGTTAATAAAAAAGATAGTATAATGCATACAAAATAATTGTTCATGAAATTCATAAATTATAATCCCAGAATTGACTTTATTGATGTAAACTGAAAATCTTTTAACAAACTATCGAGTTTTTTTAGTGTTTTGTCTAAATTATGATAATAACGAAATCTAGTAAACCAAGATAGACTCAATCTTGGTAGTTCAGGATCTATTTCCCAAGGATGTAGGTAAAATATAAAAGGTCTGTCCTGTGAGTTACACTTTCGCAACAATAATTTTGATAGTGGATATGGAAACATTCGAAAATATGCTCCCCCGCTACAAGGTAATCTCTTTCCCAAAACTTCTACACAACTTAATGGAACTTCAATCAAAGAATCCCTGATCTGGTAAATTGATAATAATCCATTTGGCACACCATAATCAGGATGAAAATCAATTGGGAAAATAGATGAGTCATATTTAATACCTTTTTTTATTAAAACATCCAGAGTCCAAAAATTACTATTTGTAATAGAAAATGCAGGAGCCCGAAAACCTAGTATAGACTGGTTCATACATACTTCCGTAACCTTGATTGCTTTCGTTAAATCTTCCTCAAAAGACTCCGGAGTCATGCGGGTGAGTAAAGTGTGTGAATAGCCATGAGTAGCAACCTCATGACCACAGATGTCAATCTCACGTATTAGATCTGGAATACGTTCTGCAATCCAGCCAAGCACGAAAAAAGTTGCCTTTACATTATGTTTATCCAATAAATCTAAAATGGTCTTAGTATTTCTTGCAGCCCGCTGTTCACACTTATCCCATTCCTCTTTTATCGTATGTTCAAGGTAATGGACACAAAACCAATCTTCAAGATCAAATGTCAGAGCATTAATCATCTGTTTAGTGGTTCCTTTATGCTTTGCATACGACAAGGTTTCTTTTAAGCATTATTATGAAAGATTTCGACTCTAACGAATAAAACATTTAATAAGGGATACCAGCGATAATCTTAGGTCCTATTATTTTAGTAACACTAACTGGCAACCTTTTCCAAAGCCTGACAGCAATATCAAATTTTGAATTAGTTGACGGAGTGTAATCAGGCATTTCCTTGCCACCGTTCATATAATACTGATAATTAAGCTGTACAGGTTCTGCTCCCCACTGTCTCTTAAAGTTAAAAGTACCAGATTCCCATGGTGATCTACCGAAGCTGAAATACTGAAAGCCCTTTAGGCAGCCTTGCTCCAAAGCTTTCCAATAAAGCAAGTTATTTGGACAAAGAGGAAAATATTCTCTGAGTGATGATGCCCAAGGTATCTCCATAGTATCTTTGAAATATATCGCTATCGCACTACCAATTGTCTTACCATCTGACTTAACAGCTATAATGTCTGAAAATTTAGGAAACTCATTTAATATATTCTCAAAAAAAAACGAACTATGCACTGGTGAACCTAAATCTCTCATATTATATGAAAAGATTTCATAAAAATTACTTAGATTTGATTTACCGACGATCTCTGCTTCAAGCCCTGATTTCTCTGCTTTGCGAACTTGATTTCTTACTTTAGGATCGAATCTTTTCCAAACTATATCAGCATCTTTCTCTAGTGGCAAAACAAGAGATGCTCTTGACGTTTTTGTTAATAGCTTTTCGCTATTTATTCCTTCTATTTGTCGAAGCTCTAAGAATTTTACATTTTGGGTTTGAACAAGCTCTATAGCTTCATTTAATAAGGTATTGGCTACTTCATCATTTTCAGCACAAATGCCACCACAATCCCCGAATGGAACTGAAATTAAAAATCTACCAAATAGCAAATGCTTCATCAGAAACAATGGCAGAATACCTTTAACTTCAGCATTTTCTCTGGTTATCAGATAGAATGGCTTATGCCCATAGGTTTTTTCTACAACGTTTTTCCATCCTATCTGATGAAAAAATGTTGATTTCTCATGTCTCTGGACAAAAGAATCCCATTCTTTAGCATCGCCATCATATAAACTAACCTGCAATACTTTACTCACTCCTTAATTGATCTTAAAACTTCCACAATTTTTTGCAAATCTCTTTCTCTCATCAATGGATGAGTAGGAAGTGCAAGAATTCTATCTGCAACATATTCTGCTATCGGATAATTTCCATCAGGAACAATATCTTTAAGATAATCATACCGGTGAAGAGGATTTGTATACATTCTTGATACACCGATTCCAACATAATTTAATTTATGGTATATTTCCTCTCTAATCTGCCTGCTTTTAGCAATAATAGGTAAACGAAGGTATACAGGTTCTGCACCATCCAAAGTTTTTGGTATAGCAATATTTTCCATATTCTGTAATTGTTGTGTTAGATACATGCCATTTTTGATCCTTATCGCATTGATAGAATCCAGCCTTTGCAGAACAGAAAGACCAAGACTTGCTTGCCATTTTCCCAATCGTCTTATTGGAAAGTCAATAGAGTGATACTGGTTATCAAATCCCAAAGGCAATTTGCTAATTAGCCACCAAGCATGGGGATTCTGCAAATAAGACATACACGTCAGTTGAAACAATATGCGCAGTGAATAGCTGATGCTTGGGCTTTTCAATGGTGCTGATAAACTTTTTAAAGACTTTTTTATTGATTCAGAAGCATTACCAATTCCTAGAACTCCACCTTCATAAGTCGTGAAACTTTTCCCTCTTCCAAGACTAAAGCAGGATAAATGTCCAAGACTGCCTATCTCATGTCCATTCCATTTAGCACCGGCTGATTGTGCCACGTCCTCAACCAGATAACATCCATTATCATTTATTATCTTATATATACTGTCCATGTCACAGGGAAAGCCAAAAGCGTGAACAGCTATTATACAAAGAGTATTTTCATCAACAACCTGATTTAATAATGAAATATCTATATTTAATGTATCAATTGAAATATCGCACAACTTTACTTTTAAGCCAGCTCTTACTACTGAAAGCGCAACTGTCGGACAAGTATAAGCTGGAATTATGACTTCAGTTCTATTAGGAGCAGAATCTTTGAGTGCCATCAATGCAAGTGTCAACGCTGACTTGCCCGAAGAAACAGCAAAGCAATCATCCAAATCAAAAGCATTGGCAAAACATCTTTCAAATTCCGTAAGGGAATCACTATAATCCAATCGCTTGATTATACCTAGTATATCACGTAGCTCTATAGGAAATGCTATTGGTGGAGTTTTTCGTAACACAAAACCCTCTTATCTAAATGATGTGATTAACACTCTGATTTTTGTATCAACCCTTTTTCTTCTAAAAGCTGTTCGTATAGCTTTGCTATATTCTCAACTAATGTATCAACCCTATATCGTGACATAGCTGTTTGTCTGCCATATTCACCCATTTTCTTTGCTATATCTGGGTTGTCAAGAATTTTTATAATTCCTCTGGCTAACTCTTGGGGATTAGCTGCTGGAACTATAATTCCAGCATTACCTTCGTCTAGTAGTTCAGGAACGCCACCTACCCTTGCAGCCACGATAGGCTTTGCTGACGCCATACCTTCAATTATGGTTACAGGCAATCCCTCGCTTAATGAAGAAAGAGCTACTATGTCAAGATCAGCATAAATAACTGGCAAATCCTTTCTAAATCCCAGAAACATGACTTTATCACTGATGCCAAGAGACTCAGCATATTCTTTTAGTTCTTTCTGTAATTCACCATCTCCTATAACCAGAAAAAGAACGTTACTATGGGATTGAAGGACAAGTTTAGCTGATTCTAGAAAAAATCTGTGCCCTTTTATCGGAACTAAACGAGCAATAATTCCTATCAGTTTTTTATTTGAATCAATTCCTAACTCATTTCTTAAAGTTCCTCTGAATCGCTCACAGGTAAGTAAATCATCTAATTCTAACCCTAAAGGTATATTTATGACTTTACTTTCGTTACCTATTTTGTTCTGTAATATATCGCTTCTTTCTTGCTGACTTACTGCTATGATTCTATCTGTTATCATAGCAAGAATTCTTTCTATGTGTATAAGAACATTAGTTTTCACACGAGAAAAATATCCCTGAAAATATGATCCATGCAAAGTGAATATAATTACTGGAACACCTGCCAGCCAAGCGGATATACGTCCAAGTGTTCCGGCTTTGCTTGTGTGTGTATGAACAATATGCGGTTTATATTTCTTCATTAATAAATATAGCTTTATGACAACCATAAGATCACGGAATATGAATATCTCTCTGCGAAGTTGTGGAATAACCAATGGATTTATACCTATTTTGTGTGCCAAGTCAAACATATTGCCCTCATATTGCTCTTCCACCCCGCACACAAGCATTGACTCAAATCCATAAGAATTAAGACGCTCAGTAAGAAATATACACTGCCACGATGGACCGCTTACACCCAAACGAGTTACTATTCTTAGCACCCTAACTCTCTTCTGCAATCCCCAGCCTCCTGTCTCTTCTTTTGCTTATACCTAATGCCGCAAATATTAGATAAAAAACCAGTACCTGCGCTCTGTAACGATATAGAGAACCCATGTTTGTCATTCCAAAGGTATATATCAAAGTCAAAGCAACTGTTAATGTTGTAATAACGTAGGATTTGGCAAATTTGTTTTTCAGCGTATATACAATGCCATAAATAATAAAAGGCATTAGACAATACCATATCAACACTTCAGGAATAGTCATTATCTGATTTAATCCGTGAACTTGCCACGGAAAAGGACCAAAAAAGAAATACAACAAACCTAATGGAAGGAACTTTAACGCTTGTATAGGAGAATTTACTTTAGCATCTCCTAGAAATTCCGAACCGCCCACAGCAAATCCCGATCTGATTTTACTCACCGTTGTAAGATTTACAGAATAATTACTGAAAACTTCCTTTGTCTCACCTGGAGAATATCTCCAGACAACAACGAAAATTACAACCATCGTTGCAGTAATAAAAATATTTCTTGCCAATCTCCGTTCCGAACGGATTAAAAACGAAGATAAAATGACAGCAACCATAAATGGTACTATGTAATATCTTATTTGCATATAATACGCGATACTAGCTATCATGATCACTACATATCTAATACGGAATTGATTATGTAACCTGACAGTGCTCCAAACAGATAGAACTATTAGAAATATTGCCAAAGTATCCTTTAGCAACATCGCAGACCATAAAACAAGGGATGGGAAAAACCCTACAAGCAGAGATGCAATCTGAGCAACTCGCCTTCCGTATATCTCCCTTGTGATGAGGTAGATAAATATAATCGTTAATACCCCTATTAGTCCGTTTACTATTTTTGCGCCCAACATTGTATGTCCAAAAAGAAAATATATTATACCAACGAGATAAAAATATCCACCCTTGTTTGTTGATATACCTACGAAATTACCTTTTTTCCATTCTTGAGCTAAATACCACCCCCTATTATCATATGTAAAGTTATCTGGGTGGTTTTCCCAAATCCCGTTGAAAAAAGAATTGATTGAAGGATCAATTATCAAAGTTAATAATGCTCTTAGCAAAAAACTACATATACACAGAGTAAACAAGAATCTAAACTCGTCAGACAATGAAAGATAATTGAGGAAAAAAAATATGATTAAAACGCTCAAGCAGATAATTACAGAACACGCAAGTGCAGATTCTCCAAGCATCGGTATTAAAATAAGTAATGCAAAGAAAAATACCCCCAGAAAATAGGGAGTATACATCTTAGTGTTCGGCAAACGAATTGATTCTAACATGAGTTATATTCTCGATAATAAAAATAGTTAGTAATAATTTCTTCCTATCCTTTTATTTTATTCTATTAATTCTAATTATGGGGATTTGGAAGTAAATAAACCTAAAACACGTTTCATTGGTTTATGATATTTTAGGTATATATTACCTAGCCTTCCCAAGAGATTTTCGCCAAACACCCAAAGATGATATAATGATGGACGGAATATATAATAATGCTCAGGAAACGTATAGAGTTCTGGATTAAAACGCATTTTAAATTTTTGGATACCATACCCTGGATTATCTGGGCTAAGAGGAGTTCGCAAGCAACCAGCAAGATCATAGTATTGACAACCTCTTGTTTTTGCTAACTCAATAGCCTTCCAATGCAAAAGGTGTGGAGCATTTAAATTCCGATGTAGATCACTCGAAGCACCATACATATACCAACAAACTTGCCCAAATATGAAGACAAAACATCCGGCAATAATTTGATCTTCGTAACGTGCTAATAAAATTTTCCCAATATCAGATGGCAAAAAATTATTCCATAGTTCTCTGAAGTAGCCAAAATTACGAACCGGAAACTTCTGTCTAAATCCTGTATCTTCTATAAGATTATAGAAGATTTTTAAGTCATCTATTGAATCCCCAAATATAGTTTCGATCCCTTTTCTTTCAGCAGACCTAATACTATTTCGTAGCTTACTATGAAATGACATAAGTATATCATCTAAGCTATTAGCAATATTCACCCTTGCAATATCCCTTGCTCTTCCTAATCTAAATATGCTTTTTTTCTTCAGATTAACGAATCCTTTGCTTTTTAGATAATCACTGAAACGAGTATTTTCAATTGGAGCACGAGGTTCTATTTGTATGTATATCGCTTTATGAATGAATGCTGTATTCTTAATGGCATCTAAAAGAGTATCAAAAGCATCATGGTCCTCATAATCTAATACCGGTCCACGTGGGGCATAGAAAATAGATAAGTTTACAAATGGTATTTTATGTTTAAGAATTAATATCGCCCCTCGAATCTTTGATTCGTCTTCAACAACCAGTTTAATAGGTATCCAATTATCTTTACGTTTTACTTCTCCCCATTCAAATGACTGAAGAAGATCACCATTCGGAGAGTTAGATATAAAATCATTCCAGTTTGATTTTTCATTATCGCTAATCGTTCTATACTTTAGCAATATATTCATCTTATCCTTTTAAGCAAAATACATTATATCCTAATCATTTGCATTGGTTATTCTATATGATTGAATCAATAAATTCTCTATGCCACATCTCCAGCATCATTAATGACCACAAAAGAGAACCATGAGTTTTTTGACCTGTATCATGTTCTTTAGCTATCTGATGCAGTTTTTGAGGGTTAAAATAACCTCGTTGTAAAGCTCTTTGGGAAAAAACAGTATCATAAAGCAATGATTTTAACTCTCCACGAAACCAACTATCTATGGGTATCGAAAACCCTCTTTTCCTTCGGGCCAGTATATCATCTGGAAGTATTCCGCTTAGGGCTTTTTTTAGTATGTATTTGTGTACTCTTCCATGCAATTTATAGCTTGATGGAAGTTTAGCAGAGAATTCCATTAAATGATGATCCAAGAACGGTGAACGTGCTTCCAGAGAATTCATCATGCTGGTTATATCAACCTTAACCATTAAATCATAAGGGAGACATAAATTTACATTAACAGACATAGCAGAATCTACAACGTCCAATCCCTGTGTTTGGCAGAATAGTTGCTCTACCAAATTATCAGATTCAAGAATATTTATTTTGGCGATAAATTCTGGAGAGTAAAAACTGGATTTAATATCCATATTGATGAATCTCATCCAAGCTATATATCGCCTATGAATTGGCATATTAGCAAATTCACAGAATCGCTTAATATTGCTAATGTTCGATCTTGCATCTGCAGTTCCCGGCAAAAGGAAAACACCTATTTCTATTATTTTCCTTATTGTAGTAGGAATCCTTTGATAAATGGACGCCATTTTATGTGCGAAATATCTTTCGTATCCAGCAAAATTTTCATCTCCGCCATCACCATTTAGAGCTACTTTTACATATTTACTCGTCTCCGATGAAACATAAAACGTGGGAATGGCTGAACTATCAGCGTAAGGCTCACCATAGTGCCTGACAAGCTTAGGTAGAATATCTAACGATTTTGGATGAACTATAAATTCGTGATGGTCTGTGTTGAATCTCTGTGCAACCATTCGAGCATAATCAAGTTCATTGTAAGCAGATTCATCAAATCCTATGGAGAAAGTCTCGATAGGCTTATCAGATAATTGACTCATCAACGCTACGATAGCACTGGAATCAACCCCTCCACTGAGAAAAGCACCCAATGGAACGTCGCTAATCATCCTTAACTTAACTGCTTCTTTTAGCAGTTCCATAGTACGATCGCAAGCATCTTCCTCTGATATCGTCAATTTCGGTAAATATTCTAGCTTCCAATATTGCTCTACCCTAATCTTTTCATCCTGCAGAATAAGGTATGATGCTATCGGCAGCTTTTTTATGCCTTTGAATGCTGTGAATGGAGCGGGAATATAGCCATAAGTTAAATACAAGTCTATTGCCTGATGATCTACCTCTCTAGGAATCCAAGGTAACTTAAAAAACGCCTGCAATTCCGAAGCAAACAGAAAATTCCTATCTACCTCTGCATAAAAGAGTGGTTTTTTACCAACCCGATCTCTCGCAAGCATCAGCTTTTTGTGTCGTTTATCCCAGATGGCAAATGCGAACATTCCACGTAGATATTTAACACATTCCTCTCCATATTGCTCATAGCAATGAACTATAACCTCCGTATCGGTATTGGTAGAAAAACGATGTCCAGCATCTTCCAATTGCTTTCGAAGCGTTTGGAAATTATATATTTCACCATTAAAAATAATCCAGATACTCTCGTCCTCATTTGAAATAGGCTGATGACCTGTTGAAAGGTCTATAATGCTCAATCGTCTATGCCCTAATGCAATGTTTTCGTCAAAAAAATATCCCTCATCATCAGGACCACGATGAATTAACGCCGAATTCATCTGCCTGACAATCTCATCCAGAGATATTGGATTATTAAATATATTTAATACACCGCAAATTCCACACATATTTATACGTCCTATGTCTCATATATAAAGGCAATTCCAGAGTATTTATGTTTCCACATTTTGAATTCATAATCTTTTTATCATATAAATTGATTTTCCTACACTCTCTTGGTAAGTACCAATATCAATAAAGCCAAGTTTTTCATATAAGCGTTTAGCATCGCTATTAGGTGCAACGGTTATAGCTACGTTTTCTATTTTTTGATTGGAAAGGTATTCACATGCCTGTTTTATCAATTCCGTTCCAATTCCTTGTTTACGCTTTTCTTCTATAACTATTACTGAAATAATTTTAGCTTCTGAATGTAGATTTTCTCCTCTGCTTTTTCCACTCTGTAATTTATGTTTAGTAAAAAGGAATAATGACATAAATATTTTCATAAGTTTTTTTAAAATTTTGATATTTAATCCATATCTACCTATGATGGCTTTTGCAGCCCACTTCACTAGATAACCTTTGATTATAATCATTATTTTTATACGTTTCATGCTTTTGGTGACTATTATATTACCAACTATTCCTTCTTCATCTCTAGCAACAATTACACCTTCTTTTTCTAAATTAAAAAATAATTCGACCTTATCTTTGAAATATTCATACATTGATGTTTTTTCTTTCAATGACCGTTTCAATGTTTCTCTTGAACCTTTAGTATGCATTGCTGCCAAAAAGTGGATATCTCTCTCTGTAGCTATTTGATAGTTAATCATTGTTTATATCCTACTGAACACCAATAGAATTAATAGAATTCTCGGATTGAAAATTTCCATTAGTTTTTTGTTAGAAAGATTGGACTGATCGGACTTGCTCTACTTGTAGCCAAATCCTTCAACAACCTGATTGTCAATATTGCTATTCATGGTTGCTTATCTTCGCGTATTTATGTTATAGCAGTTGTTTATACAGCATCATTAGCTTATCTGACATAATATCCATAGTAAATTCTTCATATACACGCTTTTTGGCACTTTGACCATACTGCAATCGCATTTTTTCATCGTTTAACAGATTTGCAATGGCATCTGCTAAACTGACAGGATCCCCGACTGGCACTAGGAGTCCATCAATACCATCTCTTATTTGTTCACACGTACCATCTACCGCAGTAGCAACTATTGGTTTACCATATATCATAGCTTCCAATATACTTATAGATAAACCCTCATATTTAGAGGATTGAACGAATATATCAGCCATGTTTAGAAGATCAGGCACATCATTCCTTCTTCCTAAAAAAGTAACATCATTTTGCAGACCTAATGTATCACGCATCAAGTTCATCTCATCCCATAATGGACCATCACCAGCAATAATCAACCTAAATCTCTGATTCTGATCTTTTAGCAAGTTTGTCGCTTTAAGGAGAGTCTTGTAATCTTTCTGCTCGCATACACGCCCAACTGCAAGTAGAATCAGAACATTGGATTCTATTTCTAATTCATGACGTTTCTCTTCACTACTTTTTTGTGTTTTTAATACTGATATGTCTATTGCGTTCCAGACAACGGTCACCTTCGATTCAGGTACTGACGTTAACGCTAAATATTTTTTACTCGTAGCATTGCTAACTGCTATGATTCTGTTTGTTCTGAAGCCCATTATCTTATAAAAAAACCTCATGCCTAAAGAAACATCACTATATTCCTCAATCCCGTGAATTGTATAGGTTAGCTTTACGTTTGAGATAAAAAATAATGCTATAATTGAGTATAGATATGCAATACCCAGGTGCGTATGAACAATATTGAATTGTCCTTTTTTTATGACTCTAATCAGTCGCCAGATTGCTCTTGGATCATGCTTGGATTTTAGATTAAGAGATATAACCTGCAATCCATCTTGTTTCGCTTTCTCGTAAAAAAAACCTTCGCTTGTAAATGTGCAAATCACAAAATTGTCACATCCCTTTGATTTTAGGTGCTTATGGATATAGTATAGAAGCGATTCTGCACCACCAGTAGCAAGACTGCCTATTACGTTTAATACTTTAGGCTGAACATCCCTCATTGATGATAAACTCCTGTTTATATAGAGCATCTCAATAATGCCGTTCTAAATAATTCCTATCTTTTCAAAGATAGCTTTCCAGTTCAGATTTTGCCTTGCACGAGTTCTAATCACGTCACGCTGATATTCACTAGCAAGAAAATCCCTTAGCGAATCCAGATTAGTCCAATCTACCCTATATATAAATTGCTTTGACCATTCTTCATCAAGTAAAGGGTCATGATAGTTAATTATTGTTGGCAATCCATACCATAGATATTCTCTGACTTTTAGTGGACATGCTTGAGTCATCTGTTTTTTTTCTAAGCCGAATGTCCCTAATCCGAAATCAGCCATTTCATATATTGTGGGCAATAAATCAGGGTGTAAATGCCCTGTTCTTAAAGCACGCCCCTCACGTTCAAGCAAAAGAATCTCCTTATAATCTTTAATTGGACCAATCAGAAGCAAAAAAACATCGTTAAGTTTTTCTATCAAGCTAGCTATACGGTCTAATCCATGCCAAGGAAAATCGTTTCCAACAAAGATCAATATCTTATTGCCTTTATCTCTTTCTTGTATCATACGGTGTTTAATATCTTCTATTAGATTGCCATAAGAACTCAAATCACATTGTTCATCACTATCACGGAAATACCCGTTAGCCATTATGAATGAATCTTTAGGCAATTTCTCTATTTCTATGATCTCTCTAGTTACAGCAATATGCCTTATTTTGCTAAGACGTAGCATCCGCATCTGAAGAACGTGAAATACAACCATCCATGAATGTGATAACTTTAATTCGTAACGAGGAATTGTATTATGCTCAATCCAAACGTCTGAGAACATGGATATAAATAAAAGAGCCATATTATAGAATATCAAAACAGGGGTATACCTGTAATAAACAACATCGGATTTTAGAGAGTAAAAATAGAACCTGAATTGAGAAAGCATAGTTTCTAGGATTTTTATTCCAATCCAATCAGTATCGTAACAATTTTGGCTTACCAAGCAAACGTCATATTTTGTTTGGAGTGCTGAAATCTGTCCACTTATCTTGACATCAACTCCGGTGAATCCGTTTCTAATTTGAATATTTGGATTGACAAATAATAGTTTTTTCATCATCTAAAACTCGTATCACTTGTGCTGGATTTCCAGCTATAACAACATTATCAGGAAAATCTTTTGTAACAATAGTACCTGCGCCAACTATAACATGGTTCCCAAGTTGGATCCCGGGCAATATGACAGAATTTGCACCGATCCAGCAGTTTCTTCCAATTTTAATAGGTCTATCAGGGATCCACCGATTATAGTCATATAGATCATGATTGGCACTAATAATCTTTACCCCCGAAGCAATAATAGTTCCATCTCCAATCTCGATACCATTCAAACCTTGAATATAACATCCCCCGCTAATCATTAGTGAGATTTCTACACCAATTCCGATCTTTATTTTCTGGCAGTCGGTTATTCGAGAAGTGTAATGTATAGACCAGGGACAACCACGGTTTTGTGAAAATACTACTTTAAAAATAAAATTAGTAAACCTCTGTCCTATATGAATAGATAAAAACCATTTATGATATTCTGCAATGAATGGAATCTTAAATATAAATCTTTTCGCTCAATTTATCATAGTGTGTAGTAACTTAAAGTGGTCAAATAACTTGACAAATTCACCTCTTTTTGCCTTGCTGGCAATATTAGGATCCAATGCTGCATGTAAGATAACCTCTGCT
>Ga0247841_10001586_pt1 | contig 49991 bp, 44 predicted proteins | sample LaCruzMarch2015__2_FD_192410 | JGI IMG/M metagenome (GOLD analysis project Ga0247841, IMG submission 192410) | Freshwater microbial communities from meromictic Lake La Cruz, Castile-La Mancha, Spain - LaCruzMarch2015_18m | ecosystem: Environmental > Aquatic > Freshwater > Lake | place: Spain... | reverse complement strand
TGACCGATGAGATGGTCAAAACGTATATTGCGGAGCAGGAGGGAGAGCCGGTTCATGACGACAGTCGATTTGTAATCGACAGTCCCCCAAAGCCCCCGCCTTCCAGGCGGGGGTAGTTTACTGTCAATACATCGCCGGAAAGTCCTTAGGCTAGGATTTAGCTGTCACGCAAAGCGTTACTGCGATGCGGCTGCATTTGGTTGATGATGTGTCGGTGAGGCATGCGATGACGCGCGAGTCCGTGTGATCAGGTACGGGGAAAAGGAGTGCGGCAATGAAACTGGAACGTTGGATTTCAACCGCGGCCGTTTGATCCGGCACCGTTTGTATTTGCGGCATTTTGTACCGCTTCCGAATAGGCCTTTTCAATCGCCGGCTTGCATCGAAGGAACGCCTCGACAACGGCAGGATCAAACTGTGTGCCTTTCCCGCGGACAATTTCGGCGGAGGCTGCGGCAAAGGATTGACCTGCGGAGTAGGGTCTTTCCGATAAAACGGCGTCGTATGTGTCAACGACACTGAAGATCCTGACGCCCAGGCATATTTCAGCTCCTTTCTGGCCTCGTGGATACCCGGTGCCGTCAAATTGTTCCTGGTGTGAATAGACGAACTCTGCGACGGCGGCGAGGGCTGGGGACCTGTTCACGATATCGTATCCGAGCTGGGGATGCCGTCTCATGATCCTCCATTCATCCTCCGTCAGGGAGTCCTTCTTCAAAAGGATTGCGTCAGGAATGGCAATCTTGCCGATATCATGCAGCAGGGCTCCATGCCCCAGTTCCTCGACTGCTTTATCTGAAAGACCCAATTCGCGGGCAAGGATCTGAGACATGATCGCAACCCGCTTGCAATGCTCGCCCGTCTTGTTCTCGCGAGCCGCAAGGATTGCCGCCAGCGATTCAAGCGTTTCTCTGTAGGATTGCCGGGATCGTTCAAGGGCCTTGCTGAGGGACGCGCTTCGCTCGGCAACCATTGCTTCGAGATGGTTCTGGTACCGCCGGTTCTCCTGGAGGAGGCGTCGATACCGCATGGCTCTTTCGAGCGTATTGATGAATTGTCCGGTTGTGAAGGGTTTGCTGATCAGGTCGCTGGCACCGCTCCGGATTACCTTCGCGGCGGTGGCATTGGTTTCATGGCCGGTAATGATGACTCCAACCAGCGTGTCGTCTGTCTGGCGAAGTTGCTGAAGGACATCCAGTCCATCGCTGTTTCCAAGTTTCATATCAATGAACGCAAGATCAACGCTGCCGGCTTCAACCTCGGCGACGTGCCTGGCTTCCTCGGCTGAGGCCATTGTCAGGGCGATGTATCCCTCAGAACGCAGGATGTCAGCGGCGGCCCCTCGAATAGCGGGATCACTATCCACCACCATGATCCGGCCCTTTGATGGTGGCTGATTCTTCCTCTCTTGTTCCCCATCGAACGATTCCAAAACTGGATCCGTTGTGTCGGCTGAAGATGAAGCAGTGTCGGTCTTATGCACACAGATCGTGTTGCGTCCAAGCCGCTTTGCTCTGTAAAGGGCCCTGTCGGCTCGAAGCAGTGTTATCTGCGATGACTGTATGCCGCCAGAGCCACATGCGCCTCCGATTGAAAGAGTGACTTGCAGATCATGGGTGCCCTTGCAGAATATGTGACCACGAAAGGCCTCAAGGAGGCGGTGTGCCACACGTCGCACTTCCTCCAGTCCAGTCAAGGGCAGTATCACCACCATCTCGTCACCGCCGTAACGGCTGGCAATGTCCGATGCCCGTATAGTGTCGGAAATAAGACGGGCCGCCTCGGCAAGAATATCATCTCCTACCGCGTGGCCATAAGTGTCATTTAGAACTTTGAGGTGGTCGATATCCATGATCAGCAGTCCGGTTTGCATGTCATGCCGTTCGCCCAGCTGCCATGCCCGGATGAGTTCCTGCTTGAACCCGCGCCGGCTGAAGAGATCAGTCAGGGGATCGTGAGCCGCCATTCGCTGCACTTCCTCCATCAGTTGATTGCTCCGGAGTTGCGCTTCCTTCAGCTCCGTTATGTCGCTGATAAGTCCGTCGTATGCGATCATCAGGCCGGCTGAATTAAGCGTAGGGACAGACACGTTGCGAACCCATCGGATGGAACCATTCTTATGCCGAATACGGTGCTCGACAGCGCACTGAGTGTGTTTTGTGAGAATGTCATCAATCTGGGCGGTGACCACCGGCCGGTCCTCCTCGACGATCATGCGGAACCACAGGAGCGGTTCCGCCTGGTATTCAGCCGCCGAATAGCCAGTTACCTGAGTGCTTCCAGGGTAGTAGATGGTCTGTTCCGGCAGTCCTTGTTTCAGCAGTACGGTGAACAGGAAACCACGCGTCGCCGTGACGACCCGTTCATAACGTTCCCGGCTGGCGAGCAATTCAGCTTCGATGTTCTTCTGATGTGTAACATCTTCACCGACGTTAAGGTAATACTCTGTCACATTGCTGGAGTTGCGGATTGGCGATATTGCCGCGGCTTCCCAAAACAGTTCGCCATTCTTCTTCCGATTACAGAACTCACCCCGCCAGTCGGCGCCAGACTTGAGGCAACGCCATAGTTCCGCGTATTCTTCCTCCGGCATTTCGCCGGACTTCAGAACGCGGATATGCTGACCGACCAACTCCTTGCTGGAGTAACCGGTCAGCCGGCAAAGCACCGGATTGACATACTCGATAATGCCGTCAAGATTTGTTATCAGGACAATACTCGGGCTCTGTTCCACGGCGCGCATGAGCACATCAGATAGTCTGTCCGATGGTCTTGTGTTCATATTACGTCCGCCAACGCCATATCGTTTGTGCTGATGCTGATTGCAGTTCTCTTGTTGCATGGAGTCGGTCGATGCAGCATAACCCGATTCCTGTATTCCTGACGCTCACTTGAGTCCTGCTCGCTGCAACCCCCAAGCGGAGTTATCATAGTGTTTTGCAGCCCGTGGAGTCAATGGAGTACTGTCCTCGCACAGCAATTCTCATTTTGACCGCACGAGCACGATTCGGCTCTTTCCCTGTAGGGCCGCCGCTTGCGGCGTGCCATCTTCAACGTGCTATGTTGTAACACCTTGCGGCACGCCGACAAGCGGCGGCCCTACACTACACAAACCTTGTTTTGCACCCACCTGCGCCAAAATGAGAATTGCTGGTCTTCGCAAATCGGGCGTGTCCATGTCAGGTTGACGCATGTATGCAACTCGGGACAAATCAGGAAGCGAATCCCGCACTCCATACTGTTCGAAGGGGCTCTTGCCAGGCGCCGACCTGGTGATTGACCATGTCGCACTGCACCTCCGGAGGCGGATGCACCTCCGGAGGAAACCTTGCCATCGTCATGCGGCGGTCTGAAAGAGCTGGGCATGGAACGTGATGAAGAAAAGGCCAGCTTGGAAAATGCTTCTCAGGCCGATCGCCTCAGCTTCGCTCAGGGTGATATTGGTCCTGGTAAGAACTCCATCACCACTCTTCTTCGACAATCCGAGGTGGTAGCCGCCTTTCTCCGCGCGTTGGAGCGAAATGACCGTGCTGGAAGTGCCGTTCTGGTGGAAGAGTCCGCTCCGCGTCCCGCCGAGCTTATCGATACGCCCTTCCAGCACGGCAAGCATTTCACAAATATCAGTGAAATCGAGTTTGACCGTGAGTTTGTGCTCCCAGTCAAAAGTCGCCGGAATCGACTTACCGCCATCCCGTGAACCAGATGTCTTCTGCGATGACATCTCCATGAAGAAACAGTTGTAACGGTCATCATCCTTCCGGTTCAATCTTGGTTCCAGTTGAAGCGCTGCACCCGTACTGGTGCTGTTTGGATGATAAATGGCCAGTTTCTGTGCGTGCAGTTTGGCAACTACTTCGGCTTTAGTTTCATTGTTGATCATGTGCTTCTCTCTTTCTCTTTTTTTGTGATGTTGTCGTTTGCCCATTGTAACTCCGGCGCTCAGTTGCCTGGGTAATGCGATTCATAGGCGTTCGCTTCCTGTTCGTTTTCAGAATGGCAAGTCTGCCACTGACACCTCCTCTTTCTCTGTTTCAGAGGCGACGATAGGCGTAGTCCCCTGGTCCGAATCGTTTGCTTTCGATGAACGGTTCAGGAACTGAATCCTGTCGGCCCGTACGCGTAGCCGACTTCGCTTCTCCCCTTTGTCTGTCTGCCACTGATCAAGTTGCAGGCGACCCTCCACCATGACTGGTGCCCCTTTGGTCAAATACTGCCCGCATGTTTCTGCCTGCTTGCCCCAGACTACGATGTCGGCAAAACACACCGATTCCACCATTTCTCCGGCCTTGTTCCGGTACTTCTCGGATACGGCCAGCCCCAGGTCCGAAACTGAAAGTCCCGTCGGCGTCTTTCTCAGCTCCGGATTTCTGGTCAGATTCCCCATCAAGAACACTCGATTCATGGCTCCCATCTTTGCCTCCTGTGTTGTTTGACACCCGCTTTCGTGTTTGGGCCATTATGCCCTCCATAACTATATAAGGAATTCAGAGATGCACTTTTCCGCAAAAAAGTTTGGAAAAATGCAGAAAAGTGAAGTAATGAACTTTATGCCTGCAATCGACCACTGGCTGACTTGGAGGGAGAAATGCGCGTTGGCCTTGTGTCCGGCACCCATGCAGACTTCTCTTCAGGCTTTTGTCCATGCGCGCTTCCGCCGCTATGCCAGCAGCTATTCCACCGCCTTTAATGTTGGCGAGCCCGAGGTGGTATCAATAGACGCGAGGGATGCTTGGCATTGCTTTGAAACCCATTTCCGACTGCAGACGAATCGACAGGGAAAATCCTACAAGGAATGGCTCTTTGCGCGCGCTGCCTTGAAGACGACGGTGGTGGCCGATGATGTCGAGAGCGGTGTTTCTCTCCTACTGCGCGATGTGGTTCGTGATCGCCTGCGCCATGAGTGCTCACCAGGAAGGCTTCTTTCAATCGACGCTATGGACTGCCGGATCAACGATGGCGCATCCGTGGGTCTCATGGAGCTTTTGCCGGACGGGCTTGACACTAACAGCGAGGTTGAAAGCAAGGAGATCGAAAGCATTGCCTCACGTCTTGCGGATTCCATTCTTTCCACACTCTCCTTCAGGGAGCGAATTGCCATCCTGGGGCGCGAACTTGGACTGTCGCTGGCGAACCCCTGTGTCCTCAAACTTGCGGGGTGCGCAAAGAGTGCCCTTGCAAAGGCACACCGCTCAGCGCTCACATGTGTCGCAACCATGGTATCCACCGCGTACCCCGACGAATCCGCTGCCACATTGGCGACCCTTACGGTGGCCGCTTTCAATGTTGTTCGAAGTCTGACTGTTTCATGGGCCAGAGCGGAAAATAGTCTGTCTGAATTCCTTACTAGTATAGAGCCTCTTGTAAAACTCGACGGAACGCCCCGGCAGAGCGGGGCGGCTACAGCATGAGCTGTTGGTATACAACATCGTCGGGTTGTAGCCCCGGCGCTTGCTACTCTGCGAAGTGGCGAAGCGCCAGCTTCGCTACGAAGCACGAGCTGCCGCCGGGATATTCGAGTTTTGAAAGAGACTCGTATAGAGATCAGGATAGCCACATAAAAGGTGACAAAGATGGGAATATTGCCAACCACAGTTGCAAGTGATGTGAATGCGAGGCATCGCATTGCATTGGCAAAATGGCTGAATGAATGGGCGCTCGACCAGGCAATCAGGCGAGTCGCCTCTGTTGATGCGCCCACGGCGGCCAGGTCGCCTGACACCAACTCGGGTGAGAGCGGCGCGTGGCGTCATGGTGTTCCAGCGGAGGGCCAGATCATCCTTCTTCCGCCGGCATCAGCCACCTTTACCGCCGGACGGCCAACATATGTGCTTGTATTGCGCAAGGTGCAGGACTGCCTGGTTGTGGTGCCGTTCAGCAGGTTTGCCACACCCGCTACGGACCGTGAATGGATAACCGGGCTTCGTTCCAAACCTCTTCGAGTCTTGTGTCTTTGGAATGCGCGAAGGACGTCGGCGGATATGCTGGCAACCGGCTGGCTGACCGCACGTCTCCGGCCGAACAAACATCAGCTGGCGAACAAAGTCTTCAAGAAGCGCATTGAATCAGATGAGCCGTGTATGGCAGGGGTCATACGGGGCCTCGGCCCTCCGTTACGCCATCCCCTCGATCCGCGCCATGAATATCTGGCCGAAGAGACGGAGCTGCTGGATGAACTCCTGTCGGAACTGGAGCGGGAGAGGGAGAAGCAGGAACCTGAGGCCGCTTCTATCTACACGCAGCCTCGTTCGCCGCTCCTGAAAGCCGCGGAAAGCCGGCGGGGGTATGGACGACAGTCAGGCAAGCCGGGGCGCTGGAGGAGGAAGCACGGTTAGCCGGTTTCGGTGCGGTGCTATCGCACCTTGCTCAAGGTTAGGCGGGTTGGTTTTCGTCCCAATTGATGCTACAGCTTGATCGGGATCGGTGTTTGCGATAAGATCATGTGAGTTGGGACTGTTCTGGCGTGTGCGAACAGGTGGAATGCTGTGTTTCGACTGATTCAACGCATGTGCTGCGGTTCCGGTAGCGAGGCTAATAATGAAGAAAAAGTCAGTAAAGCGCGAAAATGCCCAGAAAATGCTGATAGAGGTCAGTAATGACGGTCCGTATCTGGTGTCCGGCAAAGTGCCTCTTCAGGAACAGATCATTGTGTCCGACAGCGTCGGCGACGCCGTGGGGTGGCGAGAGGGTGAGAAGATCGAAAACAATGACTGTTACGCATTGTGCCGGTGCGGACAGTCTGAGAATAAACCTTTCTGTGACGGTTCTCACGCCATTGTTGGTTTTGACGGAACGGAAACCGCCGATCGACGGCAATATGTCGAGCAGGCGGAACTTACAAGAGGCCCGAATCTCACACTTGCTGACGCGCAGCCGTTGTGCGCAGGCGGTCGCTTCTGTGATGCCGCGGAAGGTACTTGGCAAATGGTGGAGCAGTCCGGTGACCCGGTGGCCGCAAAACTCGCGATCGAACAGGCATGTAACTGTCCCTCCGGCCGGTTGACCGTATATGACAAGAACGGAAAGGCAATAGAACCTGAGCTCAAGCCCTCAATCGGCGTGGTGAGTGAAGAGGTAACCGGGGAAAATGGTCCGCTGTGGGTGCGCGGCGGCATCCCCGTGAAATCGGTCGATGGAAAGACATACGAGGTTCGTAACAGGGTAACACTTTGCCGTTGCGGTAATTCCTGCAACAAGCCCTTCTGTGATGCGCACCATTCTGACGGGTAGAGAAGATGGTTCTGACAGTGAGGATCTCATGAAGACAAATCTTACCACGGTGATTCTTGTCTCCACTCTTCTTCTGGCGAAAGTGCCGGCGATTGCCGTGGATGGATTTGACATGGACTCCATCAAGACTTCGAACGGTGATTTGGAGATCACGCTTGTCGGTCATGGAAGCCTCATGTTTTCCTTCGGCGGAAAAGTGATCCATGTTGATCCGTGGAGCGGAGCGGCTGATTACTCCAGAATGCCAAAGGCAGACATCATTCTCATCACGCATGAACATCCTGATCATCTCGATTTGGGCGCGATCAAAAGCCTGCAGAAGAAGGGTACGCAGGTGATTGTGAGCCGGTCCTGCGGGAAAGCGGTCGCCGACGGTACAGTCATGATCAACGGTGAGACGAGAATTGTCAATGGTCTGAAGATTGAAGCTGTGCCTGCGTATAACGTGGTTCATGTGCGAGCTCCCGGTCAGCCTTTTCATCCAAAGGGGAACGGCAATGGTTACGTCCTGAATTTCGCCGATGTACGCGTCTATGTGGCCGGCGACACCGAGGACACGGTCGATATGAAGAGACTGCCTGATGTGTATTGCGCATTTCTGCCCATGAATCTCCCGTATACCATGACACCCGCCATGGTGGCCGAAGCCGCAAGATCAATAAGGCCGAAGATCCTCTATCCGTACCACATGGGAAATACTGATACATCTACCATTGTAGAACTGCTCAAGGGTTCTGGAATCGATGTCCGTCTCCGCAAATTGCAGTAGAACATGGCACTTATCGAAGTCATACCTCCACCACCCGACGGTCTCCTGAACGGTCTGGAATCACGAACTGTGATCGCCGTAGGCACCGACCTCACGATACAGGGAACCTTTGGTGAAGAGTGGCTTGTCGTCACTGAAGGGAAGTTGCGCGTATTCGAGCCCGGCAACGTTGGCCTGCCCAGGCTTGAGATGGATATGGGATCGATCACCGGATCTGAAATCGAGGGGCTGATTGGCGGTGGCGCGCTTCTGGTTACGCAGGGCCGGGAAACGCAGCAGGTGTTGCGTTTCAGCAATGCATGCCAGAAGAAGTTCTCGCATGTGGCTCGATATCTGCAGGATCTGGCACAGTATCGCGAAGATCGAAAGAACGGCTGCGAAAAGAAGCCGCCGCCGGAAATCGAACACGAAAAGGATGAGGGTACGCGCTGCCCGACTTGTCGTTTGCTCCTCCCTGAAGGCAGCAACGTTTGTCCCGCATGTTTGAACAAGGGCAGGGTGCTGCTTCGCATCATAAAGTATCTGCGACCCTACTGGCGTGAAACCTCTTTTGTCTGGATCACCATGCTGATCGGACTGGCGATCGGATTGGTTCCGCCTTACCTGACGCGACCGCTCATGGACAAAGTGCTCGTGCCGGTTGTGGCCGTCCCGTTTGAGGATCGCATGAAGCTGCTTGGTCTGCTGGTGCTGGGCCTTCTCGGGTCGCAGGTGTTGAGTCATGCTGTTGGAATCCTGCGGTCACGGGCAGTGGTGCGGCTTGGCGCGCACCTCTCCAACGATCTCAGGATCGAGATCTACACCCATCTTCAATGGCTTTCGTTGAAGTTCTTTCAGAAGCGGCAGGTGGGCAGTCTCATTTCAAGGGTCATGGGCGATACACAGGCGCTGGAAAGAGTTATCGTGGATGGTATCCAGTATCTCGTGGTGAATATGCTGACCCTGGTGGGCATTGGAATTGTGCTCTTTGTGATGAACTGGAAGCTTGCTCTGGCCGTGATCATTCCGATGCCGATCGTGATAGTCCTTTCCAGACTCTCTTGGAAATACATACACAGCCTGTGGCACCGCTATTGGCACTACCGGTCGCGGATTACAGCGGACGTAAACGATACTCTGTCCGGAGTTCGCGTGGTCAAGGCCTTTGCCAGGGAGCAGGAGGAGATTGTGCGATTTCGTACAAGCAGTGAAACCATGATGGGCTCCGACATGCAGGCAGAACAGACCAGCGCGACGTTCTTTCCTATTCTCTGGTTCATAACAAGTACCGGTTCGTTGCTGGTGTGGTATTTCGGCGGGCAGGAGGTGCTGCGGACCAGTATGTCGATGGGAACACTCATGACTTTCCAGGCCTATCTCACCATGTTCTACGGACCGCTCCAGTTCCTGAGCCACATTACTGACTATCTCGCCCGCTCGCTCACCTCGGCGGAGCGTGTGTTTGAAGTTCTGGACAGCGACTCCGATGTCAAGGAGGCGCAGGACTGCATCCGTATGCCGTCCATAAAGGGCCATGTCGAACTGAAGAATGTGACCTTCAGCTACGAGGCGAGCAAGCCGGTGCTCAAGAACATCAATCTCGATGTTACGCCTGGAGAGATGATTGGACTTGTCGGTCGCAGCGGGGTGGGGAAGTCAACCACGATCAATCTCATCTGCCGTTTCTACGACGTCCAGGAAGGCGAGATTCTGATTGATGGCGTGAACGTACGCAATATCCACCAGCGGGATTTACGTTCGCAGATAGGCGTGGTGCTCCAGGATACGTTCCTGTTCGACGGGACTATTGCCGAGAATATCGCCTATGCCAGGCCGGACGCATCTCTTGAAGACATCATGTCGGCCGCTACAGCGGCCAACGCTCACGATTTTGTCACAAAGAAAGCTGACGGCTATGACACAAAGGTTGGCGAACGCGGGCAGGCCTTGTCGGCCGGTGAGCGCCAGCGGATTGCCATTGCCAGGGCCATCCTCCACAACCCGAAGATCCTGATCCTTGACGAAGCCACTGCGGCCGTGGACCTTGATACAGAACTCCAGATCCAGGAGGCAATCGGGCGGCTTATCCGTGGGCGTACCACTCTCGCTATTGCGCACAGGTTAAGCACCTTGCGCAATGCGAATCGCCTGGTTCTGCTCAAGGACGGCGAAATTGCCGAACTTGGTACACATCAGGAACTTCTGGCGAAGAAAGGTGAGTTTGCGAGAATGGTCGATGTCTACAAGGAAACTTCATCGCTCGTGGAGGTGGTCTGATGAACGGGCAGGGAACTGCTGGGAAAGTCGAGACGATGTCTCTGGCGGAGGCGGCCAGGATCAAGTTTCTTGATCCCTGCAGTCTGCTGTTTTCAAGGATTGGTGTGGTCTTGAGGCTCACTATCAAGGGTGAGAGATCCGTGCTCAAAGTTACTGTTTCCCGTGCCTTTCCTTTGACGCATCCGTGCCTCTACCTGTGTATTCGAGATGGTGGCGGTGCGGAGTTGGGCATACTGCGCTCATTAGAGGGATTGGACGCAGACAGTCGCAAGCTGGTTGAGGAAGATCTCAACCGTCGCTACTTCCTGCCTGTCATCAAACGTATTACATCGGTGGTCGAGCGTTTCGGCACGGTGGAGTGGCATGTGGAAACCGACCGCGGCGCATACCGTTTTACGACCCGCGATCTCAGGGAGAACGTGTTGCGCCTTGGTGGTGGACGGTGCATTCTACAGGATGTCGACGAAAATCGATTTGAAATCACCGACACCGCCGGCCTCGACCGCGCATCTCTCTCCCGCCTGCTGCGTCACCTGTAATTGATTACAGCACAGGATTCAGATCCACCTTCGATTTCATGTTGCGGAACATCATTGCCTCATCAGGCATCTGCCCATCATTTCGGCGGCAATCCTGAAGCATTGCCGCAATCAATGCATGGTACTTGAAGCCTCTCAACGCGGCGCCCTGAATGTCACTCTCTGGCCGTAATGTTTTTTCGGCAGTACTTCAAAAAGAAGCACTGGCGTCCCATAGGGCCGCCAAGGCTGAAGCGTTTTAGACTGAAGGCTGAAGGTAAGACACGAATTCAATAACCCGGGACTATCGTAAATGACATCGAGTCCAATTATGCAGAATGATGCGAATTTCCTAACAGTCTTCAGCCTTCAGCCTATTAACCTGCGTCCTATGGACGCTAGTGAAAAAGAAGCGCAGACCAAGATGGCGGTATTTTCAGGGAGTTGCTAGATTTGATGGAGCAAAAAGCAGATGTCGCGGAATCAGAGAGGAAACTCCTTAATGAAATACTGGAGGGCAATGAAGTGAAAAGAACGATTGTCTTGTTGAATCTTGCCGCTTTCCTTTTGTCAGCCCAGACCTCATCGGCCGCACCCAGGTGCCATCCATATTACGAACCTATGCCAAAAATCTCCGTGCAGGAGAACGGTGGGAATCTATTGGTAAACGCAACAGTCTCCGCCTCCGGGCATTGGAAAGACATGACGCCGCAATTAGCCGTTGACGGCAAGAGCGATAAGGCGGATTCACATTGGGCGTGCGAGAAGCTTCCGGCTGTACTTGATATCGACATAGGCAAGTCCGTCATTATCTCGCGTATCCGTGTCTGGCCCTATTGGGGCGACGGACGGGTATACCAGTACAAGGTGGAGGGCTCCGTTGACAAGCGGAAATGGGCCACCGTCGCCGACTATTCCGCCAATTCAATCACCGCCACACGGGAAGGCAACAGCTTCACTTTTGCTCCTCAAAGCGTGCGCTATTTTAGATTGACTGTGCTTAACTCTTCCAAACCCTCGGCTGGTGCACACATAGTCGAGATGGCGGCCTATCCTGAGACTGCGGGCCACATCATGGGCGGCATTGGTTCCATCAATGTCCGATATCCACAAAGCGGAATAATGCAGCTCGCGCCGCCTTCCGACGGGATCAAACTGACCGCATGGCGCGGGGAGCGCGTCAATGCCCAGGTTGTGGTCTACGCGGACAAGGTGCAATACCAGCTCCGTATCGATCCTCTTCAACTTGAGACAGAAGGAGCCAGCGCCGAAGCCATACCGGTCGATCCCAAGTTCGTCCGCTACGTGCTGGCCGATGGCAAGCCGCAGGCTGACATCCTTGACAATGAAACGATGATTGAGCAGGCGGCCGGCCTGAACCGCCCAGTCTGGGTTTCAATAGACGTCCCTGCGACCGCGGCTCCGGGCAACTACAAAGGAAATCTGACCATACGTTCCGAACTTGGCGTGATCAAGTTCCCAATGCAAGTGGAGGTCCTTTCTGCGACACTTCCGCCCCCGAAGGACTGGTCTTTTCACCTCGACATCTGGCAGCACCCACATGCCGTCGCGCGCTGGCATGATGTGAAACTGTGGTCGCCAGAGCACTTTGCGCTGATGCGGCCGTTGATGAAGCGGCTTGCCGACGCAGGCCAGAAGAACATCACTTGCAGTATCATCCACGAGCCATGGGGTTCCCAGACCTTCGACTGGTTTCCCTCAATGGTCGAATGGAGGAAGAAGACCGATGGGTCATGGCAATTCGATTACACTGCTTTTGACCGCTGGGTTGGCTTCATGGTGAACGATATCGGCATAAGCGGCCAAATCGTCTGCTACACTATGATTCCATGGCAACTCAAATTCCGATACTACGATGAGGCCGCAGGCAATTATGTCGACGTGAAACTCAATCCTGGCACCCCGGAGTATGACGAATATTGGCGGCGTTTCCTTGTCAACTTCTCGTCACATCTCAAGGCGAAGGGTTGGCTGGCCAAGACCTGCATCGGCATGGACGAGCGCCCCGATGCGCTGTTCCTCCCGGCGCTCCAGACACTACGCAGGCATGCGCCGGATTTGAAGGTGGTCTCGGCCGTCAACCATCCTTCTAAACTGGCCGAGGACGTCTATGACCTTTCCCCGATAATAGAGAAGATGGACTCAATACCCCCGGAGTTACTCGCCAAGCGTCAGAAAGCAGGCAAGCTCACCACCTACTATGTCTGCTGCAGCCCGCGTGTCCCCAATACGTTCACCTTCTCTCCCCTTGCCGAGGCAGCCTGGCTGCCGCTCCTGTCGGCCGCAAAAGGATACGACGGCTTCCTGCGATGGGCATACAATTCATGGGTGGAAAATCCGTTGGAATCGACCGATTTCGTGACATGGCCAAGCGGCGACTGTTTCATGGTCTACCCGGGCAACCGGTCCTCGCTTCGATGGGAACGCCTCCGCGACGGGATCGAGGAGTTCGAGAAGATCCGTATTCTCCGCTCCGCCAACAATAAGGAGATGAATGCCGACATAGACCGGATTCTAACGCCTTTCACTGTCGGGCGTTCCAGCCAGGCTGGAGTCCATGAGGCGGATGTCGAGGCGGCGGCTAAGGCAGTGGAGGACTTATCCCGCAAGCAGTGATTGAGGGAAAGATGAGGGTCAAATGATGAAATCCTGTGCGCCCGTGGTGGTCTTTGAAGACGACGAGGTGCTTGTGGTGGACAAACCCGGCAACATGGTTTGTCATTCGGCGCGGCGGCCGGGGCTGGCAATGTGGGTGCGCGAGCGTGGTATGGAGATTCCGCGGTTTATCAATCGCCTTGACCGTGAGACGAGCGGGTTGGTCATCGCGGCGAAGACCGAACGGGCTGCGAAGAATCTCGGAAAGCAAATGCTGCGGCATGAGATCGTAAAGGAATACGTGGCAATCTGCCTGGGCGAGTTTACACAGGAAAGCGGTGTTGTGGATCAGCCGATTGGGTTGACGAAGGACTCGGTGGTGTTCACCAAACGCGAGGTGGATCCGGCAGGCCGGTCGAGTGTTACTGAATTTGCAGTGCGGGAGCGGCTGCGTGGGTTTACGGTGGTGAGCCTGCTGCCGCGTACGGGTCGAACGCATCAATTGCGGGTGCACATGTGCTGGTTGGGGCATTCGATTGTCGGTGACAAGGTATACGGACCGGATGAACGGCTGTATCTGGAATTTATTGAGAAAGGTGTGACGGATGTAATGCTGGGGAAGCTATTGATGCCCCGCCACGCATTGCACGCATTGCGCGTGGTATTTCGTCATCCACGTACACAGCTGCCGATGACTTGCGAAACGGCATTGCCGGCTGACATGACCGAGTTCATTGCGAGATATGGCTGAACAACAATCCAATATGCTGAGGAACCAACGTGAAACCGATTGTTAAACTGGCTTCCGCGCCAACGCCTGACGGCAAGCTGCTTACGCTCTATTCTCGCGATCGCGACTTCTTCATACGCCTTGACCGGCAGGAACTGATGAACAGTCGCGAAAATGAGTCCGAAATGGAACTGGCGCGACTGGGTTGCGCCCGTATCGCCGGTCACAGTACTCCCAACGTTCTAATTGGCGGTCTCGGGATGGGATACACCCTGCGCCAGACGCTCGACCTGCTGCAGCCTGGAGCCAGAGTCGTGGTAGCTGAACTTGTTCCGGAGGTTGTGCAGTGGAACCGCGACTTCCTGGGTGCCTTGACCGGGCATCCGCTGCGCGATCCGCGCGTTGAGCTCAAGGTCTGCGATGTCGTCGATATCATACGGAGATCGCCTGGCGCTTTCGATGCGATATTGCTGGATACCGACAATGGCCCCGCGGCGATGACGACAGACAGCAACGACCGCCTGTACAACAGGCATGGTGTTCAAGACTGCAGCGCAGCGCTCACTGCCAAGGGCTGCCTCGCGATCTGGGCGGCTGACATGGACCCATCGTTTGAAGGCCGGCTGCAACAGGCTAAACTCCATTTCCGGGCCTGCCGCGTAGCCACTCACAAGGGCGGCAGGGGCCGGACGCGGTGCATCTGGATTGCCTCGCAGGACCGCAACACACTGCCACCGCGGTAGTATCAGACGATGCGGATCGCTGTGTAGGGACTTCCAAGCATCAGCGTTCCGCTTCATACGCATCACGATTCCCATAAAGATATGGATTTACGGCGGATGCTCTTGTATTGTTCGGCCGTGAGGAACGGAGGCAGTTAGGGGTATTATGCTCAAACTTGGTGTCAATATCGACCATGTAGCCACGTTGCGGCAGGCGAGGGGGACCAGCTATCCGGACGTTGTGGATGCCGGCAGGGTCTGCGCGCGAGCCGGGGCCAGCGGGATCACTGTCCATTTGCGCGAAGACCGGCGCCACATCCAGGACAGGGATGTGTTTGTCCTGAGGAATGAGATCCCTGTTCGTCTCAACCTGGAGATGGCCAATATCCGGGAGATTGTAAGGATTGCGCTGAAGGTCAAGCCGGATGAAGTATGCCTTGTGCCCGAGAAGCGCAATGAACTGACGACCGAGGGTGGATTGGATGTGTCGAGTCAGGCAAAGACCCTGGAACGGACGGTCAGATTGCTTGCCGGTACTGGAATTGCCGTGAGTCTCTTTGTGGACCCATCGAAACGGCAGCTTGATGCCTGCGCGCGGATTGGAGCGGAATTTGTTGAACTTCACACTGGTACGTTCTGCGATGCCGCGGGCCGCAGCGCAAGGGTTGAATTGAATCGACTTATAGCCGGTGCCGTTTATGCCGATGAACTTGGTCTGAAGGTGAATGCGGGGCACGGGATCAATCTGGTTAACATCAGCCGGATTCTCAAGATGCCACACCTTGATACGCTCAATATCGGACATAGCATTGTTTCTGACGCCATTTTCCTTGGTTTGGATCGTGCCGTGAAATCCTTCTTGAATGAGATGCGCAAGTATTGTCCGTGTAAGTCCAAAAATAGCCGCGGGTGAACACATGAATGAATACATGAAAGTCATTTCCGCTGCGCAGATGCGTGATATTGACGCGAGGATGATTCGCGAGTACGGCGTTTCAGGGGAAGCGCTTATGGAGCGGGCCGGCTGCAGCGTTGCGAACTGTGTTCGTGATCTTGCCAGGTCGCAGAACATCGCGAACCCGTCGGTGCTATTTGTGGCTGGAAAAGGCAATAATGGCGGTGATGCATTTGTGGCTGCAAGGATTCTTGCCGGCTGCGGTGCAACCGTGGAACTCTGGCTTGCGACTGAGGCGGCTCAGGTTGCCGGGTATGCAAGGACTTACATGGATCAGGCCGTTGCTGCCGGCATTCCCGTGAAAGAGATGCCAAGCGAGAAGGACTGGGATGATGCCATCGACGGATGTGTGCGTAGAGACGTGATAGTGGATGGCCTTCTGGGTACCGGCTTCAAGGGGCCGGTCCATGGGGTCATACGGCATGCGATCATGGTTATCAACTACATGTCTGCTCGCAGTCTCGTAGTCGCAATCGATATTCCATCCGGTCTGGATGCCGACTCAGGGATGCCGCATGATGAGGCAGTTGTTGCGGATGTTACCGTGACAATGGGGTTGCCCAAACATGGCCTCGTTTCGCGAAGTGGTGTTGAATACACGGGCAGCCTGCTGGTGGCTGAAATTGGGATCCCTCCCTCTCTGATTGAAGAGCTGCCGTGGGAAGCGGAGCTTGTGGAAGCTTCAGGAGTCTCTGCATTGTTTATGCGGCGCCCGAGAGAATCCCACAAGGGATCGTACGGGCATCTCCTGATTGCCGGTGGTTCAGCCGGGTATTCCGGTGCGGTTATCATGGCTGCAAAAGGAGCGCTGCGGTCAGGGGTTGGACTGGTTACAGCGTTCGTTCCGCATTCAATTTCATCAGTTGTCGCAGCCGGGGTTCAGGAGGCAATGGTGCGTGGCATGGCCGAGGGTAATGCCGGAGTGCTCTCTTCGGGCGCGCTGTTATCCGTTCTTGAGAATGTTGAGAAGTTTGATGCGATACTGGTAGGGCCCGGAATGGGCACTGATGATCAGTGTCGACTGCTGGTTCTTGACCTGATCAGGCGATGCAGGACACCGCTGGTTATTGACGCTGATGCCTTGAATGTGCAGAAGGTTCGCGAGCATATCCTCCCTGCTGCGGCTTGTCCGGTTGTTATTACTCCGCATCCCGGCGAACTGGCCAGGTTTCTTGGCAGCGAGGTGGAGACCATTCAGGCCGACAGGCTGAGGATAGCCAGAGAAACCGCGGAAACGACGAATACCACTGTATTGCTCAAGGGGGCGGGGTCGGTCATTGCTGAAGCGGGGCGAATCCCGGCCATCAACATGAGCGGCAATCCCGGCATGGCCACCGGAGGGACGGGTGACGTACTGGCGGGGGTGGTTGGCGGCCTGCTGGCACAGGGGCTTGGGCCATTTGATGCCGCATGTGCTGCCGCCTATCTGCACGGGCGGGCGGGAGACAGGGCGGCATGGAGATTGTCGCAAGCCGGCATGGTAGCAGGCGATGTAATAGACGGACTCCCGTCTGCCTTCAGGGAAGTGTGCGGACGGTGACTCGGACGGTGACTCGGACGGTGATCATGAATCCCATTCGGGGCAATGTGTTGACGTCGGGGTAAAGGATGGATATAGTCCCGGAGTTTCTGCAGGAAAAAAGGAGATAACGATGTCGGAGTCAGCTCGAAAAGAGAACCAGCAGGGTGGATCTAAGAAGAAGACGGTTGCGTTGCTGTTTGAGTTTGAGAACATAACCGTGAACGGACGAAAGATCGTGTACGATGTATGCAAGCGTTTGCTCAGCGAGAAGGAGATAGATCTGACTCCTTCGCTGTTTGTGCGCTACTGTTTAAGGCCATCAGCGGACATATTCCTGCCGGAATTGCTGGATGTTGTGGGAAAGAAAAGACTTTCTCCCTCAAAACTGGCCGCCGAAATAGACGCGGAAATCAAGAAGGCATTGGCTGACAATCACCTGAAGATTTCAGGCGGCTTCGCGAAGCTTCTGGAAAAAGCCAGGCGTGAGAATGCCACGATTGGTGCGCTTACAGCGCTTTCGCAGGATGTTACCCAGGGGCTCGTTAAGAAGCTGGGTCTCGATGGGACATCGTTGCATCTGTATTATGCAGCAGCTGGTGTTGTCAATTTCCCGACCGCCGATGCGTGGTTGAAACTGGCAAAAATGGTGGGCGTTGCGCCTCAGGGATGCACTGCGCTTGCTACGAGTTCTGAATCGTGCAAGGCAGCACTTTCGGGCGGGATGAGCCTGGTGGCGCTCCCTGACGATCTCACATCGAGCCAGGATTTCGGAGGAGTTGATCTGCTGATCGACAAACTTAACGACGAGAGCATTGGCCAGGTAGTTTCGCTAATGATCCAGCGATGAGAACGCAACTGGAGCAGGCGGTTCTCGGGAGAGCGACCTCTGCGATGAAACTGGCTGCGGCGGTGGAATCTGTTCCACCCGACAAAGTCCGCAGGGAAATCGCCGCCGGTCGTGCGGTTATTCCGGCCAATCCGGCACACGCCGGATTGAAGCCGGCTGTTGTGGGTCGTGCCTTCCGCACAAAGATCAATGCCAACCTTGGTTGTTCGCCCGATTCGTCCGACACAGCGTGCGAACTCGAAAAACTTCGCGAGGCGCTGGCAGTAGGCGCTGATTTCGTAATGGATCTCAGCGTAGGAGCTGACCTCTCGCGCCTTCGCAAAACAATGATAGCCGCCAGTCCGGTAGCGCTTGGAACTGTTCCGATCTACGAGGCCTTTTCCCGCGTTTCGGGCGATATCGATCGCCTTGACGCTGATATTCTTCTCGAAGTCATCGACGAGCATGCCAGGCAGGGTGTCGATTTCATGACCCTGCATGCCGGGCTTCTGAGAAGACACATACCCGCCACAATGAAGAGGCTGATGGGCATTGTGAGCCGAGGGGGCGCAATTCTGGCTGAGTGGATGGTGTTGCAAGGGAAAGAGAATCCGCTGTATTCGAGATGGGATGATGTGATGGAAATCTGCCGGCGTAATGATGTCACCGTTTCGCTTGGAGACGGGCTGAGGCCGGGATGCCTTGCAGATGCCAGCGACAAGGCTCAATTTGCGGAGTTGGATGTTCTTGGAAAGCTGGTCAAGCGTTGCCGGTCGCATGGAGTTCAGGTGATGGTGGAGGGCCCGGGTCACGTTCCCTTCAACCAGATAGGCATGAACATGAAACGGGAGGCGAGGGTTTGCCACGGGGCCCCGTTCTATGTGCTTGGCCCGGTAGTTACTGACATTGCGCCGGGCTACGATCATATCACCTCATGTATCGGGGCAACAGCAGCAGCATATCACGGAGCTTCACTTCTTTGCTATGTGACGCCGGCTGAACACCTGGCCCTCCCCACAAAGGAGGAAGTCAGAGCGGGCGTCGTGGTATATCGTATCGCGGCGCATGCCGCGGACGTAGCGCGGGGGCTCCCCGGCGCGAGAGATATCGATGACGCCATGTCGCGGGCCAGACGTGATTTCGACTGGAAGAAGCAATTTGAACTTGCGATAGACGGCGATTACGCAAGGGAGCGTTTCGAGCGGACCCTAACGCCCGGTGACAGCAACGCCGACCACTGTTCGATGTGCGGAAAAGAGTTCTGTGCAGTGCGGAGAACGAATCGAATCTATGAAGAAACTCACTGACCTGATGCGCAGGCTCCGTTCCAGTGACGGCTGTCCCTGGGACCGGGAGCAGACGCTTGAATCCCTCCAGCAATACCTGATCGAGGAATCCTACGAAGTAATTGATGCCATCGACTCCGGGGATCCGGATAAGCTCAAGGATGAACTTGGGGATCTGCTGTTGCAGGTTGTTTTTCAGGCTCAAATCTGCGAAGAGCAGGGAAAATTCACTTTTAACGATGTGGCTGATGGGTTGATGGCGAAACTTGTACGCAGACACCCTCACGTGTTCGGAACGGAGAAGGCTGACACCCCTGCCAAGGTGCTGAAACGGTGGGAAGAGATCAAATCGCAGGAGAAGACGAAAGAGGCGAATGAGCGGCATTCGGCTGTCGATGGCGTGCCGCCAGGGCTTCCGGGTCTGCTGAAAGCCCAGCGCGTCCAGGCGCGTGTGGCGCGGGTTGGCTTTGACTGGAAGACAGCGGTTGGAGTTGTTGCGAAGATTGAAGAGGAGCTTGCGGAAGTCAAGAAAGCACTTGCGTCAGGTTCCGAGCAGGAACTGAAACACGAAATCGGTGATCTTCTGTTTTCCGTTGTGAATCTAAGCAGATTCAAGCGGATCAGCGCTGAAGTTGCCCTCGAGAGTGCAGTAACCAGATTTGTCAGAAGATTCAAGGCAATGGAAGAACGCATTCGTTTAGACGGCCGGAAAGTGTCGGAGTGTTCATTGGATGAACTTGAACGACACTGGCAGGCAGTGAAGAAGCAACTCTCCGGCAAACGCAAGCCGCCTCGCCGCCGCGCACGATCCGGGAAGTAAATGCGGAAAACCAGCGCGGCGACGGAGTGCCGCAACGTCAACGGGCCGGACTGTTGCATGGTTCACGGTGTCTTATCCGTGGTAGGTCTTTCCGCGTGGTTGAGTGATACTTAAGCCCAGCTACAGCTATTTTACGAACGGCGAGAGTGCGCGCAACCGTTTCACAATCTCAGGCATGTGCGCGACAACATAGTCGACGTCGTCCATGGTATTGTACCGGCTCAGGCTGAAGCGGATTGAGCCGTGCGCAGCCGTGAATGGGACACCCATTGCCCTTATGACGTGTGAAGGTTCCAGTGAACCAGAGGTGCAGGCAGAACCTGACGAAGCCGCCACCCCGATGTCACTGAGATGATAGAGAATCGCCTCTCCCTCGATATATTGAAAACTGATATTGGATGTGTTTGGCAGCCTGTGTGAACGGTCGCCATTGACCATGGTATCAGGACAGGAAGCCAGCAGTCCGTTTTCCAGCCTGTCGCGCAACGCGGCCACAGTTGTCATCTCTCGATTCATGTGTGCCGCGGCCAGTTCGCAAGCGCGGCCAAGACCGACGATGTATGGCACATTCTCCGTGCCTCCGCGGCGTCCGTTTTCCTGGTGTCCGCCGACCATGAATGTGGCAAGCCTCGTCCCCTTCCTCACATACAGGGCGCCGATACCCTTTGGGGCGTGGAGCTTGTGGCCGGCAATTGAAAGCATATTCAATGGTGTCTTGCGCACATTAATGGGAATCTTTCCGGCTGCCTGCACCGCATCGGTGTGCAGAATTGCACCGGCATTTGACGTAAGCGCGGCTATTTCATCTATAGGGAATACGACACCGGTCTCATTATTTGCCCACATGATACTGACTATCGACGGGCGACCGGAGAGTGTCTTCCTTAGATCCGGCAGGTTAAGCTGCCCGGATGGATCGACGCCAAGTTCCACAAGATCGAAACCGTGCTCCTTGAGCAGGCGGCAAGGACCAAGAACTGCCAGGTGTTCCACCTTTGTTGTTACGATTTGCATGTCGCGGCCCATGGCCTCCGCAGCCCCTCGTATGGCCATGTTGTCACTTTCTGTGCCGCAACCGGTAAAGACTATCTCGGAAGGATCCGCGCCGATCAGAGCCGCAACCTGTTCTCTGGCTGTTTCGATGTACTTCCTGACCTGACCGCCGAAGTAGTGCATGCTCGACGGATTTCCCCACAGGTCTTTGAAGAATGGCAGCATGGCCTCGGTCACTTCGGGTGCGACCTGTGATGTGGCGTTGTTGTCGAGATAGATGTTTTTCAAGCCTTATCCTCCTCGACCTGCAAATCCTCACCCACAAACTCACGAAGCTTGGCCTGGACCACGTCCTTCATTGTCACCTCGGCAGACTGACAGTGGGCGCACATTCCTCTGAAAGAAATGATGACACGATTGTCAAGCACATCGATGAGTTCGACGTCACCGCCGTCCTTCTTGAGCATCGGCCGTATTTCGCGATCCATGGTTGCCTGAATTAGCTGGATTTTCTGGAGTGTCGTGAGCCTGCGGGGTTTTGCAGCGCTTGCTGTAGACGCCTCGCGCTGGACTCTCACCCTTTCGACTATCTTTTCTATGTCCTTGCGGCAGTTCCCGCATCCGCCGCCGGCCTTGCAATAGTTGGTGACCTGGTCAACGGAAATCAGTTTGTTCTCCCTTGTCACCCGTTCTATTTCCTCCTCGGTAACACCAAAACATGTACAGATGACCTTGCCTTCGAGGATTTTCTTGTCAGTCTTGCCGGTGCTATAATTCGCTATTGCGGCTTCGAGAGCTTCGCGCCCCAGGACGGAGCAGTGCATCTTCTGCTCCGGCAGACCGCCGAGATAATCCGCGATATCCTTATTGGTGACTTGCGCGGCCTGGGCCAGTGTCATGCCTTTGACCATCTCAGTGAGCGCAGAGGAGGAAGCGATCGCGCTCGCGCAACCGAAGGTCTGAAACTTGATTTCCGCGATGCGCTCTTTCCTGGCGTCAAGCTTGAACATTAGTTTGAGGGCGTCGCCGCAAGCAAGCGAACCGACTTGTCCGACTCCGTCCGCAGCTTCAATCACGCCTACGTTTCTAGGGTTTCTAAAATGATCCAGTACTTTGTCTGTATAGTCCCACATGATGTCGTCTCCTTATCCAGTATTGATAGCGGGAGCAGTGGTTGATGTCAATGGAATGTCAAAGACCATAATCCTCGCCTGAGGAGCCGGTAACAAATAGCATTTACATGTCAAGTGGGAATGCCACAGGCGCTAACACACGCCCCGACAGAGCCGCCGTCGCCCAAGGGGCTATGGCGAGCCGTGGCGGGGCGGCTACAGGAATGGAGCTTTCCGCTGTAGCCACGGCACTCTGTTGCCGTGGCTGGATGAGTCTTGTTGTAAAGGTTAATAATTAGCGGTGCCTTAGGACTTTCCGTCGATGTATTGCCACTCAATTGATGCCCTATCAACGCGGCCACGACAGAGCGTGGCCCTCCAGAAGCAACATCGAGTAGTTCTTGATGATTCACAATGGAGGGCCACGCTTGCTACTCTGCGAAGTCAGCGAAGGCTTCCTTCGCTACGAAGCACGAGCCGTCGTGGCCGTGTCCATGGGCTGTGAATGTAATGATCACATTCAGCCTGGAGGCTTACGCTGGGTTCAGGGAAAGCCCTGATCCTTGCGCAAGTCCGCGGGTCGGGCTGGACTGACCTTGCGGGTGTTGGGCCAGGAAGCCGTTGCCGCATGAACGGAACGTCAGTAGCCGATGCCACAGTTGGATTGGCGCATGGATCAGCGACACTTGCATCGATCAGCATTGCCATAGGGCGGTAACTCGGATACTAATGAGCGCGCATATATGATTACGATTTTCAAACTCAGGCTCTTTCGATGCAGTGTTGCAGGCTTTGTTCTCATGCTTTGCGCTCTGTTCACCGGCGTGCCGGCACCAGCAGCCTTGAAGATTACCGGTGAAGCCGGCCTTGATTGGGTTTCTTTCCACTACGAGGAACCTGACCCCGACGGGAGCATTGCCTACGCAATGAAGGAGGACGGTTCAATGCCTGCTGTCTTTGCTGGAATCAGCTGTGAGTTTACGGAATTCGAGAAAGTTAAACCGCAACTGCGAGCATTGATGTCTTTTGCCTACAGTGATGTTGAGTACAATGGCTGGCTGATGGATACTGAGACCAGGCATGCGGTGATGCCGGTCAAACTGAGCTCTCCCAACGCTGTGTTTCAGCTGCGCATGCTTCTGGGGTTGAAGAATACGATCGATACCGCGGGCATGACAGTCACACCAGTTACAGGCGTCGGATTCCGCTACCTCTTTAACGACCTTCCCGGCAAGTGGGGTTACTCACGTGAGCAGACGTACTGGTATCTGCCGGTCGGGATCGATTGGGCGACGCGAATCAGCTCCGCATTAGAGTTAGGGTTACGGGCGGAATATGATTACTTTCTCAGGGGGTACAACGTCAGCGGCGGTGATTCCTTCGATCAGAGCGAAGGATATGGCTATCTGGTCTCGGTGTTCACAACGCGTGCCGTGGGAATTGGCCATGGCTTGCTTCTATCTGTGGAGCCATACTACCGCTACTGGAATATTGGACAATCAACAATGACGGACAGTGGTTATGTTGAGCCGGCCAACAGCACTGTAGAGTACGGGCTGAGATGCTCCCTATCGTACTGAGGTTCAGGTTGTTCTGCGTTTGGATGCGAGTCCCGACTGAGACCTTATCCGAAGACCTAAGTGTAATCTATTAAGAGTGGGATAGAGTGCCGGCTTCAAGGTGCAGCACGAAGTCCAGCAGTCTTGGGAACACCATCAGGTTCTCTGAGATACCAACCGGCAATTCCGCGAGTTTCAGTCGTTCGCCCTTCAATCCGATCGGTATGATTCCGGCGTTCACGCCGGCCATGATGTCCGAGTTGGCGTCGCCTACCATGTAACACGAATCAGCCGCTAAACCGTGCTTGCTGATCATTTCCATGATGAATCTTGGTGATGGCTTCCGATAAATCTGCGGTTCCTGGGATGTTTCGGGAGCGATACATATATCGGTAAAGATAGGGGCTGGAAGCGCAAGGAGATCAATCATTCTCTCATTTACCTTCATGACGTCGTCCATGGTGAAATATTTCCGGCCAACTCCGGATTGATTGGTAAAAAGGAACAAATGAAAGCCCATGTTCTTTGCGCGACTTAGGGCCTCGGCGGCGCCGGCAATGAGATCGACCTGCCGCGGATCGGCGATGTAGTTCCTGTCGTACATGATCGTGCCATCACGATCCAAAAAGAGTGCTTTGTTCATTGTCTGGGTGTGTATGCGAGTATTTCCAGCGGCGATGCAGTGGCTGTGCCTACTTTCCCAACCACAATGCCGGCAGCGGTATTTGCGAAATGAGCGGCATGGACCAGGTCGGATCCAGCGGCCAATGCAAGTGAGAGCGCGGCAATGATGGTGTCGCCGGCCCCGGAAACGTCATAGACCTCCCTCGCCACGGTTGGTATGACATGCATGACCTTTCCCTTCTTGCTCAGGAGCATGCCTTCTTCACCCATGGTTACAACGAGATGCACTGGATGGAATTGATTCCATATTGCCATGCAGACATCCTCGGCCGGAAAATTGTTGTGGGGCTGGGGCCGGATGCCTGCAAGTTGCAGCGCCTCCCTTCGATTTGGTGTCATCAAGTCGAGTCTGTCGAACTTCAGGCGGCGAGTCGGCTTTGGATCAAGGGCCACAAGTTTGCCGGCTGCGCGCGCTTCTTTGGTTATGCGCGCCACTATTGCATTGTTTAGAAAGCCTTTAGCATAGTCCGAGAATATTATGACATCATGTTTCCGTACTGATTTAAGCAGCGGTTTGAGCTTTGCCGTGACGTCAAGTTCACGCAGAGAAGATGCCGGTTCGCGGTCAAGTCTGCATAATTGCTGATGCTGGACCATTATCCTGGTCTTCTGAATTGTCGGAACGCTTGTCAGGAAGATATTCTTGCGGAACTCTATTCCTTTTGATGCAAACATACGGAGAAGGCTCTTTCCGGCTTCGTCTTTGCCGATCCATCCCCAGATTTCAGCACTGGCTCCGAGTGATCGGATGTTAGCCGCCACGTTAGCGGCTCCACCGGCGGAATAGGTATCGCACGATATGTCAACCACTGGCACAGGCGCTTCCGGCGATATCCGTGTTGCATCGCCCCAGATATAGTGATCGAGCATGATATCGCCGATAACAAGCGCATCAAGCCCTGTAATCCTGTCGAGTATCTCTTTCATGTGTCATGCTCCACTGCAAACTTCCTGTATCACGAATGCACGATATCTCTTTCAGTTCTGCAAAGAATACATACAATAGGCGCGATATTTATACCAGTCAACTCATAGGACACAATTAATCAGGCGGTATTTGAGCAGAGGAGTCAGTACATGGATGTGGGCTACATTATCTGGGTCGTTCTCAATCTTTCGATTCTCCTTTTCTCTGTGATCATGCACGAAGTTGCGCATGGCTACGTAGCCTACAGGCTGGGAGATCCAACGGCTAAGATGTCGAACCGTCTGAGCCTTAACCCGATCAATCACATCGATCCGATGGGATCCATCATTCTGCCGGTCCTCCTTGCTCTGATGCGGTCCAGCGTGATGATTGGATGGGCCAAGCCTGTGCCTGTTGATTCCCGCTATTTCTCGCGCCCCAGAAGAGATGATTTCCTTGTCAGCATTGCGGGAGTTACCGTCAATTTCATAATAGCGGCAATCGCAGCCCTGCTGTTCCGGACCCTGGGTCAGTTGCATAACGAGGCGCTTTCGACGTTCCTTGTGATGACCTGCTCGATGAATGTAGGGCTCGCGGTGTTCAATTTGCTGCCCGTACCGCCTCTTGACGGGTCGCACGTCGCCGCGGCGTTGATGCCGGTGGAGATGGCCCGGCGTTATATGGGTATGGCGCGATATGGTTTGATCGTTGTGTTCGTCCTTTTATACCTTGGGTTCGTTGATGTTGTCATGATGCCGGTAATCAGGATCTTGCAGGTGCTCATGCTTGGCATTCCGTCCTGATGGCGGTGGAAGCGGAGTTTACTGAATGAAAGTCAATTTGGCAAAATCTGCCGGGTTTTGCTTCGGGGTGCGGCGGGCGCTCCGGATAGCCGACGAAACAGCCGCCCGGGGCGGCAAGGTCTTCATGCTTGGGGAAATAGTCCACAATGAGGATGTGCTTCGGGATATCGAAAGGAAGGGGATCAGGCGGATTCGCCGGCTTTCCAGGGGTGGCGGATCCCGGACACTGCTTATCTGTGCCCACGGTGTTCCCTCAGGTCTGATGCAGCGGGCGCGAAGTCTCCACTATCGAGTTGTTGATGCCACCTGCCCGATGGTCAAACACATACACCGTATTGCGTCAGACATGGAACGCGAGGGCCGGCGTGTCATAGTGATAGGGGACAAGGATCACGATGAAGTCCGTGGTATTGTGGGTCAGCTTCGAACCGAAGCCATCGTGATTGATTCAGTAGCGGATATACAGGCGTCTATCATGGGCGGGATCAAGAAAGCAGCCGTGGTGGTTCAATCCACACAGGACATAGGAAAAGTGCTGAAGATAAAGAAGAAGATTCAAGGCCTTGTCCATGATCTCAGGTTTCACAACACAATCTGCAAGCCGACGAGTCAAAAGCAGCGGGAAATACTGTCGCTTGCCGTCCGTAATGATGTGGTGGTGATTATTGGATCAAGAACCAGCGCCAATACGCGACGACTGTACGAGCTTTCGAGATTACTCAATCCCAGAACGCACTGGGTTGGCTCGAAAGATGACCTCAAGCCGTGCTGGCTCAGGAATGCGAAGCGGGTGGCTGTTGGAGCCGGCGCTTCTACGCCCGAGTCGGTCACAGCGGGTGTAATCGGTTTGCTTTTGACGCTTGGGAAGCGACGTGCTGGCATGAGTGGCAAAGCAAAGAAGGGACGGAGCATCGCCCGCAAGCCGGCTTCACGCACTTAGGATGGGCGTTTGCTCCCGATTCTGGTACGCAAGAGGCATATTGGTAATATATTGACATGTTGAGTTAGAGCGTCTTTCTTAGTGTCTCCCTCGGGGATGGCGGAAACCCCCAGCCTTGCTGGCGGAGAATAGGGGTGCGATGTCCGCGAAGTGGACGAGCATTTGGAGGTAGGGCGAGGCGTTTCGCCGAGCCGGTGGCAGAGTATGGACGGATGGCTCACCGGGACGGTTCGCCCCACCGATTAGGAATGGTGGTCGGGGAGTTGAATTGCGTTCGACATCTTTCGAACCCACGGCTTCAAGCCGGTGCAGGATTCAGTCTAACACGTATGCTGGGGGGGGGGGGAAGTTCCCTCCGGAGATTTAAATGACGCCGGAATATTCCGTGGACAATAGTGGTTCAAAGCCGGTTTTGAAGATTGGCCGCGCCGCCTTGGCTGCCGGCATTATCGGCAGGGAAGTGTCGGTCCACACGGTCTACAAGCTGAAGCGCCTCATAGCGTCGGGTGGTATGGGCACTGTCTGTGAGGCGGAACAATTTGGCTCCGACGGCTTTATCAAGAACGTTGCCATAAAGTTGCTGCTTCCGGAACTCACGAAGAACCAGGAATTCGTATCCATGTTCATGGGTGAGGCCAAGCTTGCGGCCTGTCTTGTGCATCAGAACATAGTCCAGATCTACCAGCTCGGAAAATCCGATGAAAGCTACTTTATCGCGATGGAATACATTGACGGTATTGACTTGGAGCAATTCATAAGCCGTCATGCTGCGTCAGGTCGAAAGATACCGCCTGAACTGGCGGTTTACATTACAAGCAGGATATGTCGAGGCCTTGAGTATGCCCATAATCGCAGGGACGAAAACGGCGAACGGCTTGATATTGTCCACCGTGATATTTCCCCGCGTAACATTATGATCACGAGTGAAGGCGAAGTGAAGATTGCGGATTTCGGCGTAGCCAAGGCCAGGCGAAAAGCGGCTGCGCGCATGCGGGACAACATCATGGTCGGCAAGATTCCGTACATGTCCCCCGAGCAGGCCACGTATGAGCCTACTGATCCGAGAAGTGATATCTTTTCACTGGGTGTGGTATTCTATGAATTACTTACCGGCGTGAGCATCTTCGACAAGCCGACCGAGGAGCAATCAATAAGCGAAATCACATCAGGTGTAAGGCGGGATCCGAGGAGTTATCGTTCAGAGTTACCACAGTCTATAGCCGAGATCGTTCTTTGCTGCCTGGAGCTTAATGCGGCGGCAAGGTTCCAGACGGCGGGTGAGTTGGGCTACGTGCTTGAGAATCACATGTATTCCAAGGGATATGGGCCGACAATCATCACACTCGCGCAGTACATGGCGAAGTTGTATCCGGATCGCAAGTTCTATGTGGCGCCGAGCCGCGGCGATAACCTGAGTGTTTCAGTCCTCAGAAGTTGAATATCAAGCCACTCTGCGCAAGCTGCAGCCGCGGCGCTCCATCGCCGCATTGATTCTCGGATGGGAGTGCCGACCAGAGGCCTTATCTAGGACCTATCTGCGCTTCACGCCGACAGAGCCGCCGTCGCCCAGGAGGGCTATGGCGAGCCATGGCGGCGTGTCTACAAATACGTTCTGCGCAAGCTGTAGCCGTGGCGCTCGATAGCCGCATTGATTCTCGGATGGGAGTGCCAACCAGAGGCCTTATCTAGGACCTATCTGCGCTTCACGCCGACAGAGCCGCCGTCGCCCAGGAGGGCTATGGCGAGCCATGGCGGCGTGTCTACAAATACGTTCTGCGCAAGCTGTAGCCGCGGCGCTCCGTCGCCGCGCAGGGTTTTCGGATAGGCTCTACGTCACGGCAGGAACTGCTTCTTCTTGAGCTTCTCCGGAAGGTAGTTGTCAAGAACGTAGTTGAGGCCATGCTTTGCAAATGCCTGCTGTTCGATACGAACTCCCATCTTAAGCATCTGTTCCAAGGCCTGTTGCCATTCCTTGTGATGCTTGATGAAGGGATCATTCTTCAGCGCGTCTTTGGCTCGCTTTATGTCCGCATCCTCGAGCGGGTGTGTTGCATCCTGAAGATCGTAGTCGATGATGTCCTGGGGTGTGACGCCGAGGTACTGGGCCTGCGGCACTGAAAAGAAGCGGTTGATGTGCGCCGATTGACCGGAACCAACCTTGAGCGTCCGGTAGATGTTGCAATATCCGTAAGGATCGCCGTCCGTGAAGACCAATACGGGGATCTTGCTGTGATCGGCCAGCCTCCTGATGAACCGGCGGCAGGCACGGGTCGGGACGCCGCTCATGGATACTAGAACGCATCCTGCCTTCTTGTAATACATGTGATGGACAAGTCGCTGGAAAAGCGACGATGTTTCGATCGCAAGAATGAACTTGGCTTTGCATTCGAAATCGAGGTGCTCAACCCGCGACGGAATACTCCATGCCCCTGAGCCCAGCCTCGAGCAATCGATCCTTATCTTTTCGCCTGTTGACGGACTGCGATCGATGACCGTAAGCGGTCCGGCCACGTCGCCGCCGCGCTCTTCAGGAATATAGCCGAGCTGCTCCCGATTCACGCCGAGCATGGCCTCGATGTCGTCAAGGAGCGTGTCGCTCTCCGGCTGTTCATCGAACCTGCACTCGCCCCAACTCTTGCTGTTGTAGTAGATTTCACGCTTTCCGGCGATGTCGTCCTTGTCGATCAGATCGTTCTTTGTTGTAGCCAGAAGGCGCATCGACTGGGCAAAGGTCTTGACCGTATTGTAGGTGAGGGTTCTTGCCACCATCCGGCCAAGTATCTCAAAATAGCCCTTCTTTACATCATACTTAACGTTGGCAAGTGACCGGACAGGGAACCTCATTACCGGTTTCCTGGTCTTCTTTACAATGTCAGTATAGATAGGTTCACATGCGGCAACTATCCGCTTTGACGCCTCTTTCCGCGGGATGGCTGTTGGTAGGTCCGTGGCGGATGTCCGTGGGAGTGTCTTCTTTAGTTTTGCCATCCGTTTCTGCCTTTCGGTTAAGTGTCCAGATGTGTTCGTTCAAGGATCTTGATCAGGCGGCTTGTTACGGTCTTTTCCTGCTTATCATCGAGATCCAGCACCTGCTTAAGGCCCAGTGCAAGGTGGGGGATATACATTGCGATATAATTGCGCTTCCGGTCTGCCTCAAATCGCCTCTTTTCGCGGCTGAGAAACGTGGCCAGTCGCCGGCCGCATTCCTGGACTGCCAGTCCTATCTCTGAAATGATCTCGGGATAGTGCGCGATTGCCTCTTTGCTTTCACTGGTGAACGGGACCCAGACACTGGCCATATGCACCGCAATCACGATGGGCCCGACCGGCAATGATCCACGGGGCTGGGAAACATCGTAGTTCCGCCAGTTCACAGAGGTAATTGCCTTTGTCATGGCACATGCGCCGGCCATGTACAGAAGAGGGACTCGGTTTGCAAAGCGCATCACCCGCGCGGGTTCGTCGGATGTAACACTCTTATCCACGCTTTCGCGGGCATAGGCAAGGGCAACCTCTATCAGGAACGGATTGCCCCGGTATACTGATGGTTGTCGTGTTACGGCAGTATAGAACTCGGCGTTGATTTCCTTCTTCAGTCCTGAAATGAGCTGATCCTCGCCGATAGGGGAAACACAGTCAGTGGGGGGGCGCATGAGCTTGGTATCGCCGATTGCCTTGTAAAGGACTTCAATTTCATGGTGCGCGATCCTCGCCGGATTCGCCTTGGGGCTCAGGCCGGCTTTTTCGCAGATCTCCAGCGCAGTCTTGCTGCTGACTCTTGAAAAGTCCTGCGTGAGTGCTCCGCGCAGGGTTCGTATCCTGGTGTCCTTGAGCATCTGCATGAGCATGCCCAATTCAACTCCGTGAGGGTGTGGCTTGATTTCGCCTGGTTGTTGAGGGACTTTAGATACCGAGCGGAAGAGTGTGATCCAGTCGCCGGTTTGAGCCTCTCCAGCGCCAGATTCCTTCGAATCACTCTCCTGGATGTCCTTCGCCGATACTGCTATCCGGTAATGCAGCTGAAGGTGCGGATTCACGATTGCACATTGTTTAAGATATTCATCGACTGAAAGCCGGCCACGCACATATGCCGCCTCCATCTCGATTGAAACAGATGTTCCGTGCGTGTAATTTACCGGCGTCAGGGGTTTGCCGTCAGGACCAGTTCCGTTGAATTCCGGAAGCCAGTCGCTTTCCTCATCGAGGAGAATTGTAGGCGCATTCTTCCTGGTGTCGATCTGCACATCGATCAGATGCGCCTTCTTCGCCTTCTGGATACGCGAGCGGATTCTCGTTGATGTACCGGTCGTAAGCTGGCCGTACATTCCAGCGGCGCTTATCCCTATTCCCTGCTGCCCGCGTGACATGCGAAGCCGGTGGAACTTCGATCCATATAGAAGCTTCGCGAAGATCTTAGGGATCTGGGCGCGCACAACGCCGGGCCCATTGTCGGTTACTTCAATCCGGAACCGGTTATTGCCGGTCTGCTTTATGTCGACGCTGATTTCCGGCAGAATCCCGGCTTCTTCGCAGGCGTCCAGTGAGTTGTCAACCGCTTCCTTCACCGTTGTGAGGAGCGCCTTTCTGGGGTTGTCAAAACCGAGGAGATGTCTGTTCTTCAGGAAGAACTCGGAAACTGATATGTCCCGCTGCTGCGTTGCCATTGTCTCGGCGGTTACGGTTTCAGTGGTTGACTTCTTTGCCATTTGCCAGAACTCCGTGTTTATTGTGAGGTGGGTGTCTTCAGTCAGCGGGCTTTGCGTTGTCCGGCAGCGGGTAGCGGGCCCGATTGTGATGCAGAATTCGCAAGTTCAGAACATCGTGATGCGGCAGCCTGCACCATCTCCTGAAGCGCTGAATCAACTTTGTGCTTCGCAAGAACCTGCAGTCCGGCTGCAGTTGTGCCGCCTGGTGTTGCTACAGTAGAGACAAGTGTCTCCGGGTCCATCTTTGTCGTCAGGAGAAGGCGGGCGGTCCCAAGCATGGTTTGTTCGGCCAACTCAAGCGCCGATTTTCGCGACAGGCCTGCCAGAACAGCGCCTTTCACCATTTCGTTGAGCATGTAGGAAAAGAACCCGGGTCCGGATCCGCTCAAGGCTGTAACAGCGCTGAATAGACGTTCGGGAAGTTCCAGAGATGCGCCAAAACTGCCGAGTAGTTTGCGTACGACGGTTTGATCGGCCTTTCTTGTGCGTGGTCCCATGCAATAGACCGTCATCGCACCGGAGACAAGACACGGCATGTTGGGCATGGTACGGACTATTCGCGCTCTTGACAGAGTGGCGCTAATAAGCGACAGCGGTATCCCGGCCGCTATGGAGATGATCAGGTGCTTACTGGTGACAGAGTCGCTGATCTCTTCCAGTACGGCGTGCATCTGGTACGGCTTGACCGCAAGAAAGATCACAGAGGAGTACCGCGCTACTTCGACCTTCCCTATGGCGGATCTGATTCCATAACGGCGCTTTAGAGCCTGTAACCGCCGTGTATCCACATCGTTCCCGATAATCATCGATGGTTTGACGATCGCAGCGTCCAGAAGGCTCGAAATCATGGCTTCAGCCATCTTTCCGCATCCAATGAACCCAATTTGCATGAAACAGTCCCGCCTCTCGATCTGAAACGTTTTCAGATGGCTGATTGGCCCAATTGGAGTGAGAAATCCGCACTGGAGTCAACAAGCCACCCGCGTAAAAGATGAACAGTCGGAATATATCAGTATCGGCATGGGCCAGCAAGGGCTAGAATCGATTTTTAGAATATGCAAAAACCCTTTACTAGTGGCCCTTGCGATGTATAATTCGCCCGCTGATCAAGTGGGGAAAGGATAGATGATGCCACGCATACTGGTAGTTGACAATGAAGCCGGCATACTGAGTGTACTGTCGACGCTTCTGAAGGCGGAGGGGTATGAAGTCGTTCCGACCCGGGAGAGCGATAAAGCCCTTGAAATCGTTAAATCAGATGAGAAGTTTGACCTGATGATTTTTGACGTCCGGATGACTCCAGTGAGCGGGATGCAGTTGCTCAAGGTATCTCGCGAGCTGCGTCCATCGACGGCGGTGATTATTCTTACTGCGTACGCGACGGTGGAATCGGCTATTGAGGCGCTCCGGTTGGGCGCATTTGACTACGTAAAGAAGCCGTTCGAGGTGGATGAACTTCTCATTACCGTGCAGCACGCCCTGGATTATGCTCATACTCTCGAGGAAAACCGCGACCTGAAGGAGCAACTTGGGTCCAGGTATAAGTTTGAGAATATTGTAGCTGAAAGTGTGGCGATGAAGAACGTCTGCCAGATGATCGAGCGTGTTGCGCCAACTGACACGTCGATACTCATAATCGGCGAAAGTGGAACCGGCAAGGAACTTGTAGCCCGAGCCATTCATGGTCACAGTCGGCGGAAAGACCGCCGGTTTGTCGCGGTAAACTGTGCTGCGCTTCCGGAAGCTCTGCTTGAATCGGAAATGTTCGGTCACGTCAAGGGCTCGTTTACTGGGGCGATGGCGAACAAGGAAGGCCTGTTCGAGGTGGCCAATGGGGGCACCATCTTCCTCGATGAGATCAGCGGCATGTCAATGAACACACAAACCAAACTCTTGCGGGTGTTGCAGGAGCGGGAAGTCAGGCGGGTTGGCGCAAATGATGACATCAAGATAGATGTGAGGGTTATTGCGGCCACCAATATGCGGCCTGAGACGATCATCAAGAACCAGACGTTCAGGGAAGACCTGTACTATCGTGTCAGCGTGATTCCGATTGAGATCAAGCCACTGCGGGAAAGGGTGGACGACATCATACCGTTGGTCACTCACGTCCTGCGGAGGGAGATTCCAAAAGGCGGAACGATCCCAACGCTGGAAGCGGAAGTGGCGGATCTGCTGTTGAGGTATGAGTGGCCCGGGAACGTGCGCGAGCTTGAAAATGCGGTTAAACACGCTTTGGCGTTTTCAGATGGAAACAAGATTACCCGTGCAGTGTTGCCACAGAAGATCCTGGGCGCGGTCAGTATGGCGGCTCGCCCGGTGGTAACTTCTGCCGACGGCAGTCTGAAGTACCGGTCGTTGCGTGGCTTTCTGCGTGAAAGAGAAAGGGAGTACGTGGGGCAGGTTCTTGCTCATTTTGGAGGGGATAAGGGGAAGACAGCCGAAGCGCTTCAGATAAGTCTCGCTTCTCTCTACCGGAAGATTCCAGAGGACTGAGATGAATCCTCTATGACAAGGCTGTATCTGGCCGCCATATTTGCCAGCTTGTAGACCGGTCGCATGACGTAGGGCGAAAGCGGTCCCAGTAAATTCCAGCTTGCGAGAGTCAGGATCAAGACGATACAAGACGCAACCATCAGGAAAGAGTCCCTGAAGAGAGCCGGTTCCGAATGTTCCCGCCTGAAGGCGTCGTGCGAACCGTTACTTTTTTGCGGCATCTGATTTGTCTCACTGAGCTCCGTCGGCAGGGTGCTGTCCACATTTCCGGAAAGATGGGCCTCGATCGCTTCAAGTGTGCCCGCCAGCGCAGGCTGCCTTGAAATATGCCCATTGCTCTTATTGACGGCAAGTTTTGCCTCAGGGATCGAGTTTGAAGGGCAAGCCGTCATGGCTGCAACCTTGCCATCAAGCATACAAATGTCGTTGTAACCATCTCCTATGCAGAGAATGTAATCACGGCTGATGGACAGGTGCCTTGCGAGGTGAGCCACCGCCAATCCCTTTGTGCTTGGAATTGTGGTAAGCACCAGGTCCGTGTCGTAGAAGGTGATCATGATGCTCTTGTACCGTCGTGTCAGTGCGCGGAGCAGGCGGTACGCGGCAGTCATAGTCCTGCGGTCACGGAATCGCAGGTAGACCTTGTATTTTCCCAGCCGCTTGCTCTTCACGCGCCTGAACCGTGATTTGACAAGTTTCACCAGTTGATTGATAAGCATACGTGTTCGGAAGCCGTTTGACTTGATGGCAACCCAGGTCTGCAGGTTCCATAGGACATGGGGCCAGTAGCCGTATCGACCGACGCCGTATACATACGCATGCCGGACTATGATGAAATCGGGCTCAACACCGAGGTGCAGGAGCGGTGAAAAAACTTGCTTGAAATCCGCAATGCCCCGGCCTGTATTGACGGCCCAGACCATCTTCGAAATGCTGGTGAGACTCCGAAGTCTCTGACGGAATGACGAGTAACTATGGAACTCATCCATCGGACCAATGAGAGTCCCATCGAGATCGACAGCAATAAGTTGAATGTCGCTCACGATTCTCCGGTCGGCCGCCTCACTTCTTTCGCGCGGCATCCCTGATAAGCGCGAGTCCAACAATCTCGCGTTGAATCTGATTGGTGCCTTCGTAGATCTGCGTGATCTTGGCGTCACGCATCATCTTTTCAACGGGGTATTCCTTCATGTAGCCATAGCCGCCAAACACCTGTACGGCATCCGTCGTGACTTCCATGGCGACATCACCGCAGAAAAGCTTCGCCATTGCCGCGTATTTGCTGGCATCCTTACCGCCGCCGTCAATGTAGCGTGCCGTCTGATATAGAAGCGCGCGTGCAGCTTCCACCTTCGTGGCCATGTCGGCCAGCATGAAAGAAACACCCTGGAAAGAGCTGATCGGTTTGCCGAACTGATGCCGTTCTTTGCTGTAGCGGATTGCTTCTTCCAGGGCGCCGGCCGCTATGCCGACCGCCTGCGCCGCAATGCCCGGCCGAGATAGATCGAATGTCCGCATCGTTGTTATGAACCCGGTGCCTTCTCTTCCCAGCAGGTTGGCCTTTGGAATCCTGCAATCCTGAAAGATAAGTTCGCGCGTGGCGGAGGCGCGAATGCCCATCTTGTTTTCCTTCTTGCCGAAAGTGAAGCCAGGCGTTCCATTTTCAACGATGAAGGCGCTTGCACCACGGGTACCACGAGTCTTGTCGGTCATGGCGATTACGGTGTAGACGTGGGCTTCGCCCCCGTTTGTTATCCACTGCTTTGTGCCGTTCAAAACGTAATAGTCGCCATCTTTGGTGGCTGTGGTCTGGACAGCCGCTGCGTCGCTCCCTGCGTTTGGTTCGGTCAGCCCGAACGCCGCAAGGTACTTGCCCGAAGCTATTCCAGGGAGGTATTTCTTCTTCTGTTCCTCTGACCCGGCAACCATGATCGGGAGTGTGCCGAGAGCTGTGGCTGCAAAACAAAGCGCAATACCGCCGCACGCTTTCGACAGTTCCTCGGTGCAAATTACAAGTTCGAGTACACCGCCACCCATTCCACCATATTCCTTGCCGATATAGATTCCGCATATGTCGGCTTCAGCAAGAATCTTCACGATATCATGGGGAAATTCCCCGGTCTCATCGTAATGAGCCCGGACGGGTTTGATCTTCTCCTCCGCAATAGTTCTGCAGAGATCGCGAACCATTATTTGCTCTTCAGTGAAACCATAGTCCATAATAGCCTTCTCCGAGGTTGGTTGTTCCTGCAAATGGCGGCTATCATAGTGTTTATGGCCATTGTAACAAGCCGAAAATGATGCAGGTTTTCATTAGATTGCCGGGTGAAACGCATTGCTCGTGGTCGGCGAATCCTCTACAGTGAGTCTGTGTCGGGTTGAGTGCATGGCTGTTAAACGTGGCTGGCGTTCAATGAGATATATCGATTTTAAGGGAAAGAGGCTGCTTGGCTCGCTGATAGTGCTGTTCCGGCGTGTTTTGCGGGACCAGAATGCGCAGGCCCTCACGGAATATGCCGTGTTGATGATGATTATCATGACTTTGTGCTTCTATCTTTACCACCCCGACAACCTGATCTATCACGCTTTCAGGGCAAGATATGACATGACGGTATTGATGTTGTCGCTGCCGGGACCGTAGGGCAATTGCATTCGACATCTTTCGAACCCACCTGCTTCAAGCCGGTGGTGGATTTAGTTGGTTTTATTGAGCGGGGTTTGGTCAGAGTGTAATCGATGAGTGCGAATCAATGGGAAACAGTGAATCCGGTCTCTTCTCCTGCCGGGGATGTCACCCTTACCGCTTTGCTCGTTCTGGCCTGCGTTCTCATTGTGGCTGTTTATCTCGAGGTCAGGGAACACCGTATCCCAAACTGGCTTACCTTTTCCGGCATGGCGATTGGGCTTCTACTTGGATTCGCCCGCGGGATGCCGTTTCTTCGTGAGAGTGTCGTTGGACTGATAATCGGATTCGGGTTTCTCTTTGTCTTCTACATGTTCGGAGGGGTAGGCGGGGGGGATGTGAAGCTGATGGGCGCGGTTGGCGCATTGATGGGCACGCACCTGATCAAGCCGGTTCTTTTCTTTACCGCCCTGGTCGGTGCCATTATGGCGCTGACAGTATTAGTGTGGCGCAGGGATTTCTGGGTCGGAATCGAGTTCACACTGAAGAAGCTGCTGTTCTGGCGAAGATCGGATAACTCGGCGTTGGTGCCGGGAACGCCGGTAACCATTCCGTATGGAATAGCCATCGCTGCAGGATGCCTTGTGGCCTTGTACCTCGGGGCGGGTTGATAGATCAGGAGTAGCTAGATGCTGTTGAACGAAAAGGTATTTGGACCACGAAAACACGAATATCCAATAACCAGCCAGGCTTCGCAGGAGGCTACGCCCCGGCGCGCAAGGAATATCCAACAGAACATCGGAACCAGGGCTCTAGATGTACGGGGATGTCTGACATTTCGCGATGGTTTTCGGATCTTCTTACATTTGGATATTGGACTTGGCTGTTGGATATTGGATATTCGGTCAGCAGCACCTTTCCGGATGGGGTCTAGCTATGCGGCTTCCAAGAATTAGAGTGCGAATCTTCAAAGATGAGCAGGCACAGGCGTTGGCCGAGTTTGTCATTGTCGTGCCGCTGATCATATTTGTGTTCATGCTGATGATCCAGTACCTTCTGATGGTTCAGACCTCCCAACTTTGCAACTACGCCGCTTATGTGGCGAGTCGTGTCTATGCTGTCCGCTGCTCTATAGACGCGGATGACGCCAGGGAGAGGGCGATTGACGCTGCTGCAATTGCCCTGGCCCCTGTGTCCAAGCTTGCGCCTGGCGAGGTTGGGCTTCCGATTGGAGACCTGTCATCGTTCTTTCCATCCGTTGTTCCCGGAGTGATTGGCAATGTCGCAGACCTTGCTGAGGGCTATGCTGTGGCCCGCTATATCCGTCTGAACGAATACGTTGCCGGCGGCAGTGTAAATATATGCAGTTCAGGCGTCCCGACGGAAATTCATATCGAGATAAACTATGCTGAGCCGCTGCTTATCCCCGGTCTGCCCGAACTTTGGCGCATCATCGGCGGCGAGCGCGACATATTTGACGATGTTAAGCCGCTTCAGAAGGGATTGGGAAACATTGCAGCGCTGGGTTTCCTCGGTCAGTATCCATATGTCAATGTGCGTGGTAAGTGCGCAATGGGCCGTGAGGACTGGGGAAGTGATGAGGAGCACTACCGCCCGCGGGAGCGCCAGACGGTTGATTCCGAAGAAGCCAGTAATCCTGAATTGGAAGCGAAAGCAAAAGAACAGAAGGAAGCCAAGGATGAGCTGAAAGATGCCCAGGCCAGAATGTTGAAGGAGGCGCAGCATTTGAAGGAGGCGCAGGCTGCGGTTGACCACGTCCAGAAGGACTACGATGCCGTTATGTCTGATCCGAATTCCACCCAGGGTCAGAAAGATTCCGCCGCCGAAGATCTCCACAAAGCCAAGCTGAAGCGTGACAAGGCAGAGTCTGATTACGAAGATGCGAAGAATGAGTATGACCGGAAGAAACAGAAACTTGAGGATCTGACCGGTGTGTCTTATGGTTGATGACAGTCATATGTTCTCTCTGCCGCGGCCCTTTGCCCGCGCCCGCGCGTTGCGCTCCGGCGAGCGCGGGCAGGTGGTCCTGTTGTCAGGTGTAATGGTGTTTCTGGTGATGATTGCCACGATGATCACGTTTGACACCGGCAAGGCCATCCATAATCGGATAATTGCACAGAACGCGGTGGATGCCGCGGCGGATTCGGCCGCGCTCTGGCAGGCGAGGGGATGCAATCTTCTGCAACACCTCAATAATCTTCACTATACTGTCAACGAGACGCTCTTCATTGCTGAGTCTGCGGCGCTCATCGGCTGCGATGTTGCGATATTCTCGGTTCCCGGTGAAATTGCGGCGCGATCATTACAGGACACATACCTTGCCGTGGTATGGGTGGCTGCAATGCTCTCCGCCAATGTTTCGTGCAATTTTTGTTACACGGCGCCGTGGATAGATTGGGGACAGGAGAAGTTCTCAGCGCTTGTTCTCAAGATCCAGGCCGGGATAGCCAGGGTCTTTCCTGTGCTGGCATTTCTTTATGCCGACGTGAACGCGAAACAGAGTGGCGCCGACGAGGTGGGTGGCACCGTCGTGAACTACGTGGGCAGTCTCCTTTCGCAATTAGGGCTTTCCTCCTCAGGCATGGAGAATCTTACCGAAACGCTCTCGGAGGGGATTGGCAGTCTGCCGATACACATATATGCGTTTCCCTTGGATCCGACGTCGCTTTCTCTCCACGTCGAGAAGAAGAAGGGGACAAGTCTTCCCTGGAAGTGGCCGGACTGGCTTGTCGATACGGCAGAGACATCCGTGAACATTGCCGCACCGCTCTGCAACGAGGATTCGAATGTCTATATGTTAGGCGACATTGATCCGGATAAGCCTGAAAAATGGGGATGGGAAGACGAATTCTACTGGGGGAATCCTGGATTCATGACATGGATCGCAGGCAAAAAGGGGAGGGACGAATTACTGGGGCTTGGCAAACTGAAATGGCTGAGCGGTGGTGAGGCAACAGAAGAGGAAATGCTGGTCAACAGCCGGAAGATGTATTCGCCTGATTCCGTCATGGATGGGGAGCCGGAACTCAAGATTCCGGCATTTGTCGCATTTGCCAGCAGTCAAGTCGAGGGAGAGCCGGTCATTTCGAAGGGTGCGGCGGATGCGCAGGGTCAGATAATCAAGGTGTACTTCCCTCCGGATTCAGATCCCACGGAAGGCGAACAATTCCTCATATATCATTGAAGATATGAATATCCAACAACCAGCAAGGAATATCCAACCGAACATCGGAACTTGTCACTCAAAATGCGCGCCAGTTGCCCAATACTTCGTGATATTCCTGGATTATTCATGCCTTGGATATTGGATTTGGCTGTTGGATAGTGGATATTCGGTCGGCAGTACCTTTTCGGTTGGGCTCTGCCTATATTGCAAAGGCTTGTCGCTGTGTTAGGAGATCGGGATACTTGCACATGGAATTACAGAAATCCAGTCGCTCCGGCCAGGTGATGGTAGAGGCCGTTGTGGCCCTGGCTCTCCTGATGTTTGTCTGGATTGCCGTCGCATTTACAACCTACATGTCCACCAATCACATCAGGACGGCAATGGCCGCAAGGCATGCCGCCTGGCTGCAGGGTAATGGCGCCACTGTTTCCGCCGGGATTATTGCAACAAATTTCTTTTTCCAGCCAGAGATGGTCACGCTGGAATCAGGGCAGGGAGTTGGCATAGGCGGGCTTATGAACGGAACAAATGTTGCCGACATGGAGACCTTCTCCGAAGGCAGCCACGGCCCCTTTGTTGCCAGGGTGACGTTCGGCAATCCGGATGATACAGTGGAAAGCGGGCCAGCATTCATTCAAAGCGCGACAACATTCCCATTCATAGTTTTGAGGTCGCAGGTGCCTTTCATGCCGCCATCGCTGATGTCGGAGTTCTTGACGGTCAAGTCGCATTGCCAGTGGGATGAAGTCGGCGAAACCTGGACTGACTGGGAGACGGCGCTTAAGGGTGTGTTGAACACATTCAAGTCGGAAGCGGAGAGTTTCCTCGGCGGGTTTGCGGACTTGCTATGAGCACCGAATACAAAACTGGTCAAGTCGGCGGCTTTGCCGGTCGTGCGGCACGAGTACTGTTTACGCTCCTTGTATTGGCTGGAGTTATGGTTCTGCTCAAAGGCATGAGCACGATAAAGGATGTCATGGGCCGGAACGCCGGGGATGCCGGGAAGAATACGGCCATGTCCGCGGCGAGAAACCATGTCTTGAATCGGAAGGTTGCGAGTTTCTTTCCGCGTTTCCCAGGGTGCACCGTCTCTCAATCGCGTGCGATGGAACTGAATGGCGTTGAGACGATCTCAGAGGAGTGGGAAACAACTGCCTCATCTGCTGAAATCCTTGACTTCCTCAAAGCCCAGCTTGGCGCAAGAGGCTGGGTTGATACCACGGAGGACTCATTCGGTCTGAGCCCGGAGTTGAGAGGCGCGGGTGATGGCGGGAACAGCCTTCAGGATCCAAAGTATCTCAAGATCTACGCTGAGACCATTGAGTCCTGCCTTGTCATGCAGAATGGTTCCTGGTGCATGCAGGCTACCCTGCAACATGGAAGGACGGCATCTGGAAGAATAGCGCTTGTCCTTTTCGCTGCAAAGACGCCTTCTTTCAGCCTGTTTGCCGAGCAGCTTGCGCTATCCATTGCACAACCTGATGAACCTGGCCAGAAAGACGGCGTGATGGAGGTTTCGGAAAGAAGCGGGAGCAACCTGTTCCATACGCGTGTCATCAACAGCCGGAACAGTCCTGACTCCGCCATGCTGGAGATTGCTGGAATGCTGGCCGATGAACGATGGAGCTCGGTATTCGTTTCTGCAAAGCAGGATGGTGCAGTGGAAAGCCAGTATACCCTGCTCAGACGAGGCGAGCAATTTGCTTATCTGACAGTGTCGCCGTCGGAGAATGGCCGTGGTTCACACGCAGTTTTCACTGAGGTGAGCGAAGAGAGACCTAAAGAGACCACAGACATTAGACCATAGACCTTAGACCACGGAGAGACGACATTTTGCGGCAGGCGGCCCGCTTCGTTCTGAGGTGCGTGATGCGAACCAATCGAAGATGCAGTTTGTTTAAGAGCAACCGATCAAGTGTGCAAAAAAGCGTCATGGAGACTTAGACAGCCGGAACGATTCAGATGAGGCCACACGGGACCCTCACCCTGGCCCTCTCCCGGCGTACCGGGAGAGGGTAGAAGAGGGACGCGCGATGCGCTCACCAAATGGTGTGCCACTACAATCAGGAAGAACGTAGTTCCCTCTCCCGGAGGGAGAGGGTTAGGGTGAGGGGCGGCTTATCGCAACTGAATCGTTACGGCTTGGTGTTCTTCTCTTCAGTCTAAGGTCTATGGTCTATGGTCTAATGTCTGTGTTCTTCTAAGGTCTAATGTCTCTTCTATTCGTATCGCAGCGCCTCGACCGGATCGAGTCTTGAGGCTTTCATCGCAGGGAAGAGCCCGAACACGATTCCAATGATTATCGATGAACCGCATGACAGCAGAACAGCAATCATTGACACCTTCGTGGCCCATCCAGCCACTTGCGAGAGCAGGGCGGCAATGCCAACACCCGTCGCTATGCCGATAGCGCCGCCACTGAAGGTCATCGCTACAGCTTCGATCAGAAACTGGCTCAGTATTATCCTGCGCCGCGCACCGAGCGCCATTCTAAGGCCTATTTCCTTTGTGCGCTCGGTGACTGAAACGATCATAATATTCATGATACCTATTCCGCCAACCAACAATGAAATGGCGGCAACGAAACCCAAAAGCATGGTCATCGTGCGGGTGGTGCTCTTGATTGTATCCTGAAGTTCGGCCATATTCCTTATTTCAAAAGATTCGGCCTTTTCGTTCTGAAGCCTGTGATTCCTGATTATCTGCTGGCGAATCGATTCCTGCGCTGTATCCATGAGTTCGGCGCTCTTCACCTGTGCGTCTATCGAGTCAACAAAGTCACGCCCTAGAACCCGGAACATTGCCGTCGTAATCGGGATCAGCACAATATCGTCCTGATCCTGGAAAGCATTGGCCCCTTTCTCTGGCAGCACACCAACCACTGTAAAGTTGATTCTGTTAAGTTTGATCTGTGCGCCGATGGGGTTTGATTCGCCGAACAGTTGTCTCACCACGGTCATGCCGATGACGGCAACTTTCTGCCGGACCTGGACTTCCTCTTTCGAGAAGAACCTTCCGGAAGTTGGAACAGATGCACGCATCGTCTGATAATCAGAGCTGCATCCCGTCAACTGGGTATTCCAGTTTTTGTCAGCGTAGACCACCTGGCCGCGTCCCCTGACTGATGGTGAGACTGCAGTCAGTTCGGGCAATTTGGCCAACGTGTCGGCATCCTGGATCGTTAATCGCGTGACCGCGCCCGCTTCAAGCGAAACACCGTGTGTTTGATGGGAACCCGGCCTGACCATCAGGAGGTTGGAACCGAGCGACGAGAGGCTCTTCGAAATCGACTCATTAGCGCCTTGTCCAAGCGCGATCATTGCGATAACCGCTGCCACACCAATGACAATGCCCAGAACCGACAGAAATGAGCGCACTTTATGGGCGAAAATTGCGCGCGCGGCTTGGAGGAAATGATCATAGAACTGAAACTTGTGTTCAACCGAATTCAGCCGGTTGGTGATTGTGTTCGCAGGCACATCCTGTCTGGCCGGATAACTGGAGGCTGTGGGAGATGGCTCGTCGGAAACCACCACGCCATCGCGCATGCGAATAATCCGCCTGGCACGGTGGGCAACCTCATCCTCATGGGTTACGATGACGAGAGTTATGCCCTTCTTGTTCAGCGATTCAAGAATTGCCATTATCTCCTGCTTGCTCTTTGAGTCAAGGTTGCCAGTAGGCTCATCGGCAAATATGATCAGCGGATCGTTAACCAGGGAACGCGCAATGGCAACACGCTGCTGCTCGCCGCCAGAAAGCTCGTTCGGCTGGTGCAGGCCCCGGGGTTCAAGACCGACATCCTTGATCTTTGCCTTCGCGATTTCGTGCCGGTTGCGGATTCCGCCGTAGACCATGGGCATTTCTACGTTCGACAGGGCAGACATCCGCGGTAGCAGATGGAATTGCTGGAAGATGAACCCCGCAACGCGGTTACGCAGGAGAGCACGCTCATCATCGTTGAGCCCGGTGGTCTCTGTTGTTCCCAGGAGGTATGAACCGGCGTCCGGCCTGTGTAGAAAGCCGAGTACATGCAAGAGTGTGGATTTGCCCGATCCGGAAGGTCCCATGATCGCGACGAACTCACCGGCGCCTATATGAAGCGACACGTTCTGCAAAGCGCGGACGACCACCTTGCCCATCGTGTAGGATTTACTGATGTTGGTCAGTTGAATCATGGTAATTTAGAGGTTGTTTAGGCTGTTAGGCTAAAGGCTGTTAGTGACTGCGCATTGAGCGGATCAGGGCACTCATAACTTTCTCTGTTTCTGTCATTTTCGAGTCGCATTCGGCAAAATACTTCTCGTCCACATAACCAAGGCGTCGGGCCAAGCCAAATTGGTAATGCAGTTCCCTTATGGAACCGAAGCTGATTTCAAGAAAGCGAAAGTACTCAGCCTGGCTCTCTCTCGCGCATCCTTCAACGATGTTTGAAGGTACAGAAACAGCCGCTCTTCGCATCTGGGACGTCAGACCGTATGCTTCCTCCTTTGGAAAGCCTTTGGTCGCACGATAGATCAAGACTGCCACTTCGTCCGCCAGCATAAAAGCTCTGAGTTTAGTATGGTCGCGCATAGTGCCCTCCTTCAGTCTACAGCCTTCTCTGCCTCCGCCTGCAACAGCCGACAGCCTTACAGCCTGCAGTCTTCTCTGCTTCCGCCTGCAACAGCCTACAGCCTAACAGCCTGCAGTCTTTCCCCCTTCTCCTCATCCCACAGCCTACAGCCTAACAGCCTACAGCCTTCTCTTCTCTTTAATGCCTTCGTGGCGGCGTTGGCATGAACGGACTCTGCGGCGTCTGCGGCCGTGATGATTTCGTGACCGGTTTCGAGGTTTCAATCAGCACTCTATCGTCGAGCGACAGTCCTGACACCACCTCTGAGTTGTTTCCATCGGATATTCCGATCTCAAGCACGCGCCGCTCCGGCTTCTGTCCCTTTGCGGCAGCAAGAAGCACATAGGAGCCTTCCTTGTCGCTCCGGACCGCCGCGATCGGCAACAGCATGACATTGTCCTTGCGCTGCCTGATGATGTCCACATTCGCGCTCATTCCTGAACGAAAGAGGTCGGTAACCTTGTCCGGAAAGATATCAACTTTGTAGATCGTGACATTGTTAGCCAGTACGGATTCGTATGAGATGTGGTCAACAACGCCTTCAGATCGGATTTCAGGGTAGGCATCAAGGGAGATTCTTGCGACCTGCCCGGTTTTGACGCTGCCGATATCGGTCTCATCAACCTGTGCCTGGATGATCAGATGGTCGGAAATGACAATCACCGCGTTGGCCGCTGTTACGGATTGGCCCGGCTCCACGGCCCGCACAATTACCTGCCCGTCGATAGGGGAAAGCAATGGGACTGGTTTATAAACAGCCTGCCAGTATTCGAGCACGTCTTTGCCTTGTGTCATGGCTGCATCGAGGAGTGCCGCTCTGTCGGATGAACTCATCATGGCAAGGACCTGGCCTTTGGTCACCCGGTCGCCTTCTTCCACAAGAATACTCTCTATGCGGCCGGCGATCGGCGGTTTGATTTCAAGCCGGTTCTGCGGTTGGACTGTGCCGGTGGTGGAAATTGAAAGTTTGATGCGCCCCATTGCCGGCGTTACTTCAGTTGAAGATGAAAGAGAAGCCTTCTTCTTCGCCGAATACCGGAGCGAAAGGGGAATGGCCACCGCTGCCACGACTATGATTATGATAATTGCCCAGGTTCTAGTTCTCATCAAGAGTGACTCCCTTCACGGACATCCAGTTGGCTTCAGCTATCATTGCGTTTGCTTTTGTATCGAGGAACGATTTCCTTGCGTTGACAACGCTGTCTTCAATAATTGTCCATGCGTCGAATGAGGTCAGACCGGACGAGTACTGGGCCTGGGAAATTGTTGAACGTTCCTCTGTGGCTTCGAGAAACTTCTTCTGCACCGCGACAGAATCAACCGCATTCTGGAGTTGAATGAACGTGCTTTCGAGCGACACCAGTTCACCGGTCCGGATGCTTCGTTCGTCAGCTTCCGTTTGCCTGTAGGCTGATTTGGCGGATGCGAGCCTGGCGCGACGGTTGCCGCCATCGAACAGCGGGAGCGAAAGGCTGACTCCGGCTGACCAGTGGTTTTCTTCCGGCGGCCAGGTTGACGATGAGCGGCCCAGCGAAGCATCCGCATTCACTTGTGGATAGAAGTCGGCTTTCGCGGACTTTACATTGTACCCGGCGGCAAGCCGTCTTGCCGCATATTCCCGAACTGATGGTGTCTGCGCCGCGATTGCAGTCAGATTTGTATCGCTGCCGGATATGTCAGGAGCTGAAATGAGCCCCTCAGCGCTGACAGGCGCTGTCTCGGTCCGCCCCAATTCCCTTGCGAGCTGGCGCTGGGCGATCGTGAGTGAGCGTCCAGCCTGCACTGACTCAAGCTCGGCGCGGGCGGAGTCGGCTTGGGCGCTCAACAGCGAGCCGCGGTGTTCACGGCCGGCCTCGTATCGCAGGCGAACCATTTCGGCGTTTTGTTTCCGGCGCTTGGCGATGTCCTGGGCAATCTTCACGAGCTCTTGTGAGCGAAGCAGTTGAATATAGGCGGTTCGAAGCTTCAAACGTATGTCCGCGGACGTTGCTTGATAGCTGCATTCCGCTGAGGCAATGTTGGCCGAGGCGGCTGAAAGTTCGTTGAAGCTCTTCATTCCATCGAAGAGCAATTGCTGGCCGCGGACGCTGTATCCGTAGGATGCAGAGGTATCCGAGCCCGAGGATTTTGAGCGGTCGGTGGAGAGGCTCGCATTGACCTGTGGCAGGAGCCCGCTCCTGGTGGATACTCTACTCAGTCGGGTTTGATTCAATCGTTCGCGTGAAGCAATAAGCTCCGGATTATTGGAGGCTGCCTCCTTGATGCAATCTTCCCAGGATATCGAATTGCCGGCATAGGCAGAACCGACCCAGAGAAGAGCCGAAATCGATATGATGACTGCTTTTGCCACGCCCAGGTTCGCACGCCGTCTAAGCCGGAACAATTCAGATGAAACCGCAGATGAACGCGGACCTGCCAGCCCTCCCGACCAGCCTGCCCCACGCAGGCGTGCGGGGTTGGCAGGACATCGGGAGGGAGCAGGCTGGTGAACGCTGATAAAGATGGGCCTTGATAGACTTGGAGCCCCTGGGGAGGATTCCACAAATGTAGTGCTACTGTGATACGACGTCATTGTCCCCCCATCTGCGTCCATCTGCGGCTACCTTCCTTCTTAATCTGCGAAAATCGGCGAAATCTGTGGATCTCTTGCCTTCTTCTCTCCTGAGCGGGAATTTGTATGTTACAAGATGAACGTGGAATGTGGTAACATTATTGTTGAGAATGTTCAGAGATATTGGGAATGAAGGTTACTGCTCAGGAGATAACAATCGGAATTGGACCTCCTTTGAGTAGCGCTTGGATGGGATTTCCTGTAGGCCGTGTGACCTCGCGCGGCGTGGACAGGGCTGACACTGAGCCGGGTCTGGCCTGCGTAGGCATTGAGGACTGATGAGCGACAAGAGAACAGCAACCGCACCTTCAAAACTTCCACCCACTGTCGTCGGGCTGGGCGTTGTCAGTCTGTTCACCGATCTTTCAAGCGAGGCGATATTCCCTTTGCTTCCGGCGTTCCTCTCATCGCTTGGCGCATCAAATGCGTTCATCGGCGCCGTGGAAGGCGCGGCCGATCTGGTTGCGAATGTTCTCAAGTACCTCAGCGGACTGGCGGCTGACCGCCGTGCCAGGCTGAAACCAATGGTGCTGGCTGGATATGGACTGTCAACGCTTGTGCGGCCGCTGGTTGCTCTTGCCGCTGCGCCGTGGCATGTCCTGTTGGTGCGGGTTGGGGATCGGGTGGGGAAGGGCGTGAGGACGAGCCCGCGTGATGCGCTTATTGCCGGTGTCACTGATCCGTCGATACGTGCGCGTGCTTTCGGGTTTCATCGGGCCATGGATCACGCTGGTGCCGCGCTGGGAACAATCTTTGCCTCCTTTTTGCTTTGGATACTGGGAGCAGGGGCGGGCGGTGCGTCTCCGGGACTCATGCGGACGGTCTTCATGTGGGCCGCGGTACCAGGGTTCATTGCAATGGTTGCGCTTGCGCTTACGCCGGAGCCGCCTCGGCCGGTTGCAGTGTCGAAGGGTGTGGGAAAGACCAAACTGCCTGCTGCTCTCAAGCGGGCATTGATTCCCGTGATGCTTTTTGCTTTCTCCAACGCCACTGATGCCTTTCTTCTGGTAAAAGCCGTTAAGCTTGGCGCGCCGGCGGTACTGGCGCCGATGCTCTGGCTGACGCTTCATCTGGTCAAGGCCTCAACAGCGACTTTTGGCGGAAGGCTTGCCGACAGATATGGGCGCCGGAATGCGCTGATCCTTGGCTGGCTGGTTTACGCGGTGACGTGGGGTTCGGTTGGTTTTGCCGACTCGATTGTTGTTCTTTTTATAATGACGGCGGTTTATGGAGTATCTCATGGTCTGGTGGAAGGTGCTGAGAAGGCCTTGATTGCCGAGCTTGCCGGTGACACCGCGCGCGGTCGTGCATTTGGGATGTACAACATGTGCGTGGGATTCGCCGCGCTGGTGGCCAGCATCACCTTCGGAGCGGTCTGGGACAGATGGGGCAGCGTGCCGGCATTTGCGGGATCGGCCCTCTTCGCGGTTTTAGCCGCAGTTACGCTGTACCTGTTGGTTCCAGCCCCGCACAGAACAGCAAGATGATCCGCAGATTGCGCTGATTAACGCAGATTAGGAAGGAGTATGCTCCCGATCTCTACTCTCCTTAGTCCTTCACTACCTGCGTGTTTAATTCTCCAGAGTTTGAACACCAAGGCAGCAAGCTGGGAGCAAAGTATGGAGATGCGTCATAATACGAAAGTCCCGGGTTATTGAATTCGTGTTTTACCTTCAGCCTTCAGTGTAAATAACCCCGCCCAAAGGGCGGGGCATTGTTTCATCCCCCTGTAAGGGGGAAAGAGAATACTGCTGTCACCGCCAAACCGCGTGTCAGTTTGCCAAATCTGTGCACTGTCGCCCTCTGCTTCCTCTGTTTGCACCACACCACAATTCAAAACAACAATCGGCGGTACTCAACCGGCCTTCGGCCAAGCCCATACGGGACCGGCATAGCCAGTCCACATAACCACACCCATAGGGTGTGGGGTTCTATGACTGCCTAAACCGCTTCAGCCTTGGCGGCCCTATGGGACGCCAGTGTAACCGATGAAGAGTGTCGATTAAGGGTGAGATAAAGTGTCCAATTCTGACCCCTGTCTTCTGGCTATATCCTCAGAGTCAGTACACTTCGTCATGAGTTCCAATGTCAATCAGGTGAATACTGTCTTCAGATTGTCCTTCATCTCTGACGAAGTCGAAGACAATTCTCAAGTCGTATCCAGCGCTGCACGCCCACGACCCGGCCAGAACGCCTTTCAGCTTGTGTGTCGCCAATTGGGTAGCAAAAGGAGTTTAAGCTAACAACCTGAGCGCGTTTTCTATGCCGAGTGCGCAGTCTGGACGCCTTCGCACGGTCCTTTTGTGGGCTCGCACAAAGGACTTACCCCAAATCATGTCTCTCACGAGCGCAGATCCTTCAATAGATCATCAATCGAGCCTCTTGCGTATTCCGGAATAAATCGGCCACTGAAACCGCGATTGTATCGGCCACCCAAACCGGGATAAATCGGCCACTCAAACCGGAACCTAATCGGCCACTTTTTGCGAGTGTCCGGAATCGGTGGCC
>Ga0247841_10001585_pt1 | contig 49996 bp, 38 predicted proteins | sample LaCruzMarch2015__2_FD_192410 | JGI IMG/M metagenome (GOLD analysis project Ga0247841, IMG submission 192410) | Freshwater microbial communities from meromictic Lake La Cruz, Castile-La Mancha, Spain - LaCruzMarch2015_18m | ecosystem: Environmental > Aquatic > Freshwater > Lake | place: Spain... | reverse complement strand
TTGCCCGCCAAGGCAATAAGAAGTTACTGGTGAACAGTCTGCTGCAACAGTCGACCGAGCTGATCGAGAAGTTCACCGATGAGGCTTACCGGCTCCCTCTGGGAGAATACGGGACAGCCCCAGGCGCGATCAGCGGTCAGTGGCCGTCAAGCAACGCCCTCTCCAACGGCAATGCTCAGGTTGCCGGTGGATTGATATTTCCTTCTGAAGACTATGCGACCGGTTTTACTCCCTCGGTCGGCCAGCCAAACTACGATTCATTCACCGGTGAACAACGCTACATACGCGCATTCCGCGACTCCAACGATCCTCACAACGCCGGGATTCTGAAGCTGGTCGGTCTTAACCTTGCTGATCTTCTCTCCGGCGGGAATATGAAGGTGGAACTGAAGCTCCCCGGACAGACCGGCTGGCTCGATATGGCGTTACCGTTCGATGCTGGCGCATTCACCGGCGCTGATGGCGATGGCTGCCGGACTTCAGTGAACGCCGATGAGTTCTCCTGGACTGCCGGAACGAACTCGACGGCGCTTTCCGGCTGGATGGTGATTGTCCGCGTGACCCTGAAGAGTCCTGCAGCCCCGACGCTGTGGGAAATGCGCATGCTCGGCTGGTAGGAAATTAGCCATGTCTATCGGAAACAGCGTTAAGATCGACCGCGCTTGGAAGCTGGCGCAAGACAAGGTTCTCACTTCGGTAACGAAGGAGTATTTCGAGGAGGAGCAACCTTCCGGACGGATTGTCCATGCCGGAGACGTCTGGAAGGCGACAGTTCCGTCTGATTCTGTGGCAGCAGTGGCAGCTGGCGTTGCACAACAATACACCCAATTAGTATTGGAAGAGGACGTCACCGTCGCGGGCAAGCGGGCGTGGATTGCCCGTTCGGGCGAGACGCGGCTGGCGGACTGGATATCGCCCCGATTCGGTCAAGGTTACACGCTTCAGCTCTTTGATCAGGCCGGAAACCGGATTTACACCACCGATCCTTGTAACTGGGTTTTCGATTACAAGGCGGGAGTGCTGTTCCTCGAGAACAGCCATCTCTCGGCCACCGGCTTCAAGATCACCGGCTATCGCTATATCGGCGCTCGCGGCGTCGGCGGCGACCCTCAGGACTTGCAGCAGGTCTATGAGGCAGGCAGCAAAGATGGCGTGATCGTCCTTGAACCGAATGGGACCCTCGTCGTCCGCGCTCCTGACAACACACGGCTCTTGGAGATCGACGAGACCAATCGGCGGGTTATTCTGCGCGATCCCTTGATCGAGGGGACGGCGGTCAAAGTCGAGACCGTAGATACGGAAGTTCGAGACAACATCCTGACTCTGAACAAACAGGAATCGGGACAGACTCCTCCCTCGAACTTCGTCTCAGGCATCGAGATCGATCGGGGCGGCAGCGCGACAAAGCCGACCGTCCGGTGGAACAACCAGACGAAGACCTGGCAGGTCAGTCTCGATGACGCGACCTTCCACGATCTGGTCACCGCCGACCAGATGCCGCAGACCGTGGCGCGGAAATACGTCGAGTCAGTCTCGATCCCGACGATGAGCGTGATGATATCCAATGTTTCGCAGAAGGTGAATACGCCCGGCTGCACACTGCAGATCTATGAATCGGTAACAGGACAGCTTGAGCAGGTCGAAGCTGAGGTGGTTTGGTCGGCAGATTGGAATAGTGTGGCCGTCAATTTTGAGGAGCTGTTTGTCGGCGCAATCGTGATCACAGGATAATGGATGGCGACCAAACGCGTCAAGGCCAATCTGCTGGTTGCCGGACAGATCTTAGCTGAGTTTGCCGGAACGCACCATCTCGATTCTGCAGGAGACTTCTATACTGCGCTGCTGCTCCTCGATCAAGCCATCGCAGAACTCGAAACCGTTACTGAAAATCTCTCATTGCAGATTGATGGGAGCAAGCGAATATTCCAGACCGCACAGCCGTTTTCGACTATAAGGGTTGTCTTGAATGGTCTCGAACAGAGCGAGGGGGTGGATGCCGATTATGTGGTGACTGATGCAACCCATATCGAGTTCTATCGCCCCTTGAAAACAACCGAAACCTTGAAGATTGAGTATGTCCTTGCCGAACCTAACTGAACATCAAACTGACGACATCGCCTTCGCCGCATTCCTTCGCGTGAAGGGATACCGGCTCTGCCGGGTCGAAAAACTCCAACCGAACCGAACTGACTCGAAGCGGCTCTTCACAATCGAAGTGCCCAGTGAAGCGTTGCAGGCTTTGAAAATCGAATATGTCAACAGCGACCTGCTGCGCTTTCACAATGAACTTATTGGACTCAAGAAACTGTAAGGAGTTTTTCTATGGCAAGGACAAAAATCAATCTTGCGGATCAGGTCGAGGACGTTCTCGCCCCTTCCAACATCGCGCAGGATGCATCAAACCGTTTCGTGACCGATGCGGAGAAGACTGGTTGGACGGGCAAGGCGTCGACCGCTCAAGCGACTACCGGCGTCGACGGTCTGATGTCGGCCGCTGATAAGACCAAGCTTAACGGCGTCGAGGCGGGTGCGAATGCCTATACCCATCCGGCCTCTCATGCGCTCAGCATTATCACAGAAACTGCCACTCTGAAGATCATGACTGACACAGAGCGGACGAAGTTGGCAGGCGTAGCGGCAAACGCCAACAATTACGTTCACCCGGCCAATCACGCTGCGACGGTGATTACGGAAGATACGACCCATCGTTTCGCCACCGATGCAGAGAAGACCACTTGGAATGCCAAGGCCTCGACTGCGGTTGCTACGGGCGTGTCGGATGGCTTGATGGCAATGGCGGATAAGACGAAGCTGGACGGCGTCGCCGCGAACGCCAACAACTACGTTCATCCAGCCAATCACGCTGCGACGGTGATCACTGAAGATACGACGCACCGTTTTGCGACCGACGCCGAGAAGACGGCTTGGAACGCGAAGCTCGCAGCGGCGGGCGGGACGATCACCGGCGATCTGACCGTATCGGGCAATCTGACGATCAATGGGACGACCACCTCCATCGATACCGTCAACATGGAAATTGAGGACAATATTCTGCTCCTCAACAAGAATCAGGCTGGAGCGCCTCCGACAACGCTGCGTTCCGGCATCGAGGTTGAGCGCGGTACCTCGGCGAACGCTCTCCTCCAGTACAACGAATTGACCGATAAGTGGGAAGTGACCGAGGACGGGACCACTTTCCACAATATCGCGCAGGACGATGACGCCCGCTTCCTCACCACCGGCCAGAAGACGGCGGCAACGCGGGATGCCACCGCTGCACAGAATGGTCTGATGTCGGCGGCTTATGCCACGAAGCTCGACGGTGTGGCAGCCAATGCCAACAACTACTCGCTCCCGACTGCTGCCTCCTCTACCCTTGGCGGCGTCAAGGTCGGAACGTCTCTCAACATCAATGCCGGTGTTCTGGACGCTCCTGCGGCTGCATCGGGTCAGGCGGGTGTGATCAAGTATCCGCAGACGCAGGTGTTCACCGGAACGGGATCGCAAACTGCCTTTACGCTCTCTTCGACGCCTGGCAGTTTCGTAGCGGTCTATCTGGGCGGTCTGCGCCAGACTCTGACCGACGATTACACTCTGGCCGGCAGCATCATCACCTTCCTTTCAGCCCCCAATCTGAACCAGAAGATCGTCGTCGACTTCATCGCCGCGTAAATGAAGCAGCAAGACAATCCCCCCGGGGACGGCAACAGTATCCTGATCGAACAGGTCTTGACCGACGTTCGGGAGTTGCGTAAGGAGTTCAAAGACGACAGGAAGGAACTCTGGGCAGCGATCAATGGTCTGCGAGAGTCGATCACCGGCAACGGCAAGATCGGTCTCTCGAAGCAGGTTGACCGGAACACCAACTTCAGGAAGTTCCTGACCCGTTTGCTCTGGGTTCTGTTCACGCCGCTCTACGCGGGGGTTGTCGCGCTGCTGATCAAATTCATCTTTGAAAAGTGAGAATCCCATGAATGAAAATCCCTATCTCGAACAGCTCCTGGCCGAAGTCAAAGCGGTCGGGAAGGACTGGAGCGAACTATTCAGCGGCTCCTTCCGTCTGCAGGAAGTCTTCGACCTCGTCGGCTCGCTCGTTCGCGCCGCCGAGTCGATCATCACCGCCCCAGAGTCGGGCGCAGACAAGCACCGACTCGTACGCGAGGCGTTCGACTACTTCGACCACGAGTATCACATTATCGACCGGATCGACGATCTGATCGCGCTGCCCGTGTTCATCGAGCCCTTCGACGGACCGCTGCTGCGGCGTGTGATCGACTTCTTGATCGGGCAGGCAGTGAGCGTCTTCAATGCCACGATCTGGAAGGAAGAGTCATCACAGACCGAAGGAATCGCGGTGGCGACGCCGCTGCCTGTCGGAACCTAATCTCTTCCTTCGACGCGAATGGAAACGGGGAGTCTCAGACGAGGCTCCCCGTTTCTGCTCTCAGGCATGAATGGTTCGGTTGCCGTGCGAAGATCCGCGAAGGTGACTTGACTTCGACCCCCTTCCATTTAGCTTGCAAGCATCAAATCAAGTCAATCCAACAAGATCGGATAGAAGAAAATGCCGAAACACGCTCGTGAATCTCAACCAGCCCAATCCCGACCGGTCGTGTCCCGCAAGGTCTGGCAGGGTCTTGATGCAGTACGCCGATCGGGACAAACCAACATGCTCGACCGTCCTGTCGTTGCCCAGCTCGCCAGAGCCTTCGGTTACCCAAGCGCCGCCCGATGGATCGAGGATCACCCGAAGGAATACGCCGAGGGCGTGTTCGGGGGATTCGACATCCAGGAAGACCGCGAGGTCGCCGATCAGAGGAATTGAAGTATTTACAACGAATTACGAATCGAGATAAGCTTGCCTTGACTTGCTCGCACACCGATTTAGATTGCCAGTGTCAATTCAATTAACTGAAGTCGCAGCAACGACTTCAACCAAACAAACCCAAAAGGAACGAACCATGAACGCAACGACAACCACCCAGCAGAAGCAAATCGGCGACCGCGTGAGAATCACAGGCGGGCAGGCCAAGGATCAGGTCGGGACCATCACCGCAAAGGAACGCCGGGGCTGGACGATCGAACTCGAAGACGGCACCCAAGTCACCGTCGGCTTCCCGATGATAGTATTGATCGATGTCACCGAGGTGGAAGAGACGGTCGAACCGCACGAAGAAAGCAGCGAGACCATCTCGGCAGAAGCAGCCGCGGAACCCGCCAGCGATGATACTGTCAATGAAGCGCCGACAGAGCAAGCCACTCCCGACGCCGCAGGCGATGAGGCCGAGACTGAAAGTCCAACCGAGTCTCGAATTGAGGAGGCTGCTGATAATGCCACCGCACCCGAAGTCGAATCGCCGGATCCAGTAGAATTGGCATCCGGTGAGGATGCCTCAACCGACGAAACCGCCTCGACTGCAATCTCACCGGAGATCGCCAAGATGACCGTCAGGCAACTCTGGGATCTGGCGAAGCAGCGCGGCGTAAGCGTCGCCCGCACCAAGTCTGACTTCTTCAGGATCATCAAGGCGATGAATCCGGACGAAGACATGACCGTATTGAAGGGCAAGGCGCTCTTCGATCGGGTCAGTGAACTTCACATCTCACGCCTGCGGTCGAAGCAAGAGATGGCGAGGTTGCTGAGCGCCTAAGCCGAGAAACTCCTGTTTCAATGTTCCGATAGGGGCTATGAATTCATAGTCCCTATCCTTTTGGAATGGAATATCGCGTAGTTACTTGACAATGACTATGGCATCTGTTATATTAAAGCATACAGCAAAAGAATTAGGGAGCTTGAACGACGGCAGAGCGACAGATAATTGGGCAATTCCCAAGTGAAGACTACCAAGATCGAATCAAAAAATTGCGAGTCAGGCTTGGACTCACTCAGGAGGCGCTTGCTGCAAGCCTGAATATCTCTTTCGCGACGGTGAATCGATGGGAGAACGGACAAACGAAGCCTTCACAAATTTATTGGGGTCTCCTTCAAACCTTCGAGCGAGATGCAGAAGAGGATCGGTCTGAGGCTTCTGCATCACCGAGGGAAATCACTCCGATGTTGGATTTCACTGGGAATCCGGATGTCCTCAAAGTGCTAACCGAAGCGGAGCGATTATCATTCGGACAGATTTCCAATCCTGCCTTTGCGACCGAGATTTCCAACATAGACCCATTGCCTCACCAACGGATCGCCGTCTACGAGCATATGCTGAAAGAGCCTCGGCTGCGCATGCTTCTGGCGGATGATGCGGGTGCAGGGAAGACAATCATGACTGGGCTTTATATCCGTGAATCTTTGGCACGACGGACTCTGCGTCGGATTCTGATCGTCGTGCCAGCCGGTCTGGTGGGCAATTGGCGAAGAGAGCTTCTGACCCTATTCAACTTGCGGTTTAGAATTATTTCTGGATCTGAAGCCCGCTTGGAAAATCCCTTCCAAGGTGGGGGTAGCGATCAAATAATAATAAGTCTGGATACATTAACCAGTCATCGAGTTTTTTCACGATTGCAAGAGTCGATGGTTGTTCCCTATGATCTGATTGTCTTTGACGAAGCCCATAAGCTGTCAGCGGATCGAGGGGGCGATTTGCGAGTTCGCTCGACAGAGAGATACTTGTTGGCTGAAGCTTTGGCCGGAGTGGTGAGACGCGATAAGCGATGGGAACTGAATTGGAGTGCTCAACACCTTTTGCTTCTCACCGCCACACCGCATATGGGGAAAGATTATCCCTATTATGCTTTGTGGCGTTTGCTGGAGCCCGAACTCCTCTCCACATCCGACGCGTTTGAGGAATATCCTCCCGAACAGCGATCAAGTCGCTTCCTTCGCCGCACAAAAGAGGAAATGGTTCGTCTTGATGGAAGTCCATTGTATCCGAAAAGGATCTCGGACACCTTGGGCTATCAATTAAGTCAAGGTGACGTTAGTGAGCAGACGCTTTATGACGAGACAACAGATTATCTCCGCTATGTATATAACCGGGCGAAACTACTCAATCGTGAAGCCGCTCGGTTGGCGATGAGTGTCTTTCAACGACGGCTTGCAAGTTCAACATACGCTCTCCTTCGTTCTTTTGAACGGCGAGGCGAAAAGCTCGACCAACTCATCGCAAATGTGCAAGAAGGGAAACTGACTCAGGAACAGCTCCTAACTTTCCAAAAACATATAACTGACGACGACGATATCCTCGACCGAAAGTCCGCCGATGATGAATCGTCCGATGATGGCCGTGAAGAACATGAGTTAGGTGAGGAAAGATTGCTTGAAGGCGTTGTCGCTTCATCTCTTGCCGATCTTCTTGCGGAGAGAGAGCAGGTGAAACGATTACAGGAGTTAGCCAGACTGGTCATCGAAGGCGGGCATGAGTCCAAGTTTGAGAAGCTCTGCGAAGTTTTGACTGCCCCTGAGTATAAAGGTGAGAAACTGATCGTCTTCACCGAGCATCGTGACACTCTAATCTTTCTTGCACGACGTCTGAGCGGTATGGGCTTTACAGATCAAATCGCGCAAATTCATGGCGGGATGCATTACACCCAACGCGAGGAGGAGGTCGAGCGGTTTCGTAAACCCATTAATGAGGGTGGAGCACGGTTTCTGGTCTGCACAGACGCCGCGGGTGAAGGCATTAATCTCCAGTTCTGCTGGATCATGGTAAACTACGATGTCCCTTGGAATCCTGCTCGTTTGGAGCAACGGATGGGGCGCATCCATCGTTACGGGCAGAAGCACGATCCGGTCGTCATTATCAATTTGGTCGCTCCTTCCACCCGCGAAGGCAAGGTGCTGGGCACTCTCTTGGAGAAGCTTGAGAAGATTCGTAAGGAGCTGAAGTCTGACAAGGTCTTCGATTGCATCGGCAGGGTATTCCAAGATGTGTCCATCAAGCGTTACATGGAATTAGCCGTCAGCCAAGACATCGAAGAGGTCACACGCGAACTAGATGGCCGACTAACTTCGGAGCAGATCGAAGCAATCATTGATCGCGAGAGACGCCTATATGGTGCTGGAGGGGAGGTTCAGCGAGAGTTGCCTCGTTTACGGGCTGAGTTAGAAAAGGAAATCTATTTTCGTCTGCTGCCCGGGTATGTTCGACAATTTATTCAGGATGCAGCCGCCCTGCTGGATTTTGAGATTGATGGTGAGGTGGACGGCATTTTCACGTTTCGGTCCCGACAGTTAAGTGCGTTAGATCCGCTCATACCAGCATTTGAGTTTTATCCTGAAGAGGCAAGAAAACGACTCACGTTGAGGCGTCTCCAAGACTCCAAAGATTGCATCTGGCTGCGTCCTGGCGAGCAGGTCTTTGAGCGCCTAAGGTCACTTGTGAACGAACGATTTGGCATGGAAGGCTTGCGGGGAGCAATCTTCGTGGACCCAATCACCGAAGATCCTTATCTTTTCCATTTGGCTCTGCTGTCAATTGTCCGCAAGGCTGATCCCGAAATCCCCGAACTTGATAGGGAAGAAGTTTTAGAGTGCCGACTTGTTGGGGTCAAGCAGTCTGCAGGCGCTGATATCGAATTGCATCCCGTGGAACACCTTCTGCTGCTCAAGGGCGGATTGGGACTCCCAGCCTCAGCTCAACGTATGGCGGTCAAGGCCAATGAGTTAAACATTGCAGCAGAAGCGTTCCTCTCAGAGCGTGTGGCAAGAAAAACAGCTTTGGGACATAAAGAGAGGATGCTTGGTCGTCTTCCGGAGCGTGAGATGTTTTTGCGCCGTGGGTTTGACTATCAGGAGGCCGAACTTGCCGCTGCTCGGGCGAAGCACAGCGAGAAGGCAAGGTCGGGAAATCGGAAGGCAATTGAAGCTCTGGAAGAAGTAAAACGCCAACAACGTCAATTAACGGGACGGCGGGAGCAGGCTCTGAAAGTCCTTTATCGGGAACCGGAACTAATCTCTTCCGGTGAGATACAGTTCATTGCACATGCTCTGGTCGTTCCCTCCACCGACCCTGCGGATTTGAAGGAGCACGATGCAAATGTCGAGCTTGCGGCGATGAGACTAGTCGAAGCGTTTGAGGTAGAAGCAGGTGCCCAAGTCCTATACGTTCACACGCCTGAATTGGCGCGATCTGCCGGGCTGCCGGAGAACCCTGGATTCGACATGCTGTCCACTCGCCCCGGCAACGAGAAGCGTGCCATTGAAGTCAAAGGGCGAGCGGGGACTGGAGATGTTGAGGTCTCATCCAACGAGTGGGCGAAAGCCTGCAACTTGCGAGATGGTTACTGGCTATACGCTGTTTATGAATGCGCCACACCAACACCGAGGCTAATTAGAGTTCAAGATCCGTTTGGGAAACTGCTGGCGAAGGCGAAAAACAGTGTCCTAATCTCACATCAGGCAATCAATAAAGCGGCGGAGGGAAGTAATGAAGGATTTTGATTTCTATGAGATTACTGGAGTTATTGCTCCTGGAATCATCGTAATCATAGGCGGGATAATCCTGTTCTTTCCTGACCAGCGAAACACCTTAGTTTCCATCCGTGAGATGTCAATCGGGGGTCTGGGAGTTGTGATGGTGCTTTCTTATGTAGTGGGTCAGCTACTTCAAGTGATCGGAAATGGAATTCAAGACATCTATTGGGTATTGTGGAATGGAATGCCGACCGATTGGGTGAGAACAATGAAGCACCCACTACTCTCCCCACGACAGCATGAGATCCTTCAAAATAAAATCCAGATCATGCTGACAGATAACACATTTGAACTCTCTGCAAAGTTGAGAAAAGAGGATTGGAAATCGATCACGAAACAACTCTATGCCCTGCTCGAATCAGCGAAGTGCCACCAAAGAGTATATATTCTCAATAGTAACTATGGTCTCAGCCGCGGGATCAGTGCAGCTTTTGTAATGCTATCTATCGGCGTAGCCTTTTTCGATTTTCGTGCATGGAAGACGGAAGTCATCCTGATTGTATTGTTTGGACTCTCAGTAAGTCGCATGCATCACTTCGGCGTGCTGTATGGGAAAGAACTATTTGTGCGGTTTATCTCTTCTGGAGAGAATCATGAACGCTGAATTCTACTTGTTTGATATCGATCATGGGCAATGCGCGGCTGTGCATCTCCCCAATGGGAGATGGTGCATCTTCGACGTAGGTAGCAGAGCGGACTTTTCACCAATCGAGTGGATTATTGATCAAGCAGCGACAAATCACCCGCGTTTTAATCCTGCCCGACACAAGGCGCTTGCTACGGCGTTCAAATTCGAGAAGGCTACCATAAGCCATCTACATGGCGATCACATCACCGAATCTGAGATTCTATTTAAACATTTGAAAACTGAATCATTTGGACTGAGATACACGACACCCGATGAGCAGTTACTAACAGACATGAGGGATAGTAATAGTGAAACTTCTCTGCCTCTGGTTAGAAGGTTTCTCCGACTCTGTCGAGAGCGTGCCAATGCGATTCAGAATCATCCTACAAATCAGATCTTGCCACCTCCAGCACCATCAAGTACCCTTCCGTCTTTAGCGAGCCTTTTTGCACAGCAGTTGACGACGCCAAGATTACCGTCTTTAAGGGAGCTGTTGGCAGAGCAATCTGTTGTGCCAAAACCATCCTCACTCCCTAGCTTAATGGCTGCAAGATTAACTCCGCCGTCGCCACTGCCGCCTGTATTTCCCCCCGTTGCTGCACAGAGCACACTTGTAATTGAACCCAATTTGGGAGTCGTTAAGATCAGGGAGCGTGGGATTCCTTTGAACATTACACGTAAAATCGAAGGCTCTTCGGCGCAAAGTCGAGTGAACAATTCCAGCATTGTATCAAGAATAAACGCGTTTGGGAGTAGCATTCTTTTATGCGGCGATCTAGAAGGTGAAGGATGGGAGTTTGTCCTTAATAGCCGGTTGCCGATGCTCCAACAATGGAGAGAATTGGTATCAGGCGTCGATATTCTCGTAGCACCGCATCACGGACATCGGAGCGGTTTCTCTACAACTCTTTTATCGCTTGCAAAACCTGCTGTAGTTCTTGTTTCAGTCAAATCTGGAGATGAAAACGTGGATTCAAGATACTCAGGAGACATGATCTCAGGTATCTGCCTCGATGGTACAGATTACTGCTGCATTACCACACGCCAAAAGGGACATATAAAGGTGACGATAGAGCCGCCTGCCATCGGTCAGAAGGGTCAAAGGTCTTGGTCGTTCGGAGATGTTACTCTTGGATGAGAAAGAAAATAAGATGAATGACTACCCCCGCCTCATCGAACACGCCTTCCCGCTGAAGCAGACTTCCTTGGACTCCGTCCACGAGAAGAATGTTCGGCACGGGCATATCTCTACGCTGCATATCTGGCCGGCGAGGAGACCATTGGCGGCATGTCGGGCGGCGCTTATCGCAACCCTACTCCCCGACCCCAGCGCCCAGCCCAAGCCCGAAGGCATGTCTGACGAGGAATGGCAGAAGGAAATTATCCGCCAACGTCAGGAACTCTGTGAGAAGATCGGCGGGAAGGTCGTCAAGAAGATCGAGCGCAAGCGTATGCCGGGCGGACAGGTCGTCGAGCGCGAAAAAGAAGCCACCGAAGGCGGCATCCTGCATTGGGGACGCGAGACAGAGAACAAGGCAACCCTTGATTGGTTCCGGCAGGAAATCCGCAAAGCCTATGGCGGCCGCGCCCCAAAAGTGCTCGATCCCTTTGCTGGCGGTGGATCGATTCCTCTCGAAGCAATGCGCCTTGGCTGCGAAGCGACGGCGGTGGACATCAATCCGGTTGCTTGGTTCATCCTGAAATGCACCCTCGAATACCCACAGAAATTGGCCGGGAAGACCTGGCCCCTGCCCGAATTCATCCTCGAAGATGATGAGTTCATGCTTGGCTTCTACAAGGCGCACCCACACCTCATCGGCCGTACCAAGCCAACCAAGCAACAGCTCTCTGATCAAGAGAATATCATGCCCGGCTTGCGTCTTCACAAGGAGGAGAACGACCGCGCCCCGAAAGCCGATCTCGCCTGGCACGTGAGGGCTTGGGGGCGTTGGGTGCTGGATCGTGCGCGACGCGAACTGGCACAGTATTATCCTGCCTATGCTGACTTCCAACCGCTCGACCTGAAGAATCCGAAAGCTTACGAGAAACTGCCGATGCAGTTCGTTCCGCCTAAAGAGGACGGCAACCCCGATATAGACGCACTCAACAAGGAGTTCAGCGCAGAGTATCTCGCCGACAAGCGCAATCCGCGCTGGATCGCCAAGCCGACGGTCGCCTATCTCTGGGCGCGGACGGTTACTTGTAAAAACTGCCGAGCAACACTTCCCCTTCTCAAAACTCGCTGGCTTTGCAAAAAGGAGAAGAAGCGCATTTTGCTGACGATGGAGCCGAACACAGACAAAACCAGCGTAGTTTTCGGCGTCCAAAGGGACGTACCAAACCGTGGCGGCAATGCTGCCCAAAACCGAGAGCATGACAAGCGCATTGGTGGTGGCACAATGTCACGTGCAGGAGCGAAATGTCCTTGCTGTGGCACAATAATGATGACTCGAGACATGAAAATTGAAGGCAGAAGTGCAAGCATTACTGACATATTAACATGTGTAATATCTGACGGACAACATGGTAAGGAATACCGTTTGCCTACTGAATATGAGGTGCAAATCGCATCGATCTCGCAAGGATCGGTGGAAGCCGCCTTTATGGAAGTACCCTTCGGAGTGCCCGACGAGCTACTTCCAACCTCAGACCGTCACAGAGCGGTTGGGTCTCAGTTGCCGGGATATGGTTATACCACGTGGCAACAACTATTCACCAAGCGGCAGTTAGTTTCTCTTGCCCAACTCCTTAAAGCAACAAGGACTTCCTCGGCGATGAGAGATGAATGTAGATACCCTGAAGAGTGGAATTCGAGCATTGAGAAGTATTTGGTTCTTCTCATCGACAAAGTAGCTGATTATGGGAGTTCACTCTCGACATGGATTATAGGACTTGAAGCCATCAGAGGCACATTTTCCCGTTTTGCTTTCTCATGGACTTGGGATTACTGCGAAACTAATCCTATTGGAGATTCCGCTGGGAGCTATCGCGGCGCGATGGAATGGACGGTGATGGCTTTAGATTACATTCTCATGTCAATCCCACAATCAACTATTTGCAAAGTGACATCTAAGTCGGTGCTTCAGTATTCTGATCGTGAATTATTTGATCTCATAGTCACCGACCCTCCGTATTATGACGCGATTCCATACGCAGACCTGATGGACTTCTTCTATGTGTGGCTGAAGAGATCCTCATTTCGTGAAGAGGATATCGCCTCGTGGAGCGAACATCATCTTTCTCCAAATTGGGATGCATTAAATTCAGACGGTGAACTGATCGATGATCCTGGAGCCTATCATGGCAACAAGGCTATTTCTAAAAAGGCTTATGAAGATGGGATGGCCGATGCCTTCAGAGTGTGCAATGATTCATTGCGTTCTGATGGTTGCATGGTGGTGGTCTTTGCGAGTAAACAGCCCGATGCTTGGGAGGCGCTTGCTGGTTCGATGATTCGGGCTGGTTTTATCATAGAAGGTAGCTGGCCGATACAGACAGAACGAGGCGTCAGGACAAATGCGATTACTACGGCATCCTTGGCCTCTTCCGTCTGGCTTGTCTGCAAGAAGCGCCCCGTCACAGCTAAGCCCGGATGGGACAACCTTGTAATGGAGGAGATGCGTCGTAACATCCAGATCAAATTGAGGGAGTTTTGGGATGCGGGCATTCGGGGACCTGACTTCGTCTGGGCGGCGACTGGACCGGCACTCGAGGCTTACTCCAAGCATCCGGTAGTCAAGAAGGCGAACGCGCCCGGCGAGGTAATGAAGGTTTCAGAGTTCCTTGGGCAAGTTCGGAAGATCGTCGTGGATTTCGTGGTCGGGCGAGTACTGTCCGGGGATGGCAATGAGAACGGCTTAGGTGCGGAAGCTGAGAAACTCGATGAACCAACCGCCTATTACCTGCTTCATCGCCACGACTTCGGTATGGATGAGGCTCCCGCGGGGGCATGCATCCTTTACGCCATCTCGTGCGGTATTTCTGACAAGGAGCTGGCGAGCGCATGGGATCTGGTTAGTTTCACCAAGGGCAAGGACGCAGGGGACGAGGAAGAGGAATCAGATGCTGATGCTGAAGCTGACCCGGAGGCTGAGGAGGGGTCGGGCAGCAAAGTGAAGTTGAAGACTTGGGCGCAGAGGAATCGGAAATCTCTCGGCTATGACGCGCCGGGCAACAAGGCAATTCCATTAATAGACCGCGTCCATTGCTTGATGCATCTCTGGCGGGCGGGGGACTTGCGCAAGGTTGACGAGTACCTGGATGACAACGCACTTCGGCGACAGGAGTTATTCAAGCGGCTTGTGCAGTCACTGATTGAACTCTCACCGAGCGGCAGCGAAGAGCGGTCGCTATTGGAATCGCTCAGCAATCATATTGGTGGGAAGGGCGCTGTCAAGGAGAAGGCTCAAAGATCGCTTTCACTCAATGGTGTGAAGACCAACGGAGGCGATGTTGAAGAAGCCGACTGAGAAAGTGTTTCCCGCCTCTGATCTGGAGATTTGGCAAACACCGTCTGCCCAATTTGGGGTACCCACGAAATGCCAGACACTGTCTGGTAAATCCGAACTTGTTTGGTTAATTGAAGGAACGAACGATGAATAAACTGCCTTGGAAGCCTTGGCACGAGGTGGTCAAAATTCGTGATGACCTCAGGTCAGGCGAGCTGCCTCTGCACATGTTTGCAGCCGACCTCTACGATGTCATCAATCAAGTTGGGAAGCGGCCCGTCTATGAGAAGCCCGAAGAATTTTTCGCCTTGACCTACCCGACTTACAATCTTCGCCAACTGGTTCGTGATGTCGTCTTGCGGCTCGCAGGCAAAAACGATAAGGCTGTGCGGCAGTTGGAGTTGACCTATGGCGGCGGCAAGACCCATACTTTGATCACACTTTGGCACCTTGTCCACGATCCAGGTGTCCTTCCTGATTTGCCTGCGGTCAATGAGTTCGTGGAAACCATCGGCCAGAAGCCCCCCAAGTGTCGGGTAGCAGCTCTCTGCTTCGACAAGTTGGACGTCGAGAAGGGGATGGATGTTCGATCTCCGGATGGGAACTTTCGCAAGCTCAAGCAACCTTGGAGCGTTCTCGCCTATCAGATTGCCGGGGACGAGGGACTTAAGATCCTTCATGCTGAGGATAAACCCGAGGAACGGGAGACGGCGCCTGCTGAAAACCTGCTCACAACTTTATTGGAACTGCCATCCAAAGAGGGGCTCGGCACTCTCGTTTTGATAGACGAGGTGCTGATGTATGCGCGTGAACAAGTAGGGCACGACCAAATCAAGCTGAATAGCCTTGTTAATTTCTTCCAATACTTGACTCAAGCCGTTACCAAAGTTGATAAATGCTGTGTCGTCGCATCCTTGTTGACCAGCGAACCGACCTCTGAAGATGTGCTTGGTCGGAGAATCAAGGGGCACCTCTACGACATTTTTCAGCGTCAGAGTGAAGCTGCTGTCGAGCCCGTAGATAAAGAGGATGTGGCTGAGATTTTACGTCGGCGTTTCTTCACGCCGAAGTCACTTAAAGATAGTGAGTCATTTCGCCAGCACGTTGTTGCTGCTCTCAAAGGCATAGCTGCGGTGGATGAACAGACATCGAGACAAGGCGTCGAGGCAGAGGAACGATTCCTCAGAAGTTATCCTTTCCATCCAGACTTGACCGAGGTGCTCTATTCCAAGTGGACACAATTGTCCCGATTTCAGCGCACACGCGGGGTTCTGAGAACGTTCGCGCTAGCATTACGTGAAGCTGAGGCATGGGATACGAGTCCCTTAATTAGCCCGGCTGTCTTCCTGTCTGCGCCCGGGAGGGAAGGGCTTTCGGAATCGTTGCGAGAGATGGTGACGATTGCTGACACTGAGGAATGGGAAGGCAAAAAGCAGTCATGGACGGGAATATTGGTCGGCGAGTTTTCATTAGCGAGAAGGATTCAGACCGATTCTGTCGGATTGAAATTCCGAGAGATTGAACAAGGGGTAGTGGCGACGTTCCTCCATTCTCAACCAATCGGCCAGACAGCAAAGACGCGCGATCTTATGGTTCTACTCGGTGCGACGCGTCCGGACAAGATCGAGCTTGAGAAGGGGCTCGGCAAATGGGCACAGTCGAGTTATTGGCTCGATGATCTCTATTCCGCCATCCCCGAAAGCCAGTTGCCTCAGACTTGGCGGTTGGGGAATCGCCCCAACCTCACTCAAATGCACAGCGTCGCCGCCAAGAATATCTCAGAGGAGACAGTCCGCGCTCGCTTGCTGGACGACATCACCAAGGTCAAATCGCTTACCGCCAATGCTTCAGCTCTGGGAGTTCGTGTTCACACTCTTCCGACTCGGCCAAGGGACATCGAAGATGATGGGCTATTTCACTACGCTATCTTGGGATTAAGCGCGGCGTCTGAATCGGGAAAGCCGAGTCCGGAGTCGAGGAAGTTCCTTGACGAAACCACGGGACCTGATAAGCCTCGCGTATTCCGAAACTCAGTTTTACTCTTGGCACCCTCGAAGGATGGCGTGGATCTCGCCATTGCGAGAGTGCGTGATTACTTCGCTTGGGAGGTAGTTCGGGAAGATATCATGAAGCAACAGAAGGACGGCAACGTCGATCCTGCCCGTGCTTCCACCCTGCAGATGAATATAGACAGGGCAAAGGGGCGCATCCCCGAAGCGATCAAACAGGCTTACTGCATCGTGGTCACAGTTTCGGAAAAAAACGAAATTCATGCCTTCAAGATAACTGTCACGGATGAGCCGCATTTCAACTTAATCAAAGGAGACAAACGGGCGCGAGTTCAAGATTCCGCTATTACTGCCGAAGCGCTCTTGCCTGATGGCCCTTACAGTCTCTGGCGAACGGGGGAAACGTCAAGGCGTGTGAAAGACTTGGCAGGTGCCTTCGCCCAGCTTCCCCATTTACCGAAGATGTTGAAGGCAAGCGCGATCGTGGAAACACTCGTCGATGGCTGCGTTAGTGGGACATTCGTTCTTAGACTCGTTCGCCCCGACAGAACCTTTCGCACTTGGTGGATGTCGCGTCCTGACGAAAGTGCTCTATCCGATCCGGCGCTTGAGCTTGTCCTGAATGAAGGGGCAGAGCTGGATGAACTTGCACCGATGCTCCTATCTGCTAATCTGTTACCCAGCCTCTGGACGAACCCGGAATTAACTATGAAGGCCATTGAAGAGTACTTTGATGGTTCGCGTCTGGTTCAGGTTGAACGATCGGGTTACCAAGAATCTATTCAAATTCCCAAGGTGACTCACGAGGCATTGACCAAGGCGGTGAGCGCCACAGTAGTAAACGGAACGCTCTGGTTGCGCTCAGGGCCAGCAAGCCTTCTTGGAGAGGCTATACCACCTGGGTTGCTGAATGACGATGCTCGATTAAGTGCGCCACCGACCGCCATTTCTCCGGCGGAGTTATTGCCCGAGAATCTCCCGAATGCATGGCAGGCTGGCGTTACTACCGGATTGTCGATTGCTACCGCTCTATCACACAAAGAAGGCAAGACTCTCCCTTGGAAGACTGTTCGTGACGTAATCAATGGAGCGCTTCAGGCGCGGTTTATCTCTAATGATAGTGCCATCGAATGGCCGTGTGACTTCGCTAATGCAGCACGGATCACGTTTAAGGTCTTGTCGCCGTCGATTCCAGGCTCATCCGGAGTACCAACAGGCCAAACCGGAACCAATGCAGCCAGAATTTATATGCTTGACACCGAAATGGAGCCGGGCGAGATCCAAGACCTCGGAGACATTTTGCCCAAGCTATTGGAGGTGAAAGCAAGAACCGGGATGCCGATTCGATTCCGAGTGCGAATAGAGTATGGTGACGGCCAAAAGAAACCGTCAGAAGAAGCGCTGGCTGAGGTTAATGCTCTGTTACGCGGAATCAAGGATGGCCTTGGCCTCGAATGAATATAGAAGCCAGGCTCCCTTTGATCGAAGACCGGCAATCGATGCTAAGTATTACGGGAGTATGCAGTTGGCAACGACGGCTCAACCGAATTTACAAAGATCAGTATAAAGGAATACACAAATGCACACGGTGACCTTTTTCCCACTTGGCAATGCAGACACTTGCCTCTTCGAGCTTTCAAATGGCAAGTTCATGCTGTTCGATTACGCGCATATGCGCGATCCGAACGACAAGGACGATAAGCGGATTGATCTCGCTTCAACCCTCATGAAAAAGCTGGAAGCCGCTGATCGAAGTCATTTCGACGTAGTTGCTTTCACCCATGCAGATGACGACCACATTCACGGGATGAGTGAATTCTTCTATCTTGAACATGCCAGCAAATATCAGGGGAAGGGGCGGGTTCGTATCAGCGAATTGTGGGTTCCGGCCGCGGTAATACTCGAGGATGGGCTCGATGACGAGGCCAGAATTCTCCGCACCGAGGCACGTTATCGATTGAGACAGGGGAAAGGGATTCGAGTCTTCTCAAGGCCTAACCGCCTGGAGGAATGGCTTAAGGCTGCGAATTTGAATCCGGGAGATCGTTCCCATCTCATCACGGATGCGGGACTGCTTATTCCGGGAATTTCTAAGGAGGTTGACGGTCTGGAGTTCTTCGTCCATTCTCCTTTTGCCGAGACAAGCGAGGGAAGTATTGAAGACCGAAACGAAGGTGCTCTGGTATTTCACGTTACTTTCGTGATAGAAGGGACCGAAACAAAAATGTTCGTTATTGGTGACACACTTCAAGAGGTCCTAAGCGAACTGGTGTCTATCACAAGGGCTCGAAACCGGGACGAGCGCCTGGAATGGGACATCTACGATATACCTCATCATTGCAGCTACTTAGCCCTCAACTCTGAGAAAGGTAAGAAGATTACAATCCCCAATCCAGAGGTGAAATGGCTACTCGATCAAGGTCGTGAGAGATGTTTGATAGTCGCCAGCAGCGAGACTATCCCGTCCGAGGAGACCAAGATGCCTCCGCATTTTCAGGCTGCTGCATGCTACCGTCAAGTGGCAGCGGAGAAGAATGGCGAGTTCAAAGTGACGATGGAACATCCAAATACTGGGAATCCTGAGCCAATTATAATAACAATTGGAAAGAATGGTCACACTCTACTGAAGCGCCAGAGCGGGCCTTACATCATTGCCTCTGGACAGCCAGCACCGCGAGCCGGATAGTCAATGTATGAGGCATCAAATAGGATGAGTTGGGGACCAACAGTCAAGGCGAGCGCGCTTCGGTTCTCTCGATCAATCGAACTTTGCCAAGTCGAAGTATTTTTAGATTTCATTCATTTACAGGATGTTTTTCAGTCGATTGATCAGGATGGCGAGTGTGTCGAGACGCTTCTTTTCGAGATCGAGCCTCAAGTACCTCAACGACCAGCCAATGATATTTGTAATCGAGAGTCGATTGCAGTAGTCGTTCGGCATGATCTTGATATACCTGAAGTTATGGCTTTACGTGAAGATTTTCCGATGGTTCCACACTTGAATCTGCGCCGCTTCGATATTCCTAAGAGTGTCTGTATGTATGAGGACTTGGAAGAGCGCCGGCTGACATTTGCGCCGGGCGAATTCCTTGAACATGTCAGAGATTGGTTTTCCAGGACTTCAACTGGGGAACTCCATCAAGCCGATCAACCACTGGAACCCTTCCTCATGCCCGGTTATCGACGACTCATAGTGCCCGAGAATCTGATGGGCGATGTCTCGGATATTATCCATTGCGATGTATTCATAAGGCGAGTCGAGGAGATCTCTGGAACGATAGCGTGCACTCCTGTTGAGGATATTCCGGATAAAGAACGGAAGAGTCGGTATGCAAAAGAGAAGATACTCCGGATTGTCTCAGTGAAAACTAAGCCCCAACCCCATGGCATTATACGAAAGGAGCCGAACAATTTCCGTTCGCTACGAGAACTTATCGATCCAGAAGGCGTAAACCTTCTTCAAATCATTAGGCAGGCTTTAGAAGACATTGTCGATATGCCCTCTAGTGAGAGGCCAACGTTTCTTGCGTTGTTGCTTAGAATGCCGCGCCAAAGAGTAGAGAGCGGAATTACTGAAAATACAGAGAGATGGGCGTTTGTTTTCAATGATGATATCTCCCGATTGACTTGCGAATTTGGACTATGTCAGATGCTCGACAGTCAATTAGGACGGTTAATAGCAGTCGATAGTGCTAAAACCGGTGACGACTTAGGTATTGCTTTAGCTAACACTTGCTATCCTTTCAGCGTTCAATTAGCGCGCCAAATGAGCGGGTTGGATGCTTTCCCTGACCTCAACATCGCGATGATCGGTTGTGGAGCGCTCGGATCACAGATAGTTACCAACCTTCTGAGGATGGGCATAGGCCGGTGGTCACTGATCGACAACGACATCATACTTCCTCATAATTTTGCAAGACACGCGGCCACCCCCGGCACTGAAGGATGGACAAAGGCAGACTTCATGGCTTTATTTGCCGAGGCTTTAATTGGACAAGATCGAGCCCGAGCTATATCAGGTAGAGTCAATATAGCCACCAATTCAGACGATGTTAGGGATGCGATAATGTCTGCGGATGTGATAATTGATGCGACAACCTCGGTCGTCGCATCACGCGAACTTGCAGCTATGGCGGATGCCAAGGGACGGCGAGTGTCCACCTTCTTGAACTCCAATGGAACGGCCGCCGTATTGCTGATTGAGGACAAGAGTCGATCTATTTCATTAGATTCTTTGGAGATGCAATATTACCGCTTTGTGTCGAATGAGCCCGGCCAGAGTGAGCATTTCCAGAAGCCATCCAGCATGATCAGATATGCGAATTCCTGCAGGGATGTTAGCTTTGTTCTTCCACAGAGTCGTGTGGCGACGTTTGCGGGGATTCTTTCCGGCTATCTTTGTAATTCTCTTCAAAGCCAAGCGGGAGAATTGAAAATCTGGCAGTTGGACCCGAGAGATTGGTCAATAGACCTTCTGTCATCCAAAGTCTATCCTAAACGCCTAGTGGAGATGGACGGGTGGAATATAGCTCTCGATGCAGGTATAGCGAGAAAGATCATCGATTTAAGATCAATGCGCTTGCCTAATGAGACAGGAGGCGTCTTGCTTGGTAATTACGATGCCATTCATAAGATAATTTACATTGTGGATGTGATCCCTTCGCCTTCAGATAGTGTTGAACTCACAAGCTCTTATATCAGAGGCAAGACGCTTTTAAGATCGTCAATTGAGAAAGCTAAAGTTGCATCTGGCAATCATCTCGACTACATCGGTGAGTGGCATTCGCACCCCAAGGGGTGCTCTCCTGATCCAAGCGACCTTGACATCAAACTGCTGGGCTGGATAGGCGAAAACATGGAGTCCCGAGGACGCCCAGGGGTTGAACTAATCGTTGCTGAGGATGGGCGGTTCTGCGTTTTGACGATCTGCGGTTCGATGGGAACCAAATTCTCAAAATTAAGCAAGGGAATATTTGACGTTATCGACCATTCGGATTCTTGCTGAGTTAAAGATGAATTCAAGTCGACGGATCGCGGCTTCACTTATTAGCCTATTGACCTCAATGAGGAGATTCATTATATTGAACGTATGAACAGTATATTCGCTAAGTAACCCGCCGGTATCTTTGAATGCAGATTTCTGAACTTTCCGCGTTTGGCTTCTCCAAACGCCTCATCACCACTTGGCAGGCCGAAGGCATCGACCGACTGCTGCCTATTCAAGAGCAGGCGATCCGACGCCACAAGCTCTTCGACGGGGCGAGTCTGATCGTCTCCGCGCCAACTTCTTCAGGCAAGACCTTCGTCGGCGAACTCGCCGCAGTCAATCAAGGCCGGCAGCGTAAGAAAACGGCTTATCTCGTGCCTCTGAAGGCGCTGGCTGAGGAGAAGTATGAGCACTTCAAGAGGCTTTACGAACCGGAAGGCATTCGGATTGTCATCTCGACCCGCGACCGGAAAGAGTTCGACGAGGATCTGACTCACGGCCATTTTGAGATTGCCATCATTGTCTATGAGAAATTCCTGCAATTACTCAATGCCTCGCGTGACTTCCTCGGTCAAGTTGGATTGGTGGTGGTCGATGAACTGCAGCTGCTCTCGGACCCATCTCGCGGGGCGACGGTCGAACTTATCTTGACCAGATTGAGAATGCTGAAAGGTGGGTTTCAACTGATTGGCCTTACGGCAGTTCTTGGGAATGACCGAAAAGTGAACGAGTGGCTCGGCGTGGAGCTTCTCCAATATCAGCGCAGACCGGTGGAACTTAGGATAGGATACCTGTGGAAGGGGATGTTCCATTATCGCGCTTACAACAGTCAAGAAACCGGTGAAGAGCGTCTGTTGGATAAGCCGCCTGTTCAAGGCGACGATATCATCACCGCCTTAGTCTCCAAATTGGCAGATAAAGGTGAACAAAGTCTTGTGTTCGTAAAGGACAAGCCGACCGCGCATTCACTTGCTGAGAAGATGGTTGGAGAACTGAGTCAACCGCAGGCCGATGAAGCGATAATCGATCTGGACGAACTTGAACCGACGACTTCGACCGATGAACTAAGGGAGCTGCTGTCCAAAGGTCTGGCGATCCATCATGCCGATCTGACTCCTGAGGAACGATCATTAGTCGAGTATCATTTCCGGAAGGGCGGCATACGAGTGCTGGTCAGCACTACGACCTTGGCGATGGGGGTCAATCTGCCGACCCGAAATGTGATCATCGAACTGGAGAAATGGAATTCTACTCCGGGCGATGCGCGGCCTCATCTGATCCCACTCCCGAAGTCAGAGTTCGAGAACATGGGGGGGCGCGCCGGTCGCTATCAGTTGGAAGATGAATATGGACGCGCCATTGCAGTATTGACGCGTCACATCGAGTGCGACCAATTTAAGAATATCTATCTCGACGGGAATCTTGAAGACGTCAAGCCGAATCTCTGGCGGGATTCGATGGCGACGACGGTATTGGGGATTGTAGCGCTTGGCGGTTGCAAAACTCTGAAGGAAGTCGGCTCCTTTCTCCGCAATACACTCACTTGGCATTTGTATTCAGAAGCTGAAAGTAAGGCTGAATTGGAGGAGCAACTTCAGGAAGGAATCGCCACCTGTCTGCAGGTGGGAGTCCTGAGGAAAGCCGGGCAATCACTCCTCGAGGTGACAGATCTGGGCACCGCTATTTCAACTAATGGAATTCGAGTTGAGACCGGCGGGATGATCAAGGAATGGCTGGAAGGACGGGGCGACACGCCGATCTCTGCGACGGAGGCCTTCCTACTTGCTATTCAGTCACCTGATGGGCAGGAAGGTTACATCAACATGACGACCGCTGACTTTCGTCGCAACGGAGGACGTTACGCACAACTCACGCGAGAGATGATCGGCGAAGGGCTGTTCGTATTGTTGCGCAAATTACGCACCGGACGATTAGACGAGTATCAATCTATTAAGGCGTACAAGGTAGCGCTTTTGTTGACGGATTATGCCGGCACAATGAGCACACACGATCTTGAGGAGCAGTACCAGACCTATTTTGGAGCTGTGAAGCGGGTTGCCGAGCACATCAGCTGGATTCTGAATTCGGCCTCAGCGATATCCAAAGCGCTGCAGTACCCGCAGGTTTCTGAACTTAGTCTTACCAGCCTTGCGTCTCAGGTTCAATATGGGCTGCCGCCTGACGGCTTGAAATTAGCCGAACTTCGGGTGCCAAGGCTTGGCCGAGAACGAATCCGGTCGTTGGTCAAGGAGGGAGTTACTACCGCCGACCATGTGCTGGAGGCGGGCGAGGCTTTTATCGGCAAAGTGACGACTAAGCCGGTGGCAAAAGCCTTATTCAAAAGAATCCACGAGTATAAAACTCCGAAGACGCCGAGACCGGAAGATGGCAAGAAGGTTAGGCAGTCGAAAGATACTCGAGTCACCCAACGCGAGAACCATGGGGCGGTGGTGGTCGGCGTTAACCATGGGACGATTATCGTCAATGCTCATACGGAAGACGCAAACGTATCCAAAGACCCTGCGCCTGCAGTTCTCGAAGATCTAAGCAGGCTGAGACCCACGGAATGGAAGCGGCAAGTCGCACAACACATCGATGAACTCGTTCCCATTGATATTCAGGATCTTCATGAACAAACTCGCCGTTATCACCACAACCGCCTTCGCCCGCTGCTCCGAGACGCTTCTCGAAGTTCGACTCTTGCTGAAATCAAGCTTTTGATCTCAGAGTTCCAGACCGTCTATCTCGAGTTGAACGACCTCCTGACCGCGAAGCTGAATGCGCGGGTTCTGCCCGATTATACCGATGACTTCAAGCAATTTGCAACTTCCGCCGTGTCAGTTGAAGACGTCAAACCCAAGTTTGATGAATTCGGGAGCGCGGTGCTGAAACAGGCCGCGCGGCTCGTCAATCTGTTGGAGGAGTACCGAACCACCCCCGAGGCAATGTTGACCGAAGTCATCGAATCTTTCGAGAGGAAGTCAGAAGGCGTAATTTTCGATTCCACTGGGCTCCAGCCAGAGAGTGAACGCCAGGAAGGTTTCTATCGACGATCTGAGATCATCGAGGCTTTTCAGAATCTCGTTGGTAATGCGATGGAGAGTCTGGAGGATGCGAAAATCCCGGCAGTCACATTCTCATCGAGTATTGTAGGTGGTAATTGCGCCGTTCGGATCAGCGACAACGGGCGCGGGATCGGCGAGGCCGACTTTGCGAGAATCTTTGATGATGGATACTCGACAAAGGGATCGAATGGTTATGGGCTGGCGCATGCCAGGCGAGTCTTTGAACAGCATGGGGGGGGAGTGCGTTTGTTGAAGGCCGAGCTGGGCAAAGGGGCGACGTTCGAGGTTCTCCTCTGATGGCAGTAACGCAGAATAAGACAACGATCCTGCTCATCGAGGATGACGATAAGGATCGACGAATGCTGCTTGGTCCGCTACGCGCGAATTATCAGGTAGAGGTGGCGGCCGACTACACTCAAGCCAAGGAAAAGATCGAGAAAGGCAGTTTCGACGTCGTCTTTCTGGATTTGATGCTGCCGCGCAGGCAAGGAGATCGAATCGAGGAAAGTGGCAAGCTTGGCCTTGAATTATTAAAGATGGTTCGGGTGGAAGAACCTTTGGTTCCAGTCGTCGTGATCTCTGCACTCACATCAGTGAAGACCGCTATGAAGGTTCTGCAAGAAGGCATCGTCGACTTCATAGTGAAGGATGACCTCGAAGAGCAGTTGCCGGTTGTGATGAAAAAGGCTGAGCTGATTCGACAGGGTCGGATCGAGCAGCTGATTCTGCGGCGAGAAGCGAGATGGCCGGATGGTGGGCAGAAACTTGTCTATCAATCGAAGGCGATGGAGACGCTCCTCGCGGAGGTCAAGAGCATAGCACGAGATGATGCTTCGGCGCTTATCCTTGGCGAAACCGGCGTCGGCAAGGAACTGATTGCACGAGAGATTCATGCCAGCAGTCCCCGCGCCCAAAGTCAATTCGTGGCGATCAATTGCGGGGCGGTTTCCTCGACCTTAATAGAGAGCGAGCTGTTCGGACATGAGAAAGCCGCATTCACCGGCGCAGATCGTCGTAAATACGGATTGATCGAGCTGGCGCATCAGGGAACTCTGTTCTTAGATGAGATTGCCGATCTGCCAATCGACCTTCAAGTGAAGTTGCTCCGCGTTCTGCAGGAAGGGGTATTCCGGCGCGTGGGTGGCGAAAAGGAATTACCAGTCAACATCCGGGTTATTGCAGCGACCAACAAGGATCTGTCCAAAGAGATTGAAGCGGGGCGGTTCCGTCAGGACTTGTTCTACCGCTTGGCGGTTGCGAAGTTGAATGTGCCGCCACTCCGTGAGAGACCTGAAGATGTGGATTGCCTTGCAGTTCACTTCATTGAGAAATATCGGCCACGTTCTGGTTTCTCCGTTTCACCCAAGCTGCTGAAGGTGTTGAAGAAGAACTTATGGCCGGGGAATGTCCGCGAGCTGGAGAATGTGATTCACCGAATGCTCATAGCGGTCGGGGAGAAAGGAAAGGTATTTCAATCCGCAGACGCCAAGGGTTATCTTGAAACCACGTCGGTTCTGGTATCATCGCTTCCAGAGAACGAGTTTGACTTGGTTCAGATTGAAAAGCAAATGATCATTCGGGCAATGGAGTGCTTTGGAACGCAGTCCGTCGCCAGCAAGCATCTTGGAATCTCTGAAAGCCAACTACGCCGGAAACTGAAGGATTACGGGATAGAATACTTACGCCGTCCAACGGCTCAAAAACAAGGCGGGCGCGGACAAGTACGGCAAAGCTGGCGCTCTCAGTTGAATAGACTCATGAAAAATTCAACTGAATTTTCCACTCAACAAGCCATAGATGCCATGGGCGGAATATCACGGAAAACAGCAATCGGTCATCTTAACTTGTTGACCAACACAGGTGAATTGGTGCGTATTACGCGGGGTAAATACCGACCACAATCCAATGGCAAATTTGAACATTCAGTGAACGAGCAGGAGAAAAATGAACGTTCACGATAGAGGCGAATATTCTGCAGCAGCATCCGCGTTGGGATATCTCTATCAGATTCGATATGCCTTATCCGAGTCGCTTCGTCGCTTGCGCAAGGCTGAGCAATTCGTCTTGTCTATTGAAACGCTTGATGATGTCGTCTTTGAAGTCGAAGGCGAAGCAGTTGAGATACTTCAAACCAAGCACCATTTGAATAGAGGCGCTAACCTCACGGACGGTTCGCCCGATTTGTGGAAAACGCTCCGGATTTGGTGCGAAGCAGAACTTGGCAAACGATCTCCCGAAAACGCTTTCTATTTTCTCATCACCACCGCATCGGCAGTAGAGGGTTCTGCTGCCTATTATTTAAAGCAAAGCATTCAGGCGCGCGACAATATCAAGGCGATGGAACGTCTAAACGCGACCGTCAATTCCTCTACGAGTGCAACCAACCGGCAGGCGTACGACGCATTTAAATTGTTGACTGAGGCGCAACGAGCGAACCTACTTGACAGAGTGTTCATCTTTGATGCATCGCCGAGTATCGGCGATTTGGGTGAGCAAATTAGAGAAGATCTGTTTTTTGCGGTAGAAAAGCGATTCCTCAATTCGTTTCTTCAGCGGCTCGAAGGTTGGTGGTTTTTTCGAGTCATTCAAGCCCTCCAGGACGATAAACTGAAACTGATTTTGAGTGAAGAGCTTGAGTCGGAGACTTCAAATTTGCGGGAGCAATTTAAGCTGGAAAACTTGCCAATTGATCTCGACATTTTGAGTGCCAGCGTCGATGCATCCGGATACCAAGATCGTGTTTTCGTAGAGCAACTACGGTTGATCGAAATAGGTGCCCCTCGCATTGTGCATGCGATAAAGAACTATTTTCGTGCTTTTGAACAAAGGTCTCGGTGGGTACGCGAGGATCTACTCTTCGTGGGGGAATTGGGCTTGTACGAGAATCGGCTGATGGAAGAGTGGGATGTTTTGTTCCAGCAAATGCGCGACGAACTTGATGAAGATGCCACAGAAGATGAGATGCTGAGATCTGCTCAAACACTCTATAAATGGGTTGAAACGGCTCAGCACATTCAGATTCGTCCAGGCGTAACGGAACCATTCGTTTCGCGCGGGACCTATCACATGCTTTCTGACGCTCAACGCGTCGGTTGGCATACGGAATTCAGTCACCGTGTAAAGCGTATTTTGGATGCTAAGGAGATGATACAATGATAGCAACGGTGATGCGTTCAAAGGAGGAGGCGAATCTCCTTAACCCCGCATTCTGTTGCAACTGCTTAACCGCAGCCTTGTTTGGCTATTCGGATGTTGCCAATTGCGATATGCCATTCCCCCTCACATTCATGGTATTGCCCATCATATTGCATAAATCTACTCGACAGATCTTGCCGCCAACTACGCGAACTTCAATGGCGGCATGGTTATCAGAGAATCCAACTGCGAAAGTCTTGTTTTATGAAAGATTAATGTCGCTGAGACCCTTCACGAAGGAGGCTATCCATTTTGGAATGAAAGCCGATTGGATTAGGCCGGTGTCGGGTGGCCTCGTTCACTCGTCTCTCAGCGAAAGAGAAGTGAATCGAATAAGTAACAGCCTGACTGATGAAGTGCGTGAATGCTTCACGCGTTCCAAATTCCTGGGGAAATGGTTTGCGTCCGTTGGTCATACTTCAACCTTAATGGCATTTTGGGGAATTCGCCCATGAGCTTTCAAATTCACGATATCGTCCTGTTCGGGCACAATCGGCAGAAGCGCGTTCTGTCGCTAAACCCGGGAAGACTAAATATCATCACCGGAGCCTCAAAGACAGGCAAAACGGCACTTATCAGTATCTTGGAGTACTGCTTCGGTTCGACCGACTGTGATATCCCCGAAGGCATCATCCGGCGTACTGTCGACTGGGTTGGCGTTCGCATCCAACTCACTGAGGGCCAAGCATTCATAGCGCGTCGATTGCCCGCAGGCGGGCATTCTGTCTCCACAAGCGTCTTCTATGCGGTTGGCAGGGAGATAGGAATCCCTGATCATGGTGATCTTGCTCAAACAACAAACGCCGAGACGCTAAAGAAAATACTATCTTCGCATGCTGGAATTCGGCTGAATCTTCACGAACCGCCGAGTGGTCAAACCCGAGAGTCACTTTCGGCAAATATCAACCACGCTCTACTTTATTGCTTTCAACAGCAGAGCGAGGTGATAAGCAACAAGCATCTCTTCCACCGGCAGAGCGAAGAATGGATTCCGCAAGCGATCAAAGATACACTTCCCTATTTTTTAGGTGCGGTGGATGATGATCACGTTGCTCTCATGGCTGAGCTGAGAAGATTGCATCGTGATCTGCGTGGCTTAGAGAGGAAATTGGCCGAATATGAGGCAATTCGCGGGCGCGGTATTTCTCGCGCCCAAGCCTTGCTCTCAGAAGCTATTGATATCGGTCTTTACGCCGTTGGTACACCGCCAGATACTTGGGAGGAATGTGTAAATCGCCTCACAGAGATTCAAGCCCACTCGTTGCAGGAGGAAGAGGAAATCGAAAATGAAGGCCAAGAATATGAGCGCCTTCAGACCGAACGGCAGCAACTGATATCCGAGCTGCAGCGTGTTAAGGATCAATTACAGTCTGCAAGAGAGCTTTCGTCGAATCGTGACGGGTTTTCACGGGAGGCGCATATTCAGTTGGCTCGATTGCAGAGCATCGATTTGTTCGATGAAAACGAAGGGATTGATTCTTCGGTTTGCCCTCTCTGTCAATCTCAACTTGAAGAAACACAAGTGCCTCCTACTGTAGCTGATCTCCAACATTCATTCAGGGAGTTGGCGGGACAGATCCGATCAGTTGAAGAGCACTCTCCGCAAATGCAGCAGGTCGTTCAAATGTTAGAAGAACGTCTGAATGAAGCTCAGTTAAAGCTGCGCGAGAATAGAGAAGCTATGGAGGCCTTGCAGGCATCGAATCAACGATTACAAGAGGTACGCGATCGTGCAGCAAGGAAAGCCCACATTCGAGGACGGATAGGTCTCTACTTAGAGAGCTTGCCGGCTCTCGAGGACAGCAGTGATCTTCAAAGAGAGATATTCACCTTACGTGCCCAAATCGCCTCGCTTGAAGAGACACTCAGTGAAGAAGCGGTTGAGGAGAGGATTCAATCCTGCGTTTCAGTGATCTCCCGCGATATGAGTGAGTGGGCAAATGAGCTAAAACTGGAACATGCGGAACACCCGCTTCGCCTGGATACGAAGCATCTCACTGTGATCGCAGATGGATCTGAAGGGAGGCCGATTCCGATGGAGCACATGGGAAGCGGAGCGAATTGGGTGGGCTATCATCTTATCTCTCACTTAGCCCTTCATAAATGGTTTGTCAGACGGGAAAGGCCGGTGCCAGAGTTTCTTCTCATCGACCAACCCTCTCAAGTGTATTTTCCAGAGGACTCTGACTGGGAAAGAACTGGGGCAAGCGGACGAGGCGAGGATCGAGATGCTGTCGCAAGGATGTATCAGCTAACGATTAAGGTGGTTCAGGCACTTTCACCTCGGTTCCAGGTGATTATTACAGATCATGCAAATATTAATGAATCTTGGTTTCAGGAGTGCATTGTTGAGAGATGGCGTGAAGGTCTGAAACTGGTTCCACCGGAGTGGGACGTGTGATTGGATCGAACAAAAGAACTCCGGGTAAATGAAGTTCTTTCCAATCTCGACGAATCTACACCGTCGCGGCAATTCCACGAAGAAAGAAAGGCACTTGAAATGAGACCCTATCTTGTAAAACGAGCCCGAGCTTACGCTTCTGCTTCAATTCAAGACGCAACTATCGTCTATGATGAAAGCAGCCAAGCCAATGTTATCGTTCAAGACGGCAGGTGTTCCATCATCATGGAACTGCCCAAAGAAATGCTTCGCACGTCGACGATGACCGAAATTCGCACTGAATCGCCGGACCGCGACCAGCAGGGAACGATGCCAACAGATCGCGCCAGCTTTGCTGGTACCGAGACCGTTACGCTTGTTCGCAATGAGAGCCCCGACCGCGATCAGGAAGCTCCAATGACTGTAGAGAGATGCCCGATGGTTGGAAGCGAGGATCCTGTACTCTTTCGTCTCGCTTTGGCGTCAACAGTTACTAAGACAAGTGCCAGAGGTGAAGCGCCAGATTCTGACCCGCAATGATACTGATCGTATCCTCGCGTGAAGACTATACCGCCGACTTCGTCGTGCTTCAATTGACCAAAATGAAGATTCCGTTCATTAGGTTCAATACCGAGGATTTTCCCAGCCTTTCCGAGTCCTCGATACGAATCACCACCGGAAAATCTCCGGTTCTCGATTGGTCACTAACCGTCAGAGGACGCCGTATTGAATTGAATCAAGTGAGTGGTATCTGGTATAGGCGACCACGCCGACCATCGCTATCCCAGTTTTCGTTAGGCCTCGACGACGGCAAATGGGCTCAAAGTGAATGTGAAGCTCTACTTAGATCACTCTGGGAAACTTCGGATGGTGTGATGGTAAGTACACCTTCGGCAATTCGTCGGGCGGAAGAAAAGCCGCTTCAATTACAGATTGCTGCGGAAGCGGGTATGACTATTCCAGAAAGCCTGATATCGAACGATCCCGAACTGCTGAAGGACGCAATTATCCAAGGTGGAAGTTGGATTTCAAAACCCTTATGGTCTGGCAGTTACCCCGATCAAAATGGCGACTTGGCAATTTGGTGCGAGGATATCGATCCGACATTGATAACTGCCGATCCAGAGGAACTAAGGGTTGCTCCGTTCATTCTGCAAAGAAAGGTAGATAAAGCTTTCGACTCCAGGGTAGTCATGTTTGGGGACGTCGGGTTTGCCTTTTCCATTCGTCAGAAAGGAAGCGCGGAGCTTCTTACCGATTGGAGGGCGGCTGAGCCCTCGAGTCTCTTTTACGAAGGCTATCCACTCCCGTCTGACTTGCAGGATCAGTGCTCACATGTGCTTGCAAAGTTGAACTTGAAGTTTGGGGCGTTCGACTTTGCGGTTCTCCCGAATGGAGAACATATCTTCTTGGAAGTAAATCCAAACGGTCAATGGGCATGGCTGGAGATAGCAACAGGAGTCGAACTGAGTCAGGCCTTAATCCAGCTTCTCAATCAAAATCGCGACGTCTGAGATGATTCATTTTCCTGAGAGTTGGGAGAGCTTTGCCGAGTTCATTCGGCTGATACGTTGGGCGTTCTTCCCGCCCGACCCGAGTCTTCTACTAGAGAAACGTGACGCCCCCGGATCGAGAGCGGATTTCGCTGTCAAGGTGAGTTCGCCGCTGCCTGATGGGTATTCTGAATGGATTATTGAGCTTAAAGCGACTTTTGAACGCGAGAGACAGCGAATGCAGCAAATCGAGATGAAGGCGAGTAATCTCTTAGGGCAAAATGCGCTAATAGTCTCGATGCTATCAATTGGAACTGCGTTGTTGCTCGGTAGATCAACGGGGATTCCAAATAGCTGGATGCTATTTGTTTTCCTTCTAATTGATTCGATCATCATCGTCTTTTTCGTATGTGCGATCCTTTGGTCACGGAACGCTATCATTCTGCACTATGGCCTTCCTAATCAAGACTATTCACACTCCTCGGATGACTTCATCACGGCTCAGGTGGACCGAGATCGTGAGATGGTGATCGATCTCCTCTACCTAATAGAGCATTGGGGGTTTATCGCAGATGTCAAAGGAACACGTGTGCGGATTGCGCACGATTTCCTTCGAACTGGTTTCTTCTCAGTTTTGATCCTCCTTGTTGGGATTCTACTCGCTTCCTTAACCGGGGCAATTCTGGTTTCAATTCGGGCATGTTAATTCAGGAGTTTTCTCGTTTGTGCTTTACCCCCACTTTCCATGCTTGGCGCGGAGCCAGAGGCTGCGAGAAACCTTCTGATGATATTCCCGGATTCTGTAAGATTGCATCGCTCGACAACATACGCTCACATGGGCACATTCTGACGCCTGGCAGGTATGTGGGAGCCGCCGACATTGAGGAAGACGACGAGCCTTTCGACGAGAAAATGATGAGATTAACCACCACCCTCCGCGAGCAGACCACAGAAGCAGCGAAATTGGACGAGGCCATCTGGGAGAACCTCAAAAGGTTGGAATATGGCTCCAAGTGACTCCTCAACGAAGAAGTCAGTGTCTCGATTGACTTCTAATATCTTGCCGCTCCTAAGGAATGTTTCTCGCTTACAGCGTGAGATGGACGCGTTGGGGATATTTACACCTGATCGCGAACTCTTGGAATGTCCAAGTTGCGATCTTGCCGAGGATGTGACCATTGAAGGAAGGCTGATCTCCGTCCATCTGTTGAGCGAGAATCTCACCGATTGTGGTTTATGTTTTAAGAAGATAGACGAGGATACTTTCTCCTGCCCGATCTGCGGCACCAAGATAAAGGCGACGAACCTGTGAAAATGCCAACAAAAACGAGTTCAACCTCAAACTCCGAGCTGACGAGCAGCGAAACGACCCTTAGCCCCGCATTCTACGATGATATCCGAAGCATCATTCGCAAGGCGAGGCAAAAGGCGTATGCGGCTGCGAACTTCATTATGGTAGAAGCCAATTGGCAGATTGGACGACGCATCGTGCAGGAGGAGCAAGATGGAAAGAGCCGGGCTGATTACGGCACTTTCCTCATCAGAAATCTTGCGCGGGAACTTGGCGATGAATTTGGTCGCGGAGTTTCAGTGGCTAATCTTAAGAATTTCAGACAGTTCTACCTGACTTTCCCGGATTTCGAGAAAGGCTACGCGCTGCGTAGCGAATTGACCTGGACTCACTACCGTACGATAATGAGAGTAGAAGACGAAACCGCTCGCAATTATTACATTAAAGAAGCTGCAGATCAGGGATGGGATACACGCGACTTGGAGCGCAACATCGCTTCGCTCTACTACGAGCGCTTGCTGAAGGCTCCACCGACAGAATCCAATGTCACCCTGCCTGACGCCAAACGTTCTGTCGATCCTGAGTCCTTTATAAAAGACCCTTACGTGCTGGAATTCCTCGGTCTGCCTGTATCGCCCGCTGAGCATGAGAGCGTACTGGAGGCGAGCATCATTTCAAAACTGCAGCAGTTCCTTCTCGAATTGGGAAGAGGCTTTTCGTTTGTTGGCAGGCAGTTTCGGATCAGTTCCGAAACCTCGCATTATTATGTCGATCTCGTTTTCTACAACTACCTGCTCAAGTGCTTTGTGCTGATCGACTTGAAGACCGGCAGACTTCGGCATCAGGATGTCGGGCAAATGGATATGTATGTCAGGATGTTCGACGATCTGAAACGTGGGAAGGATGACAACCCAACTATCGGCATAATCTTCTGCGCCGACAAGGACGAGACCGAGGTCCGCTATTCGGTGCTCAAGGAGAGTCGTCAATTGTTTGCTTCCAAGTATCGTCTGGTGCTTCCGGCTGAAGAGGAACTCCGCGCCGAACTTGAACGACGGCATATTCTGACCCTTGGAGAAGGATTAAAGGCATAATATGAATAGAGTCAACATGTTAGATAAGTTACCGAAACGGGAGACGTCTCCCGAATTTAGCGTGCCTATCGAGCTGAAAGCGGTTCGCTTCGATCCCGGGTTCGTCGGGTAAATGAATCTCTACTTGTCTGCGGTGGACGATCTTCTTCGGCATCCTGACGACAAGCCGACGATCGGCCTTTTGCTTTGCCGGTCGATTACCAGATGTGGTCTCAAGTTGCCAGGCGATCCAACCCACCTGCCCGAGTCAAGTTCCCGACCAACACAAACGCCCCACGTGGCGCGTTCGAGCGCTTCCTCGATGGAATACTCGACCAAAATTCCGTCGCGACGTGGGCGATTTGAGATGATAAGAGGTGAACTCCCTTCACCCATGAAAGCATCATATTTCCATCACAAGGCCAGATGATCATCAAAACGATTCTCTTCATTCTCTCGCTGGCGACGGTCTCATACGCCCAGACTCAGCTCTGGGTTTCGCCGAATTTAGGTGCCGAAGGATTCAGCGATCTGTTCGCCGAGAACGCCCCTTGGCCGCAGGCGAGAGGGGCTATTGATGTCTTCTCCACCCATGAGAATTTCCTTGGGGGGCGAAGAGACCCGCTGGAGAACATCCTCGTCCCATTCCTCGAGCGATCGGGCATCCAGTTAGCGCTGGAGGTCGGCGGGCTCCGTTCCCACAACCTGCATGGCGCGCCGGTCGATCAGGTCGGTGAACTCACAGCAGTAGATGAACTCGCCAAGATTGAGAATATCTATCGGGTCAGCGGCGAGGTCTCCATCCTCCAGATGGATTCACCCATCGGTTACACTCTTGCCACTGGCGGTGATACCATCTGCGCCTTCGATCCTCCAGCTTCAGCTCGAGAGACCGCGGACTACATGGATGCCATTTTAGCCGTTCATCCGGACATGCGTTTTGCTCTGATCGAACCGGTGCCTTGGTATCACGTGGGCAATTTCCCTGCTTATCCCGGCCAGGATCGTGGCGATCTGACGGAGATAATGCAAATCTTCCTTGACACTCTCAATGCTCGCGGATTGACACTCGAGGCCTTCCACGCAGATTGTCCTTACAGTTACACGAACTATGGGCGGTATAACGGCTGGGGCAAGCTACGAGCGCTGGAGACTTGGGTTGAAGATCACGGCATTCGCTTCGGCTTGATTTACAACGACGAACAAGCAGGTCAGGGAGAGCGCGGCTCGGACAGCCTCTACCACCGTCGGACTCTGGACTACTTCACAACCTATTCAGACTCAGGCGGTAACCCCGAGAACCTCTTGATCATGAGCTGGTACCCGCGTCCAACCAAAGCGCTACCGGAGGATTCCCTTTACACATTCACCAACCTCACGAAGGATTTTGCCGGATGGATGGGTAGATTAGGAGTCGAGCTTGAGAATCCCGTCGCTCCTGCTGGGTTTTCACTCAGCCTCTACCCGAATCCCTTCAACAGCAGCATCCGCGTATCGGTGAACGCCTCTTTTGAACGCTCGACCACCATCGCACTTTACAGCATCAAGGGAGAGCGTCTGATGACGACCACAGACATCTGCAAGAATATCGTTTTTGATGCCAACGGTTTGTCATCCGGTCTATACTTCCTTCAAGCCACAAACGGGCGAGATGTAATCTCACGCCCCGTCCTTCTTCTGAGGTAGGTTATGCGCAGTGAACGTCCGAGAGTCGGATTAAGCTCGGATGAAGCGATCTGGGATGTGTTGAATTCACACAAGAACTTCAAGATAATCAAATAATGAGACCTTTCAGCAGCCTGCTCTTTGCGGCAATCTTAATCTGGATCAGCGCCACGCCTGCCCGATCCGTCCAAGTTACTGTGGTGCCTGATTCCGTTTATCAGCGCGTCGAGGCGTTCGGCGGGGCACTCTGTTTCTTCGAGGATGCCCTCGCCCAATTGCCAGCTCGTGATCGGGACGTCACGCTGCGCCGACTGTTTCTTGACCTGCCGGTGAGGATGGTGCGGGTTCGCATCAAGCCGGGCGTCGAACCGAGCAACGATAATGACAATCCTGACAGCACCAATTGGGATGGGGTTTCATTGCCCGACACCTTTGCCGTTCAGCTTCTGAATGAGGCGCGGGCACTCGGCGGCAATTTTCGCGTCCTCGCAGCAGCTTGGTCACCGCCTGCTTGGATGAAGGACAACGGTCAGACCGGCGGCGGTGGTCATTTGATACCTGAAATGCGGCGCGAATTGGCCGAAGAACTTTACATCTGGCTGACACTCTGTGAGCAAAAAGGCCTGCATGTGGATTGGCTGGCGCTGCAGAACGAGCCCGACTACGAAGCCGATTATGAATCCTGCTTGTACGACCCAGACCAAATGGCGGCGGCTCAGGCGGTTGTCACGGATTATTTACGCCATAAGGATGGGTTTGAGAATCTCGAAATGTGGACGCCAGATGCAGCCAATATCGGTGGAGGGTTGCAATACACCGACGTCCTGTTGCGCGAAGAGAATATGCGAAATTACGACGCCTTCGCCGTGCATAGATACGGTATCCCCTATGACCAACCAGAGGCTCAGGAAGATCAGGAGAGGAGACTTGCCGCCGAAGTTCGATCTGCTGGAATGCGGCTGACTATGACCGAATATGGCAATCTCACCAACACCGCTTCCGGAACTTGGTATGAGGGTTGGTTGGAGGCGCGCCACATCATGGACGCATTGACGAGTCTATCCGGTTCCGGCTGGAGCGCTTGGCAGCTTTGGGCGCAGACCTTCCGTGGTCGTACATCCGGCGTCGGGCTTGTTATTTACGACGATACCAACCATTGGGTCGTCGTGACTCCCAAGTATTACTATGTGCGCCCATTCTACCGGATGCTCGATCACTCGACCACCCGTATCGGTAGCATGGTTGATGGCCGGAGCGTCAAATCCACTGCCTTTCGAGATGACGATGGCGCTCAGATCTTGACTTTGTTGAATATGGGACCGGCGACTGACGTTCAGATCGAATGGCCGGGAAACTTGGCGGATAGCGCGCGTGGGATGGCTGTCGCACCCGGCGACACGGGGCGATATTTGACTGTGGTGTTTGAGGCCGGTCAGTTCAACTTGCATCTTGCCGATTCAGCTGTGGTTGTCCTCCGTCGGGAGGCAAGCGGAAATGGCGTCGAGGAAGAAGGAGCCATACTGCAGCCATCGCAAGAGACAATTAGCATTCACCCTAATCCGTTCAATGGTCGAACATTGGTCGAGTTCTCGCTCTCGGCTGGCCGGATCGTCACGCTGAGCCTATTCGATGTCACTGGACGCTGGCAGTCTGATCTGGTCTCTGGGTTTGCACCTGCGGGATTGAATCGGGTTGAGTTTGATGGTGCGGGATTGCCGACGGGGACTTACTATCTAACGCTGGATGGCGCTGCTGGCACGAGTGCGAAACTGGAAGTTGTGAAGTGATCTGAGATAGAGGTGCGGCGGGCAGCGGGGCGATGAACTGCAGTATCGTAACTACGACGCTGGACTCCCTCGCTTCGGACGAAGTGCAACCACCTTCTGGAATGATCCCCGAATCAGAGGAAAACTTTCAATATGCACGATAACATTGCGTCTGTTATTATTCAAAATGAGTGTTAGTATAGCCATTCAGAACCCATCAATCAACTGGAACGGTACCGCACTTACTCGCAAGAGATCGAATACAACTGTTAGATCGGATAAATAGTCCCCTCGTCCAGAATGACAGAATTTGACGTTGTCGGCTCTATGTTGACAAATACTATATCGATGGAACCGCAATGCCCGACCTCACCCAGCTTGAGCGATCGCTGCGAATCCTGCAGCGGCTCAGCACCCATCACGACGTCACTGTCCAGGAACTCTGTGACTTATTCGACCGGACGGAATCTATTCGCACAGTGCAACGGACGCTTGATTCGATCCAAGCGTCGCACATTCCGCTATCCTATAAGACTGGAGCGCATGGCGTTCGTTACTATTCCCTTCACCGCGCGTTTGACTACGTCCCACTAAACCTCAGCCCGGACGAACTTCTTGCAGCACTCCTGCTTGCCCAATTCGGCGACCTGTTTGAAGGAACACGGATTGGCCGGGATATCTCTGGCGTAATCGAGAAACTCGACCAGCTCGTGCCACCCGGGAGCATAGCTCTGACTTCGACATTACGAGGAGTGGTGGACGCGTTCCAGATGCGTCAGCCTGGAATGGTCGAGATCGAAGCGAAGGACACCGTTATCCGTGACGTCTTCAAGGTGATCATCGAGAAGCGTGTGGTCTGGGTACAGTATTGCCGTCCCGGGGACGAGACCCCATCTCGCTTCAACCTCCACCCTTACAGCCTGCTATTTCATTCCGGCGCGATATATGCTATCGGTTACCAACCCTACTACAAGAACTGGATTTACCTCGCCCTGCACCGTATCAGGGAAATTGAGGCCACCGACGAGACCTTCGTGCGCGACTTTGAGTTCAGACTTGATGCTTTCCTAAAAGACAATTTCGGCGTCTGGCAGCAAGAACCTGTTGACGTGGTAATTCGCTTCGATGCGACAGTCACTAACTCGATCCGCGAGCGCCGCTGGCATCCGAGCCAGCAGATGACCGATTTGGAGGATGGCGGAATCGAGCTGAAGATGCACGTCGGGCCGTCTTACGAGCTGATTGCGTGGATACTCCGCTGGGGGGCATTTGCGGAGGTGATGGAACCGGGAGGGCTGAGGGGGGAGGTTCAAGAACTCTTGCAGCAAGCTCTTAATAGATACAGAAATTAGATTAGAACAGAAGGTTCAAAAAGTTACTGCTAAAGGTCAGAGAGGACTACAATGCCGAACGGAGTTGAGATAGAAGACATTATCCGGACGGAAATGCAAATCCTCCGCGAGATGAAAGAGATTCTTGCCGCGCAAATGGAGGCAAACGTAAATAATTTTTGCGCTGATGGGATCGTCAACCATCATGTCTATCTTGAGGTTCAACCCAAAATTCTCTTTGTTCTTAAGGAGGTCAACTGGCAGGCAAACGCAGACTTTGCCGAAAACCGACACGATTGGGATGATCGACTCGTCAACGACTTGCGAGACGGCGCACGTCATCCCAACTTCAGACCCACTTGGCATCCCGTTGCAATCTGGGCAAAGGTGATTCTCAAACCTGATTGGGTATGGACTGGTACCGCAGATGAGCGGGATTTTCAATTCAGGGCAGATTGGCTCAGGCAAATCGCGTTCTTGAATCTTAAGAAGACATCTTCAATAGAAGACCATGGCATCGCGGATCTGGACGAGATTGAGCGTTATGCTTGGATGTATCCGGAACAACTGAAGAGGCAAGTCAAGCTCTATTCACCTGATTTCATCGTATGCGGCGGCAGAGCTATAGGGAATGTGTTGGTGGACTTGTTCGGTGATGAAACGGGTGTGTGGAACTGGTATCAGTGCGGTCGTACCGCCGATGCGCCTCAGTTGAATTCTTTCGTGGGCAAAAGTGTGAAACTGATCGAGATGGCGCACCCCTCTAACCGCGGGCGCGGAACATCATACTTACAAAAATACCTTGATCTAAGATTCTTGTTGGACCGCTAAAAACACAGGAATGAAACACGTGACCTTACAAGGGAGCCTCGCCAATAGATTCTCGGGTTAGACCCAATCGCATCGCCCTTACCTCATTGCTCCAGATTGACGCCATTTGTCGCTCTGCACTTTATCTTATCTCCTAAACATTGGAGTTAAGATTGAAAGTCCCAGACTACCCTATCCCTCAAATCCTGCTTGAGATCGTCAAGCACTTCCCAGAGCGCCGCAATACCGCTCGCAGCTTCACGACACCAGAACTCCGAGACTGCTGCGACCGCCTGCGGACACTTCTGCCGGATTACTCCCTCTCAAATGAGGATTACATCCTGATTGCTGTCCTGTTTGAGCGGTTCCTCCAACGAGGCAAGCGAGTAGATGCGCGCGACCTCGCCGAACGCCTATATCCCGAAAATGTGAAGCGGCTTCAAGTCTTCCAGCAGATTCGACGCCTCGTTGCCAAAGGGCTTCTTGAAATACGTGGCATGCGGAGACGTGGACGTGAACAGAACACATCAGCAGCGGAAAAGTTCAGCATCGTGACAATGGTTGAATCCGAAGTGCTTTTCCGTGATATGTTCCTTCAGCAGCTTCTTGGCGATGTCAAGCGGAGTGAATCCAAAGCCGACCAGCCGTTTGTGGACAATCGTGATTACCTCGAAAGCTGGTTTGCCTATATCAAGGCGCTTAAGAGCTTTCGTGACGCATCGTCTTATATCCAACCGATTGAAGGAGTGGACAACTCTGAAGAAGAGTCACAGCTCCGCGATGCCAAAGCCACCCTTGACGCTCGACTTGCCCTACCCTGTGGGAGTTTTCCGCTTCAGGAACTAGTAGAAGAGGAAGCGCTCGATGAGAAAGAACGAGACGTAATAGTCTATCTGCTTAGCGAAGAGATGGAAGGCCACAATTGCACATTTGACGAAATGGTTGACCTGATCAGCGACGACCAGTTCGACCGCCACCAGAACCGTGCCTATTTCGACGGGCATTCTCGTCTGGTCTCACGGGGAATCGTCGAAATGACTACCGAGAAAATGTTCGTCTTCCAGCGCTCCGATATCTGCCTCGCTCCAGATGTCTCGCGCCGCCTATTATCGCGCACACCAGAATCTGATCGTGAACGGCTTGAACTTGTTATGCAGGGTCAGAGCATTTTCGAGCTTGCTGCACCTCAACAGTCCTTCGACAACCTAATTTTGCCTGTCGAGCTGAAGGATCGCCTCGAGACAGCGGTCCAGCGTTACCGTAACAAAGCCGATCTCCGTCTGCGAGAGTGGGGTATTGATCGTGTCCAGCCGGGTGTTCGGGTAAATGACAACGACGAAGCGCCGTTGCTAATGCTTTTCAGCGGCGCATCCGGGACCGGCAAGACATTCGCAGCCGGAGCCTTTGCACAGAAACTTGGTAAGGAGCTACTGATTACCGATGTGAGCCGGATTCTATCCTCTTATGTTGGCGAGAGCGAACAAAACGTGAGTCGGCTATTCCGTCTCTTTGATCGTCTGGTGCGTCGCATGGGAAATCCGCCGGTGCTGCTCTTGAACGAGTGCGACCAGTTCCTCTCAACTCGCGGCAACGAGACGAAAGCAGTGGACCGGATGTATCACCAGATGCAAAATCTCTTTCTCGAAGCTTTCGAGCGGATGCGTGGAATCCTGATAGCAACTACCAATCTCGCTGAGGGGATTGACCCAGCCTTCAGCCGTCGCTTCCATTTGAAGCTCGAGTTCCCAATGCCTGACGTAGAGTCGCGACTCTCGCTTTGGCGTACCCATCTGCCAAAGACACTTCCCATCGCAAAGGACGTGAACCTTGGTCGGCTCGCAAAGGACTACGAGTTCTCCGGTGGACAGATATCACTCGTGGTGAGAAACGCAGCTATCGTCGCAGCCGTCCGCGGTGGCGAGGTGACCATGGCGGATCTCAGCTCAGCCTGTAAGACCGAATCACTCGGAGCGAGGAAGGTAACAGGTTCAGGTTGCAGGCCTATGGGGTTTGCAGCCTGAGGAAACTCCCATCCGCAAATAACGGTCAACAGTTGACGAAGCATCCGAAATTCTTGCCGAATCCAGTGGATTGGGCTACATTAATCTATCCGTCCAGCTCGTAGCGCTGGAACAAAGGGAAGAGTGAGCGAGAGGCGGAAAACTCAAATCGGTGCTGTCTAATAATCAATTCCGCATTGTCCTAACAAGTCGCACTCTTCTAAAGCTGCGCTTGACGGGGATGATGCACCAGCAACAAAACAGAAGGACTCAGCAAAATGAGCTACGATAGCATGAGCATTAAGCAGGCAATACACGAGATTGATCATAATAAGATCTATCTGCCGGCCCTGCAACGTAAGTTTGTATGGGGCAAACACCAGATTGTATTGCTGTTTGACTCACTCATGCGCGGCTACCCGATCGGCACTTTTCTCTTCTGGAAACTCCAATCAAGGAATGCCGCGAGCTTTGTGTTTTATGAGTTCCTTAAGGAGTATGATGAGCGCTCGCCTTACAATCGTCGGAAGACCGGGACCTTTACACATAGCGAGATCACCGGGGTGCTTGATGGTCAGCAGAGGTTGAGTTCCATGTATATAGGCCTTATGGGTACTCACACAGAGCGCGGTCGATATAGAAGGTCGAACAGCGATACCGCTTATGAGAAAATGTGCCTCTATCTGAATCTCCTTACACTGCCATACAAAATCAGTGATCAAGGAAAATTGGAAACGCATGATCAACAAAACTTCGAATTTAAATTTCTTACTCCCGAGGTTGCTCGTTGGCAGACTTCGCGTAAGAAAATGGTGGAAGAGAATGAAGAGTCTAGTAGCGAAGGCCAAGAATCGGTCTATTGGTTCAAGGTCGGCGATGTGTTATCGTGGGAAGCAGACCTTGATTCCGATTATCAAGTTGATGTAATCTCGCGTGATTGCTCGAATGAAGAACAACGGAGTATCATTCAACACAACAGACGAGTGATCAAGAAGTGCTTTGAGGTTCTTTTTAAACGGATATGCGAGGATAAATTGCTGAATTACTTTGAAATCGCAAAAAGCGATTTAGAGGATATTCTGCCAATCTTTGTTCGCGTAAACAGTGGCGGAACCGTGCTTAGCAAAACCGATCTTCTATTCTCAACTATCGTCGCCACTTGGGCAGACGGACGCGAGAAAATAGAAGAATTGCTCAAGTCGATCAATGGAAAGGGCGATAAATTCAATTTCGGCAATGAGTTTCTAATGCGTTGCTGTTTGATGCTCACCGACGCCCCCATTGTATATAAGGTCAACTCTTTCAAAGCTGAAAATGTGGCGAAAATTCAAACAGAATGGACTAGAATTGCTGAAGCGGTCAGAAAGACAGTTGATCTTCTTGTTGAATTTGGATTCAATGCGAGTCTGCTAACGTCTCAGAATGCCGCATTGATAATGGCGTACTATGTCTATAACAGTGGCGATCTGGGAAAGGCATCTAAAGATGGTCTTCAAAAGTACTTAATTCATGCTCTTCTGAATGGAATATACGGTAGCTCGCAAGATCAACTATTGAGCGCACTTCGCAATGCCTTTCGGGAGAAAGTTTGTTCTGAAGATGGGAAGATTTGCTACAAATTGAAGAGCAATTGCTTTAGCTTTGAGAATTTGCAGTCAATCCGCTTCCCTGGCAAGAAAACCATTACTGTGACGGAAGCCGATATCGAGCAATTTCTTCTCAGCAAGAAAGGCCCAACTTCGTTTTTTGTCCTGTCGCTTCTTTATCCTCAGTTACGGTTTCAAGATCAGGTATTTCATCAGGATCACATTCATCCTTTCTCAAAGTTCAACCGAGAGAACCTCTTATCCTTAGGTATCGCAGAAGAAGAGCACGCAAAATGGTTCGAGCTTCGAGATACCGTTCCAAACCTTCAGCTACTCAACGGTCGTCTTAACGAGTCAAAAAACGCCACTGATCTCATCGATTGGGTAATGAGAATGACGGAAGTTGACAAACGCACATTCGTCCAAAGTAATCACTTCCCTGAAAATGTTGGATTTGAATTTTCGCAATTCATGATCTTCTATGAGGCGCGCAGGGATGTGCTTCGTTCAAAGCTAAAGGCTGTCCTTGCCGTAAGTAGTGGGGCTCCGGTCTCACAATATGAAGAGCGTGAAGATGAGGATGAATTTGAAGAATTTGAATCACAGACAGATGAAGTAGATATGTCGTAATAAGTTCCATCTAGTTGATCACGAAAGTAGTTCTACTTGAACTTCATTTCCTTAGGGTGCTTTATCCTTTCCAAATCCCGCCTTCTCTCCTTTCGCCAGTGTCCACTGAAGCTCTGGAACGAGATCCATCGCCGGGATCTCGCCAAGCCACCTGACGCGTCGCAACAATTGATCTTCGATCAGGGGACGCGCATAGGTCAGCTTGCTCAAAAGCGTTATCCCGGTGGCATGTTGATTGAAGCCGAATACTGGGACACCAAAAACGCCCTACGTCAGACCTTTGACGCCCTGAACCGCCCCACTACTACCGCCATCATCGAAGCGGCTTTCTTTGCTGACAATACCCTCGTCCGCGCCGACATTTTGAAACGCTTCAGCCCCAATGAATGGGAGATGTGGGAAGTTAAGTCTGTCGGCAGCCCGAAGGAAATCCACGTTATTGACGTTGCAATTCAGACAGAAGTCGCTCGGCGCTGGGCAAAGTCAATCGGTCATCCTTTCCAGTTACTGCGAAGCGGCGTCCTCCACTTGAACAAGGACTACCTCTATCAAGGCGGTGACTATGAACTGGACAAGCTGTTCACCGAGTTCGACTGCACCAACCTTCTTGAAGATTACCGCGAAGAAGTTGATGCCCTCATCCGTGACGGCCTCGCTACCGCTGCGCTGAAAGATCCGCCTGAGAGCTCTCCTGGCAAACAGTGTAACGATCCTTATGCTTGCCCGTTCAGCGGAACCGCCTGCGAAGAGCCGCCAAAGGAAGAGCTTAAGCTCCTTCCCCGGATGACGGCAAAGAAGATCGAGACTTTGAAATCTCGTGGCATCTTCCGCATTGACCAGCTTTCAGAAGACGACTACAGCCTATCCGAACCTCAACGCCGGGCTATCGCGGCTTGGAAGTCGGGTGAACCGATCATCGAGCCAGGTTTGAAGGATCTCCTCACCAAAATCGGCTTCCCACGGATGCACCTGGACTTTGAAACGATCATGCCCGCATTGCCCATTTTCCCCGGAACCAGCCCTTTCGGAACGATCCCGTTTCAGTACTCGATCCATATCGAGTTGCAAAAGGGGCAGGAGGCGGTCCACACTGGATATCTTCACAACGACGCTACCGATCCTCGCCGACCGCTTGCTGAAGCAATGCTGGAAACTCTTGAAGCTCCGGCGTCCGACTTACTCCGAGCAAACTGCCCGATCCTTACATATTCAGCTTACGAGAAGCGTATCATCGGCGAACTTGCAGAGGCGTTGCCCAACTTGCGATTGAGACTACTTGCGCTTCGCGCGCGCTTGCTCGACTTGCTACCCATCGTAAGGAACCATGTCTATCTGCGCGAGTTTGGCGGTGGCTTCTCGATTAAGAAAGTGCTCCCAGCGCTAATCCCGGGAATGGGGTATTCCGATCTCGACATCACCGAAGGCGGAACTGCATCGCTGAAGTTTATCGAGATGATCAATCTGAGGAAGTCTGGCGGCGACAGCGAGGCAGCTCAAAAGATATACAACGACCTCTGGCTCTACTGTCAGCGGGATACTGAGGCGATGGTGCTGTTGCTGAGAAAACTTGAGGCGAATATATAAGCAGTTCAGTTAATAAGTTGGGAGGAAGTAGACATGGCATCGTATGGGAAAGTGGAGCGGCAACGGCAGGCTCATTTCAGGGCGGAATCAAACTTCATAACAATGGAAGAAGCCCGGCATCCGACTGATGACAAAGGACTTCGCCATGGGCATCTTCTCGCGCAAGGTTATGAAGAACAGAATCTTTGTCCATCGCTTCGCGGATCATCTGGAGCGGTGAAGTTCTTTGCAGATCGTCAAATAGTGTGGTGGCGCAACAGCAGAAGCGGAGATGTCGCTCACGGAACCGGACCAACACGGAACTTAGCGAGTTCGCAGATTGCATGCGTGAACTTTTTAATGCCTTTGATAAAAAACCCCGAAGCGCTGACTGCAATTCTTCAGGCGATTGACAAGGACATCGGCGAAGTACTTCAGATCAGTCATAATGATCGCCAATCACCGGTCGAATTCGAGTGGACCGGGGTGGGCAAATCACTGGAAGGTGGCAGAGGAACTCGTGGCGCTAACACCACCAGTACCGATGCATTCATGCTTGGAGTGACTGATAAGGGTGTGAGGCGCGCCTATCTCTTTGAATGGAAGTATGTCGAGGAATATCGAATTGGCGAAGATAAAGGTGCCGGTAAATCAGGAGAAACAAGACGTAAGCGATACAAGGCGATCTATCGAGCATCGGACTCGTCCTTCAATGGCATACCTCCCATGGATGAACTTTTCTTTGAACCGATCTACCAGCTTCTGCGGCTGAGGCTTCTCGCCGATAAAATGATCCGAGAGCATCAATTCGGCGTGATAGAAGCCAGAGTGGTTGTTGTCTGCCCGAGGGGCAACTCTGCGTACAGGAATCGAATCACCTCACCACCGTTGTCGAGTCGGTTTCCCGATGCCAGAACTATTGCTGAACTTCTTCCATCCCTCCTACGCGATCCGCAAGGGATCGTGTTAAAATCGCAAGAAGATCTGATTGCCGGAATACGGAAACGTCCAGTGGCAGACGCTGTGAAACCATGGAGAAAATACCACGAAGAACGCTATGGACTCTGACGTTCGTTATCACGAGGAAGCTCAGTCCTTGCAAGAACTCATCAACCAACTGGAACGGTGTCTTCAGGAATCCCGAGGGATCAGAGTAACGGGGAAAAGCAAGACTTCAACTCTCGACAAGAACAGACCTATTCTTTCCACGACTAACCTTGAATCATCCAGGCAGAAAGGAGTCCACAAGGCAACCACTGAAGCATCGAAGCTCGGAGCCAGAGAGGGGCGCACCCAGCCAGAGTCACAGCCAGAGTCGCGGCCAGAGTCGTTGAACATGAATACCTTCTTTCTTCTCAGCCAAGGGCTTATAGGCAAAATGAAATTTCAACTGGCCGAAGCCAGCACAAGGCTCCTTGTCAACTAAATGAAGTTATCCATGTGCTTCTGGCCGATCAAACCATTGATCAGACGACTCCCGTCAAGCTACAAACCGAACTGGTGAGGGTACTGTCTTCGGTACTCAACGGCATGCTTTCTGCCATTGAAGAATTGGAACAGGGGTTGGCGATACGCTTGACCGAAATGTGATTGCGCGAATTGACGCACATATTGAGGATTTACATGGTCTGAGATTGTCCTGAGTCGAAGATAACTTGACGTGATCGAGCGCAATACGTAAAATATTTGCGTACTTCGCTCCGCGAATTCAAGCAGACCAAGCTCGAGGCTTTCCAATTCGACCCGACAGTGTTGCGCCAAAATTCCCACATTTTTAGAGATAACCTTCAAGGGAGGATCAGTGATAACCATTACTAGATACTATACCACGATGACGCCTAAGCAGGAGCATGACGCGTGCGAGGCATTGGCATGTATTATCGTGGCTCACATCAAAGCGGAAAGAAAGCGAAAGGCGCAAGCTAAGAGAGAGGGTAAAAGTGAGGACAATGAACCCCAAAATCGCCAGCCCGGGCGCGTCTTTAAAGAGCTGACTCCATCAGAGGCTGCCGCGCGAATCAAAGAAGAAGAATCCAGGGCAGGCAAGAGGCCGAGACGCAACGATCGCGACGAGTTTGGCAACGAGATTATCGAAGTCTATTACAAGCCAGCAGAAGGGTAACTTCGCAGGGTTTTCGGAGTTACCCAATTGACTCAAGGGTAACTCCAGAGTTACCTTTCAAAGGCGGGTGAAGTTACCCCCTCGATGGGCATCCAAATAAGCCAACCTTACCTATTGCAGTTGAGGGACTTACGACGAAGCCATTGCCCAAGTAGATTGGCAATTCAATCCGATAGTCGCTGGCGAACCAATTGTTCGGATCATTTGCAGACAGATCGGGGAGCGTCACGAGCCCCACTTGATTCGATGAATCAGGTGGGGTTTTTCCATTTTTGCGCTGTTCAGAATACTCCTTTAGAGCAATCTCGTGGCGTGTCAGTTTTGCCATGTGAGGCTTCAATACAGCACCAGGAGTAAGTTTCGGAAGTCTGAGCGTCACACTGGCGGTTGCGTGATCAAGGATATCGATTCGCTCAACGAAGTGTAGAATTATCAATCTACGGCGTTCGAATGGTAGCTTCATGAACTCAGTTGAAAAGTGATGAGTCATGCTGCGAACGACGGCCAGATCGTCCTCGAACTGACGAGCCATTCGAACCCCAGTCTCTTTGTCCAGCAACTCCCCTTCCAAGACCGCCCTCTGCTGACTCAATTCATCAATTTTACGTTTGCATACGTCGGGATCGAGACCTGTCGCAATGGCGTCATAGTATCTTTCGATGCCCTGTATAATTTCATTTAAGCGTTGACGATATTGAACTTCCGTATCGTCACGCTTACTCTCTGCCTGTTTGATGCGCACGTGGACCGCCCGCTCAATTTGCGCCAATTTTTCGGGGTGGGCAAATTCGTGCTTGATCAGCTTGATAACGGACTCCTCAAGGAATTCCCGATCAATGTAGAATGAGGCGCAGCCTGATGTTCCCTGGCTGACATGTCCTGAGCAGACGTACCGATTGAGGTAGAATGAAAATTTCTTCTCCTTACTCCAGTTAATGCGCTTTCGCCGCACTCCAATATAGGCTTTTCCACAGTCCCCACAACGAATCATCTTCGACAGTAGCCACTCGCATTTATGGGCGTTAGATTTGAACTTATCACCCCCTGCTGCTATGCCCATCTCCTTACGTTTCAAGAACATTTCCTTCGTAATGATCGCATCGTGATTTCCCTCCTGTATGATCCACTCGCTCTCGGGTTTCAGTGTCCGGGTCTTGGTGTGGGTGCGATTCCAGATGCCGGCACCGTAATAAACGTGGTTGTTAAGAATGTAAGTCACACGCTGCTTGCACCATTTCTGGTTACTACGGTACGGGATATTTTCCATAACAAGCCGTTTCGCAATGGCCTTCGCGCCTAACCCCTCATTGACAGCCCAATCGAACATACGACGCACCGTCGCTACCTCGACCGGATCACCCAGTGTCAGTTTCTTATGTGTCCGGTCTCCCCGCCCCGCCACATCCATTTTCCCATATCCATAAGGCGCTACACCGCCATTCCAATAGCCCCGCTGCACGTTCTCAACCATTCCCTTGCGCGTCTCCATCCCGAGGTTCATCGAGTAAAATTGGTTCATCACCTCGATAATACCCTCGAACAAGAATCCCGATGGAGTGTCTGGATCGAAGTTCTCAGTGATGGACTTGACTTGCACGTTCTGCTTCTTTAACAACGACTTGAAGATAATGGACTCTTCGCGGTTACGGGAGAAGCGATCCAGCTTATGCACGAGAATGAGTGTTACATCTGTGTCCTTCGCCAGTTTGATCATGGCCATGAAACCGGGACGCTTGTCTGCTGAAGCGTATGCAGAGATACCTTCGTCCTTGAACATCTCGACGAGGGTCATATCCGTTTGACCATCTACATGTGCGTGAATCGCTTTGATCTGAGCAGGGATGGATAGGTCTTTGGCAGCCTGCTCCTCAGATGAGACACGAGCATACCCAACGACTTTGATCACGAAAAACTCCTATTGATTGTTGCCTTATAAATGGCAACCCTTATGCCAGATTACGGCGTTCTCTTTGAGACGCCGTCTGTGCCTTGGGGTGACCAATTTAGGCGGAAGTTATGCGGAATCAAGTCACGTTCGGGAGGGGGTCGCGCTCGGTCAGATTTTGCGAGAGTTACCGGCGAAATGCTCTATTCGGTTAAATTGCCCGATTGACGACAAAGCCGAACGGAGTTTGGTTTCAAATAGACCGATTCAGCCAGAAAACCGAGAAAATTGGTATTCAAAGTGACCGGAAGGGCTTTGGACGGGTAACTAAGGGAGGACTAACGAATGAATTTACGGCATTAGGGTTACTTCAAGGGGGTGTAACGCCGGTATTTTGGATTGAAATACCGTTCAAATGGACTGCGAAACCTCGATTTTGACAAAATCTGATAGTCAAAATGACCGATTGACCCGTTTTGAGGCCGAGTCGCCTATTCAAAATGATCCATTTCTCGAAAATTGGTCAATAATTCGACCCGCGACAGCAGTGACGTAGAATTTTATCTCTTGTTTGACCTGACCCCCTGGAACTGATCCGTGATGAAAGTGGTAAAAGGGATCAGGTTAACTCAGGGAGTCGAAATGCCGAGG
>Ga0247841_10001584_pt1 | contig 50006 bp, 40 predicted proteins | sample LaCruzMarch2015__2_FD_192410 | JGI IMG/M metagenome (GOLD analysis project Ga0247841, IMG submission 192410) | Freshwater microbial communities from meromictic Lake La Cruz, Castile-La Mancha, Spain - LaCruzMarch2015_18m | ecosystem: Environmental > Aquatic > Freshwater > Lake | place: Spain... | reverse complement strand
TTCAAGTATGCGGCATACTTCGAGAAGGACGTTGAGACGATTCTGAACGCGTTTTTCGACAGGAACTTCAAGGAGACACAATGAGAATCAGCTATCACAAAGATACCGATTCGCTCTACATTCACTTGGTCGAACGGCCCGGGACAGAAGCCCGCGAGGTGGCACGCGGTGTGGTTGTTGACTTTGATGCAGCCGGCAAACCCGTGGGTATTGACATAGAGCGTGCCCAAGGCATCTTGGATCTGGCTACGTTCAGTGTCGATTGGCTGCCGTCGCAGTCCACCGCGGCATAGGGGAAAGACGCCCAACAACCGGCTGGAAGCGACGGCTTTAGCCGCGCCTCAGCCGGAGCGTGCGGAAAGAAGAGATGAAGACGATCAAAGAGCCGGAACGGAACATCCCCGTAGCCTTTACGGCTGATCTTTGCGTGATCGGTGGAAGTTGCACCGGCGTATTTGCAGCGGTGCGTGCCGCACGAATGGGGGCGAAAGTCGCCATTGTTGAGAACAACGGTTTCTTCGGCGGCGTCGCGACCGCCGGTCTGGTGACTATCTGGCATTCCGCGTTTGACATGGCTCGCAGACAGCAGATCGTTGCCGGGTTGTCCCTTGAGGTCATTGACCGTCTCAAGAAGAGAAATGCAGTCAAGGTGCTGGATCCGGCCGCAGGCCAGCACTGTGCCTATGTCTTCAATCCGGAAGAACTCAAGATTGATCTGGATGAACTCATTGCAGAAAGCGGCATCAGGCCGTTTCTCCATGCCCGATTTGTCGACGTGATTCACGACCATGGCCAGGTTGCAGCGGTTATCGTTGAAGATAAGACAGGGAGACGCGCCATTGAAGCCCGATACTTCATTGACGCCACCGGCGATGGCGACCTGATCGTAAGAATGGGGCTTCCCTTCACGAAATACGACGAGCTTCAACCCCCTACAACGGTGGCGATGGTTGATAACTATAAGGAAATCATCCGGCAGAACCCCAGCTTCGATCTCTCGGGAGCGATACATGACCCGAAATACCCCGGCGCCTTGCAACGGGGATTTGCCTGGGGAACTGAGGTCGTAGGCAGGCCGGAGTCTTACATGATCGCGGGTAGCAGAAGCCACAATGCAGACTGTTCAGATGGCGATTCCCTGACCGCCGCCGAGATGGAGTGCCGCCGTCAGGTTCGAACCATCTGCGACATTCTCCGCCAGGCTCCGGGCGGCGCGCAAATCTCATTGGCCAACATCGCGACCCATATCGGAGTTCGCGAGACACGCCACGCGAAGTGCCTCTATACACTCTGCGAGCGGGACATTCTTCATGGAACGCAGTTTGAGGATGCCATCGGATACGGCACATACGGAGTTGATATTCACCACAGCAACAAGGCGGGAATCACCATGAAGTACCTCGACGGGACCCAACGTTATTCCGAGCCCGGCAAGCAGTGCGTCTGGTCGCGCTGGCGAGACGAGTCGGCCAGCAAGACGCCATACTATCAGATTCCCTACCGGTCAATGGTCCCGGAATCGGCATCCAATGTCCTCGTGGCCGGTCGCCTGGTTGGCGCGGACAAGTATGCCTATGGAGCCATCAGAGTGATGATGAACTGTAATCAGACTGGTGAGGCGGCTGGTGTCGCGTGTTGTGTTGCGATGAGTGGACGTCATCGAGTATCAGAGGTCCCGATCGATCAACTTAGAGCGAGGTTGAGGGAAGGCGGTTCTGTGTGCCTGACAGTAGAAGAATCCGCAGAACACGCCGTCGCGGGTTACGGCTCGCAAGCTCGCCAAACCTGAACGGCAACGTTCGGCAAGACAAAGATGAAAGTGAACGATGCGCAGGGGCGTTCCGCAGTACCCGCCACGTGGATTCACAGCAAGGTGACCTTGGACGAAATCGAAGGACCGAACAGGGCGAAGGATCTGATATGTCCTAAGGACAATCCTGAATGGCGAGCGTTCAAGGGCGCAATGCGGGAGGGGGACGAACTCTGGTACTTCACGGCTCCCCCGGTCTCTTTCTTCAATTGTGCCGGACGCACGGGATATGTCATCATCAGAAGCGGTGAGCAGTTGGACAACTATGTGGTACTCATGAACTGAGCCCAACCAAGCCTGGGATGCGACTGCTGAAGCCGCGCCGGGCGCGGCTTCCTCAGCGCATCAACGCTGACGTTGGGGCTTGCATGAAACCGAATCACGACAAGGGGCAAGGGTGAGAAGACTGACGCAGATGGTAATAGCAGCAACGCTGGCGTGCGCGCTGCGCAGCGAGGGCGCAGAGTATGCCGGCTGGACGGTAGGCGCCACTTGGGACGGCTACGGAACGATCCTGCGTTCCACCGACAGCGGGGTCTCCTGGACACGCCAAGGCAGTGGACAGGTGGCTGACACGAGCCTGAAAGGCGTGGGTGCGGTGGATCCTCGCACGGCTTGGGTGGTGGGCGGCACGGATGCGGGCTATGCCACGATCTATCACACGACGGACGGCGGCCTGACGTGGGATCGGAAGGGGTCGGCGGCCCAGGTGCCCGCCACGATGTTGGTGAAGGTCGCCACCTTTGGGGACAACAAGATCTGGGCCGTGGGGGCTGGCACGATTCTGCACAGCGGCGATGGTGGGGTCACGTGGACGAATCAGATTCCGGCCGGTTATGAAAGCGTTGGACTCCAAGGCGTCTCTACACCCGACGGGGTCAATGTGTGGGTGACCGGAGAAGCCTGGAACGGGTACGCGACGATCCTGAAGAGCAGCGACGGCGGCGCGAGTTGGACGCGGCAGAGCGGCGGCGACGTTGTCCTGCTGTATCACGTCCTCGGCATCTCCGCGGTGGACGCAAACACCGTGTGGGCGATAGGAGCAACCGTTGGCGCCCAAGAGTGGATGGTGCTCGGCTCCACCAACGGCGGCGCCACTTGGGCGCAGCAGGACCACGGCGCCCAGGACGGCAACGAGGTCTGCGCCGTGAACGCCTCGACGGTGTGGGCGGTCTCCGACCTCACGATCGAACGAACCAGCAACGGTGGCGTGACGTGGAAATCGAGCAGTGCGCAAAACTACACCATGGGCATCAGCGCCGTGGACTCCCGGCAGGCGTGGGCCGTGTCCACGGGACCGTTCGGGGCCATCTTTCACACCACTGATAGCGGCAGCAATTGGGTGAAACTGACCCAACTGGACGGCGAGAACCTGCCCGGCCTGTGGACCGTTTCCTTCTCGCGGACGGCGATTCCCGAACCTTTGAGCGCGGCGTTACTGGTTCCTGGTTTGGCCGTGATGTGCGGTCGCGCTCGGCGGCGACGCCGTGCATTGCGAGGATAAAGCTGGTATAATGAGATATGTTCAAGTATGCGGCATACTTCGAGAAGGACGTTGAGACGATTCTGAACGCGTTTTTCGACAGGAACTTCAAGGAGACACAATGAGAATCAGCTATCACAAACATACCGATTCACTGTATATTCACTAGGCATCCTGGATCTGGCTACGTTCAGTGTTGACTGGCTGCCGTCGCAGTCTACCGCGGCATAGGGGAAAGACGCCCAACAACCGACCGGAAGCGACGGCGAAAGCCGCGCATCAGCCGGAATGTTCGGTCAGAGGAATATGAAACAGAAGAGATCAAAGACGCCCTTGCAGTCGATTCTCGGCATGGCGCCGTGGAACGTCTGGAAAGGCTACGGGTCATTCCTCTTCTTTGACTTCGGGCGCAAGCGGCGGATTGACAAGGACACGGTCGCCGGACAATTCGTACTTGAGATCAGCATGGCTCATTGGGTCATCCAGCAGGGCCGGAAGGAAGTGGCTCACTCGGAATCCCCAGATAACAAGATCATTCGAAGCGCGAAGCAGTTCGAAGGGAAGAGATTGCTGGAAATCACCCTGCGGAAGCACCATTGCCCCAAACGGACCCTTTATTCGGCACGGTTCACTTTTGAGGACCACTGGCACCTTGATGTCTACATGTACGAAACGGGAAAACATGATGACATGTTTGCGGTGCTCAGCGCATCCACTCTCACCACGTACGACTACACGGGAGAGTTGAACACAAGACGGAGACCGAAACAGAGCTCGCGCCGTACCGTTGACCCGCGGCGGGTCAACGTCCGGTGAACCTCGTCGTTGGCAGGTGACTGAAATATGAGCCGATCAAAGAAGAAGATTGCGGCGATTGTATGCGTCTCGATTGTGGCTCTGATCGTCATTGGGTTATATTCATCTGGAGAACTAGCGTACGGCTACGCATGCACATTTCTGGAGCACAGCATCATGGCCGCGAAGTCACGGACGGAGATGGAACGGATTGTTGTTCTATTCTCTTCGCATGAAATCCGCCCGGAACAATCCATGTGGGGGAAGCACTATAATCTGTCACCAGATGAAATCATGATTCAATACAGAATCCTATGGGATTCCGGATGTCCCCTCGATGTTGTTTATGATACAAAGGGCGAGGTTAAGGCGGTGTTCACATCGTATGAGTAGGAATGCCAACCAGCGGCCGGACTTTACGGCTCGAAGACTCGCCGAATAGTCAGCCTGAATGTTGGCAAAGGAATAAAAGCACTCATGACAACAATAGCAGCAAAAGACGGTCGTAAACTTGCCTTTCTTGAAGTAGGAGATCCGCAAGGACCTCTTGTTATTCACAATCATGGTGGGCCTAGCAGCCGCCTGGAGGCAAACCTACTGAAAGAGACGGCATTGAAGCACGGATTGAGACTTTTATGTGTGGATAGACCAGGCATTGGACAATCTAGCGTGCAGGAAGTGCGAAGCTACTCTGGCTGGGCCGATGATCTAACAACCATTGCCGATTCATTAGGCTATCATGAATTCGGCGTGACAGGTTGGTCTGAGGGTGGCCCCTGGGCTTTGGCCGCCGCCGCTTACATTGATTCCAGCCGACTTCGGCATGTGAGTGCGATTGCAGGAGGAAGTTACGGTGCCTTTGGAGATAATTGGGCAAAAGATCACTTATCAAAGGTTGATGCAATGGGGGGATTTCTTGCACTGCATTTCAAGCCAGGTTTTCAGCTTATGTATGAGCTGCTCGCTCTGACCGCAGAGCATTTCCGCTCGAACTATTTCAAGCAACTGCTTCAAGCCGTAAATGAGTATGATCAGCAGATTCTCCTACGGCCCGGTTTCCAAGAGATGTTCTGCGAAGCAAGCGCTGAATGCTTCGCCCAAGGAAGTCAAGGACTTGTCCGCGATTCTGAATTACTTTATAAGGCATGGGAGTTCGATGTGAGGTTGATCCATCGATGCGTGCATATTTGGCAAGGACTGGACGACCGATTGGTGCCTGATTTCATCAACAAGCAGGTTTCCGAACAGATGCCGGGTGCAGTTTGGCATTCTGTAAATCAAGCTGGTCACTTTGTAGCAATTGGATCGGCTGACGATATTTTCAAGATCACGGCCGAAGAATTGTCTTGAGGCAAAAAGCAAAAAATAACGCGAACGCGGACGTTGGGTCGATGAAGATGAAAAAGGATAGAATACAACTGACCGAATGCAGGCGATGACAAACGGCCGCGCCTGATCCGCGTCGTTAGCCAAATGGAAAGGAGAACACAGTGAAGTTTTGTGCTAAAAACACTGACCTCAAAGGGTTGGGATTATACGCAAAAGATACAATCTCTGCCTATTCAGTTATTGCGGATATCAGGTATCTTAGAGAAGTGACAAAAGACAATCCGCTTTCAGAAAGCGAAAAGCACTTACACGATCATCAGCATTATTGGCCTGATGGGAGAATATTCATCGTTGACGAACCGGAATGTTACTTTAATCATTCATGCAACCCAAACGCATATATTTATTCTGCAGATAAAAAATATTTCATTATTGCGAAGAAAGACATACAGAGCGAAGAGGAAATCACGGTTGATTATGAAATTCAAACAACCGGGTTTGATGTCGCATGGGAATGTAAATGTGGCGCAACAAACTGCCGTGGAATGCATAAGTGGGATTTCTTTTTGCTGCCCCCTAAAATCATTTGCGAGTCTTTGCCTTTTTTGGATCCATGGTTTGCGCAAGTGCATGGAGAGAAAATCCGGAAGATTCTTAACCAATTCTTGAAAGGCTAACCAGCAAATCCAGCAGACAACTAAAGCCGCCGCTGATTCGCACGTTCTGCTCTGACCGAATCTATTCACCCTCGTAAGGAATTTTTTCACCATGGACATCCCACGGATCTACACCATCACGGAAAGTGCGCACCGCATCCACAACCCGATCACACCCGTAAAGCTCGCCACGCTCGGGGCGGCGCTGCGTCTGGCAACGGGGACCCGCGTGCTCGACCTCGGCAGCGGTTCGGGGGAGATGCTGTGCACCTGGGCACGCGCTCACGGCATCATCGGCATCGGCATCGACATGAGCCAGTTGTTCACCGAGCAAGCACAACGCCGTGCTGAAGAACTGGGCGTCGCCGCGCAAGTCACGTTCATCCATGGCGATGCTGCGGGCTACGTCTCGGACGAGAAGGTCGGTGTGGCAGCCTGTGTCGGTGCCACGTGGATCGCCGGGGGCGTTGCCGGCACTAGCGCGCTTCTGGCGCGCAGCCTGCGCAGCGGTGGCATCATCCTCATCGGCGAGCCCTACTGGCGGCAGTTGCCGCCGACAGAAGATGTTGCCAGGGAGTGTCTTGCCGGCTCAATCGCCGACTTTCTCTTGCTTCCAGAACTGCTGGCGTCTTTCGGCCAGCTTGGGTATGACGTCGTTGAAATGGTTCTGGCTGACCAAGACGGCTGGGACCGATACGAGGCGGCCAAATGGCTCACCATGCGCCGCTGGCTTGAAGCCAATCCCGGCGACGAGTTAGCGCACGATGTTCGAGCCAAACTGACCGCGGAGCCCGGGCGCCACGCCGCTTACACACGTGAATACCTGGGCTGGGGTGTGTTCGCGCTGATGCCGCGCTGATGCGTGAAGGACCGGGCGACGCAGACAGTGGGGAAAAATCCAAGCATGCCTAACAGCTCATTCAAGCCGACGCCGCTTCGCGGCGTGGCCCCCGCGTTGCACAGAGGCCAGACGGAACAATGGCATGCCTCATCACGCGCGAGCGACTTGCGATCATCGTTGTGCCACTTCTGATTCTCTCTCTGGGCGCGCCGGCCCATGCGCATCGCCATCCCGTGTCTGTTCGTGATGCCCGTGCTTTGGTACCCAACCTACGCGCCCATTCGCGAGATGTGTCACGTTCTCGACACCTGCCTGGTCGGCGGTTCCGTGACGTTGCTGTACCCGGTACCCTTTGATGTTCGTGCAGCGGAATGGTATAATGTAGTTGCGATCACGGCATACGAGATAACCGGATAACCATTGATGGCGTACCGCAGGCAGCGCCGTCGGAGATGACACAAATGAAACCAGGCACGTTTCCGCAAGGCTGGGACGAAGGTTGCGTACACGAGGTTCATGCGCAGTGCGCGGCTCACACGGAAGACGAGGCCGTTGCTGAAGACGCCGCCGCCTTCGAGAATCAGAGCCAGCGCTTCATGGAGATCCCGAATGCACGCGTGCCCAACATGAATTCCCCGCTCAGAGCCCAGCGGATTTCATGCAGCACCCCGCGTCATGTGGTTCGCATGGCTTTCCTCATGCTCGCGGTGGCTGCGTCCCCCGTGCCAGTCTTCAGTCTGAACATAACCGTTACCAATTTGACTCCACCAACGGCCGATGCCGGTTCCGCCAACGCCGTGAATGGCGCGTGGCAGGGCGGCTCGATTACTATCGCACTGGTGGATTATCCTGCCGCTTGGACTGGCAGCGCCGCTTCCTACATTGATTTAACGCCCGCCGGAGCGACGGGCGGGAACGTCTATGCGGTGAGCGGTTCAGAACTGGGAGGAACCGCCATAGTGGGTGGGCACACCCATGCAGCCCTGTGGTCCGGGAGCGCTCACACCTATACAGACTTGCACCCGGTTGGGACACTGAAGTCCTTTGTGAATGCCCTGACAGCAACCCAGCAGGGCGGGGTTGTTTTTTTGAGTGCAGATGTCCGCCACGCCGCTCTGTGGTCCGGCACCTCGTCGTATGTTGACTTGACGCCGGCCGGAGCCAGCCAATCCGATCTCAATGCGATGCATGGCGCGATCCAGGCGGGGAGTGCCTTTATGGATCTTCCAGGCGGTTCAAAAGACCATGCGGCCCTGTGGTCCGGCACGGCGGAGTCCTTTGTGGATCTCCATCCGGCGGGGGCCAGTTCGTCGAGCATCTACGGCTATGACGGGCTGCACCAAGTGGGATATGCGACCGTTGATGGCCATGCCCATGCAGGATTGTGGTCTGGAACAGCCGAGTCGTTCATTGACCTCAACGGGACCAACAATGGTTCATGGGCTTTTGGTGTGGCAGGTTCTTGGCAAGTCGGCCAGTTTTTTGCCGGGCCAAATGCGCAAGCTGGCCTGTGGAATGGCACTCCCGAGTCACTCATCAACCTAACGCCCTATTTGGGTGCCGAGTATAACAATGCGCAGGCTTTTGGAGCATGGCTGGACGGGACCTCGCTCTACATTGTCGGCACAGCTACGGGGCCGGCAGCAAACTCCCAGGCGGTTCTCTGGACAGTCGTCGTTATTCCTGAACCGGGCCCGCTGTTCCAAATAGCCGCCGCCGCTGCGCTCTTCGCCATTGTAGCAAGGTGGAAAAAGGCAGCAAAGATAGGACATTCCCGAACATAATGACGGAAGCAAGGCGATGCCTTCGGCACTTCTGTCATGCCTCCTGCTGAAGAAAAAACTTGAAACGGTAATCTGCGGCAAGGAGATCCATGTCAACACGGCGCGTCGTAACCGGCAACAACGAAGCGGGCAGATCCTGCTTCGTCCATGATGGACCCACGGCGGGCCACGTTGATCTTGGGGTGGCGGTTGTTGACGAGCTCTGGATCGATGATCCCGCCAACCCGGATCCGGCGGCGCGCGTCGATCCCGCCACGGTCGCCACGATTCGCCTTTCGCCGCCCGTCGGCGGGTCGGTCGTGCGTGTGCTCACGTTCCTGCCCGCCCGCGCCGGGGTCGTAAAAGATTTCTCGCACTATGACACGGGCGATGCCGTCGACGCGCAGAACCCCGACATGCACACGACGCGCACGATCGACTACGGCATTGTGCTCTCGGGCGAACTCGACCTCGAACTTGATGAAGGCGCGGTGCATCTCACCGCCGGCGATGTGGTCGTCCAACGGGGCACCCGCCACGCATGGCATAACCGGGGCGCGGTGCCGTGCACGGTGGCGTTCGTGATGATCAGCAGTCCCAACTACCGCTAGCGCACGGTGCGGCAAACGACCGCGCGGGCGGGGGACGGGGTCAGGCGCTAAAAAGCGACATTTAATTGCAGAGGTTTTCAGTTTGCAGTTTGCAGTTTTCGGTTGGCGCGCAGCGCAGCATCTTGCCCCGCTGCCGCGGGGTAAACATCCTGGATCTTGCATCACGCATCCGCGTCATCCGCATCGTCGGTGGACAAACACCCGGCGCGGTCGCTTGGCAGCAGTGCGGGCATTGCTCGGCGGGCAGGGCCTGCCCGCCCTACCTCGGCGGTGCAGATGCCGCGCAGCGAGCCGGCACTCCTGGCCGTGAACGGCCAACTATAGGCCCGCCCTAACGCTGCGCAGTGCGGTCGCCGGGGCCGGCGCCCCTCCGACTGATCGGTGCGCGGTGTTCGGCAACGTGGTGACATTCTGCCGCGGCTGCACGGCCACGACGGAGCGTGGCCCTCCAGCCAGACTTGGCGCGTCTACGCCAGCGTCTGGCAGGCGCGCGCGGCATCCGTGATCAACTGCGCCGGTGAGAGGTCGCTGCCCAGTGCGCGCTGCAACCAGACTTGCGGCGTTAGATTGCCTTGGGCGCACATGCGCAACACCTCGCCTGCCAGGTCGTGGGTCGTCAAGTGCGCCCGAATCTGGTGCGCCAGCACATGGCCGATCACATAATTCGGCAGGTACAGCATCATGTCGATCATGTGCTGGTACGCGCCTAGCAGATGATTTTCGTCGTGGCCGAACCAGCGCGCGAAGTGCTGTTGCCAGACGTCGTCGCAGATGGCCAATGTGACGTCGCGCAACTGCTCCGGCGTCGCCGCGGGCTTGTGTTTGTTACCGCTTTTGAGAGTCGGCAGACCATGGCAAAGTTTCTCAACCATATTTCTTGGGAAAGTGAAGTGTGGGTTTCAGAAGATCCAGAGCACATGGTGCATTTCAATGGAAAGCGATATTTGGGCCCTTATCTAGATACGATTGCTGCTGATGCCAAATAAAAATCAATGCTGTTTCGCCACGTGCGTATAGATCATGGTCGTCTGCACGCTGGCGTGGCCCGGCAATTCCTGCACCGTGCGAATGTCGTAGCCCTTCTCCAAACGGGCTGCATGTGGTGCAGCAGCCGGACCACAGTTCGGACGGTATCGTCACTAACCGCGCCGAACCGTCAAGGTGAACATTCTGCGGCTTCGATGGATTTGCTTCGTGCAGACAAAAATAATACAATAAGTGTGTGAAGAAAAAAGCCTATATCGAAACGACCGTAGAATTCGGCACACCTATGCCAAACAGTTCGGTTTCGATATGCGCGCGATGGTCTCCGACCTGCGTCGCAAAGAAAAGGCGCACCCGGATCGCCTTGTTTCCTTCGATCCAAAACCCGTCCAGCACCTGAAGACGGCATAGAGGGCGCCGAACCAGCGCATGTAGCGGATCGCGCGAAACGCGACAGCTGATGCGCAGCGTTCTGCCAAGAAGATGACAGATCTTGATGCAATAAGGGTCGGCAACGGTCTGGGCTGCTTGGTTTTTGGTATGTCGCGCAACGATGTGCGGAGGCAGCTCGGCGATCCGGAGCAAGAAGAGCAGGAGTTGTCTGCGGCGGAGGCTCACTTCGTTTGGCACTACTGGACGGAACAGATCAGTCTGTATTTTGAGGGTGAAGATGGTTACCGACGCGACACAATCTCGTGCGACCGTCACTCCTGCAAGCTCAACGGATCGGCGCTTATCGGCAACACCATGGATCAAATCAGGTCGCTCGTTAAAGAGCTGAAGCTCGGATCAGTCAACGAAAAACTCGACTACCTTGAATATGAAGGTAGAATATCGCTCATCCAATGCACGGACGCATGTCTCAATTTCTGGTTTAAGGACGGAGTCGAATGTCGAATGTGAACCTGGACATCGGCGCGAAGCGTCCTTTTGACGGCGCGCTTATCTACGTGGTCGGCAAGTTTCTGAACAACGAGCCATCGTACGTGCTCCTCTACGATTCGTCGAAGCAAACCCTATAATTTCTCAATTCACAAGGCTCCTTGCATGAAATGACGAAAAACGCTATATTTAAGTAGTTCAATTTTCATTTAGTACGTACAATGAATGAGGAAAACATGATGAATGGACGACTGAGTCTTGGAGTTGGTGGGTTGCTGGGCGCGTTGCTCTTGCTGGGTGCGAACCTTGCTCAAGCGCAGGTTACCCTGCTGCACGAGTTCGTCGGCGGCAGCAGCGATGGGGCGGGGCCCTACTACACCACGCCCACCGTCGACGGCTCGAAGCTCTACGGGATGACCTACGACGGCGGTGACCTCGACGCCGGCACGGTGTTCGCGATGAACACCGACGGCACGGGCTATGGCCTGCTGCATGAGTTCAGCTTCGACGGAAGTGACGGGCATGGACCCCGAGGCTCCCTGACGCTCTCCGGCTCGAATCTCTACGGGATGACCCGATACGGCGGCGACAGCAACGAAGGTACGGTGTTCAAGATGAACACCGACGGCACGGGCTTTGGCCTGCTGCATATGTTCGCCTTCGGCGGCAGTGCCGGGAGTTATCCCGAAGGCTCCCTGACGCTCTCCGGCTCGACGCTCTACGGGATGACCGCTGCCGGCGGCACCGCCAACCGCGGCACGGTGTTCAAGATGAACACCGACGGCACGGGCTTTGGCCTGTTGCATGAGTTCGCCGGCGAAGGCAGTGACGGGCGTTCGCCCTACGGCGACCTGACGCTCGACGGCTCGACGCTCTACGGGATGACCTATCAAGGCGGAGACCTAGACCGCGGCACGGTGTTCAAGATGAACACCGACGGCAGCGGATTCAGCCTCCTGCATGAGTTCGCCGGCGGCGTCAGTGACGGGAACAATCCCTACGGCTCCCTGACGCTTTCCGGCTCGACGCTCTACGGGATGACCCAATACGGCGGCGGCAGCGGCCTCGGCACGGTGTTCGCGATGAACACCGACGGCACGGGCTTTGGCCTGCTGCATGAGTTCGCCGGCGGCGTCAGTGACGGGCTTCTCCCCTACGGCTCCCTGACGCTCAACGGCTCGACGCTCTACGGGATGACCGCTGCCGGCGGCGGTAGCGGCTACGGCAAGGGCTCGGTATTCGCGATGAACACCGACGGCACGGGCTTTGGCCTGCTGCATGAGTTCGCCGGCGCCGTCAGTGACGGGAGTTATCCCGAAGGCTCCCTGACGCTCTCCGGCTCGAAGCTCTACGGGATGACCTTGAGCGGCGGCGCCAGCGACAAAGGCACGGTGTTCAGCTACGCCATTATTCCCGAACCATCCACCTTCGCTCTGATCGCGATGGGGGCGCTCGCACTTCTGAGGCGGCGGCGGGAGTAACCGCCTACGCATAAAACGCATGCGACTTCGGCGGTGTTCAGGTGTTAACAATGGGCCTTGACGGTCCTAATAAGGAGAAGCAGATGAAGAAGAATCGTACAGAGTTCGCGTTGTTTCTTGGCGCCGTGCTGGCGGCCGGCTCGACATGGGCGGCAAGTATTAGTGCTCTTTCGGACCCCCTGCAATATGGCTCGCAGAACACATATTTCGCCTACGCCGAAATCCTTGGTCCTGGTAACACGTGGGACGGGGTCAAAGCTCTCGTAGAAGCCCTGCCCGCTTACAACGGCCTTTCGGCCCATCTGGCGGTTTTCCCCGACGAGCAAGCCTATGATTGGATGGTCGCTAACTATTCGAGTTTCTCGGGCCCGACACCTGGCGCTTGGGACCAGGCGTGGATCGGCGCCTTCAACAACGCAGGCACGTATGAATGGATTGGAGGCGCGGTGACGATTCCGTCGGACTCACCGCACTGGAACACCACTTGGAATCCCCTTCCCCAGCCCAATGCAGCAAATCATGGGGTTGTCTGGATGTTTGGAGAGTATGGCGACGTGTTGACGACTGAACCCGCCAGCGGGACGCTGGGCAATGCCGTCGTCCAATACGGAAATGCCATTCCCGAGCCGGCGACGAGCCTCATGCTTGTGCTGGGGGCGGGCCTGATCGCGGTGACCCGGCGGTGGCGGCAGGCCTGACACAGCTGAAACCCATCGCGCTTTCTTTGACCAACGGAACGGCGGCCGCGAGTTCAATGGCCTCGCGGTCGCCGTCTGGTTTATTGGGCCGAAGTTTCCACTTGCCCGATGGAACGAATCTGATTGCATCTGAATACAAGAGCCGAATATCGGCGGCACACGTACGCGAGACCCGCTGCGGGTCTCGCGCCGGTGCGCCGTGACGTGTTCGGCAGGTAGAAAGAAGACAAATGGAATTGAAGGAACCTCATTTTCGGCCATTTCCGCTTGAAGCAATCAAGCCCCGGGGCTGGTTGGCGGAACAATTGCGAATTCAAGTGGATGGATTGAGTGGACACCTGGATGAATTCTGGCCGGATATCAAGGATAGTGCGTGGATCGGCGGCAATGCGGAAGGATGGGAAAGGATGCCGTACTGGCTCGACGGTGCCATTCCGCTGGCGTGGCTCATCGGCAACCAGCCGCTCAAGCAGAGAATCATCAGGTATCTGGACTACATACTTGAGCATCAACACGAGGATGGCTGGCTCGGCCCTCGTGTCGAGGAGAAGAAAGAGGCGGCAGACCTGTGGTCGCAGGCCCTGGCCCTCAAAATGCTGGTCGTCTATCACGATGCGACGGGTGATGATCGTGTTCCCGCTTGCGTCGGGAAGGCACTGCAGATGCTGGATCGGCATATCGACAAGGAACCCTTGTCCAAGTGGGGCCAATTCCGATGGTTCGAATTCCTCATTTCGATCTACTGGCTCTACGAGAGGATCGGTGAGTCCTGGTTGCTTGACCTCGCGGTCAAGCTCCACGCCCAAGGCTTCCACTGGCAGGCTTTCTTCCAGCGTTGGCCATTGACGGAACCTACGGAGAAGAAGCGCTGGAACTACGCCGGCCACGTCGTGAACAACGCCATGGCCCTTAAGGAAGGTGCCTTGTGGTGGAGGCTCACCGGCGCGGACACAGACAGAGCATCGCCCTGTGCCATGATGGAGGCACTTGACCGGCACCACGGCATGCCTACCGGGGTCTTCACCGGCGATGAATGCCTTGCCGGGAAGAGCGCCATCCAGGGCACGGAGCTGTGCGCGGTCGTCGAATACATGTACTCCCTAGAGTGGTTAATCGGTGTGCGGGGTGATCCTGTGCTTGCCGACCGGTTGGAGCAGATCGCCTTCAACGCGCTCCCCGCGACATTCTCCCCGGATATGTGGTCGCATCAGTACGATCAGCAGGTGAACCAGGTTGAGTGCAGCATTCGCGACAACCGCCCGTGGAACACGAACGGCCCAGACGCGAACATCTATGGCCTCGAGCCGAACTTCGGATGTTGTACGGCAAACCTGAGCCAGGGCTGGCCCAAGTTCGCCGCGCATCTTTGGATGCGCGCACGATCCAACGGGATCGCCGCAGTGGCGTATGCGCCCTCGCGGCTCGACACAGACATCGGCGGCGTCCCGGTCTCCGTGGAATTGGAGACGGACTATCCTTTCCGCCAGGACCTGCAATTTACTGTGGAAGTCGGACAGCCGGTTCGGTTTCCCCTTCTTCTGCGCATTCCGGCTTGGGCGGAAGGAGCCGCAGTCAAGATCGGAGGCAGGACGGAACAGGTCGGGCACTCCTGCTCGTTTCACACCGTCGAACGTACGTGGCAGGGAAAAACGACTTTCCAACTGTCTTTGCCGATGATGCCGCGGGGCATCCCGCGTCCCAATGGTGCCATCTCAATTGTCCGTGGAACTACGCGCTTGAGTTGGATGCCGGCAATCTGACGGCGGCTACGCGCTTTGAAGAACACAAGGTTGGATCCCCCGTGTTCTCCCCAGCCGCGCCGCCGGTTACGGCTGCTGTGAGGGGATGGCATGTGCCGGGCTGGACGGAGCGTAATGGCTCGGCGGAACCAACGCCGCAAAGTCCCGTGAAGCCCGAGGGGCAAGCTGACGATCTGTTGCTTATCCCGTACGGTTGCACAAACCTCCGCATTGCCGAATTCCCCGTGGTGAAGAATGCAGAGGATGCCGAACCAAGCGTTCGCCCAACATAAGAAGGAGAGACACAAAGGATGACTACACGCTTCTGATCGACCTGCACCGACAAGGCCATCGGCAAGGTCCAGGCGGTGGATTTTCTTCAGGACTTCCTGGATGTTCTGAACAAAAAAGCCGAAAGCGCAGGAGTTGCAGACCGGATATCCACGCGGGCACGCTCCATGGCCGACTTGCCATTCGCCGATGCAGAACTGGACATTATCTGGTCCGAGGGTGCCATCTACAACATGGGATTCGAGAAGGGCGTCGCGGCGTGGCGCCGCTTTCTTAAACCGGGTGGCCTGCTGGTTGCCTCCGAGATCACTTGGCTCACGGATTCGCGCCCAGCCGAACTCCAGAAGCACTGGGATAGCCAGTATCCCGAGATCGATCTGGCTTCGGCCAAACTCAGCGTTTTGGAGAAACACGGCTACGCGCCCCTTGGGTACTTTGTCTTGCCGGAACAGTGCTGGCTGGACGAGTACTACCGGCCCATGCAGGCGAGGTTCGATGACTTCCTGAACCGGAACGGAAACAGCGAAGAAGCACGAGCGGTCGTGGCCGCAGAGCAACAGGAAATTGACCTTTACAAAACATACAAGGCGCACATCAGCTACGGGGTGTATCTCGCGAGAAAACTGAAATAGAGGGGCGAACACCAGCGTGCGACGCGCGAGCTATCGCGCGCCGCTGCGCTGCTGCCCTGCGCTGGCGCGTCTGCACCACCGCACTCGTGCTGGTCCTGAACTGAAATCATTGAGGAACTGGCTCTTGAACGCCGGGGGCCGGGCGGGGTCAGGCGCGAAAAGGTGACATTTAATTGCAGAGGTTTTCAGTTTGCAGTTGGCAGTTTTCGGTTGGCGCGCAGCGCAGCATCTTGCCCCGCTGCCGCGGGGTAAACATCATGGAGCTTGCATCACGCATCCGCGTCATCGGTGGACAAACACGCGGCGCGGTCGCTTGGCAACAGTGCGGGCATTGCTCGGCGGGCAGGGCCTGCCCGCCCTACCTCGGCGGTGAAGATGCCGCGCAGCGAGCCTGCACTCCCGGCCGTGAACGGCCAACTATAGGCGGGCTGGGAAGCCCGCCCTACCGCTGCGCAGTGCGGTCGCCGGGGCCGGCGCCCCTCCGACTGATCGGTGCGCGGTGTTCGGCAACGTGGTGACATTCTGCCGCGGCTGCACGGCCACGACGGAGCGTGGCCCTCCAGCTGCACGGCCACGACGGAGCGTGGCCCTCCAGCCAGACTTGGCGCGCCTACGCCAGCGTCTGGCAGGCGCGCGCGGCATCGGTGATCAACTGCGCCGGCGAGAGGTCCTGGCCCAGCGCGCGCTGCAACCAGACCTGCGGCGTCAGGTCGCCTTGGGCACACATGCGCAGCACCTCGCCTGCCAGGTCGTGGGTCGTCAAATGCGTGCGAATCTGGTGCGCCAGCACATGGCCGATCACATAATTCGGCAGGTACAGCATCATGCCGATCATGTGCTGATACGCGCCCAGCAGATGATTTTCATCGTGGCCGAACCAGCGTACAAAATGCTGCTGCCAGACCTCGTCGCAGATCGCCAGCGTGGCGTCGCGCAACTGCTCCGGCGTCGCCGCGGGATGCGCGTACAACCAGCGCCAGCAGGCCAGGTCCACCATGCTCGCGCCGGCAATTTCACAGGCGTTCAAATAGGTGTTTAGCGCCATGCAGGCCTCGTACTGCGGCGGATAGGGCACGCCGACGAGCGGCCGTGCAAATTCCTGGAAGGTGAAGGCCAAGGCCTCGGTCACGCCCAAATTCGGCACGCCACGCAAGGCCCGCCGCGGCACATGATGCAAACTGACCACCTGCTCGATGCAGTGGCCCAGCTCATGCATGGCCGTGACAAAGCCCGGCCAGTTGAGCATGCCGTTGGCGTGATTCGTGCGCAGGAACGAGCGGTACTCAGGCAGGGCAGCCGGGCTGGCATGGCCGCTGCCGCGCGCGGCGTCGACCTGAATGTGCGCGGCCAGGAACGTGGCGGTGGCGGCGTCAAAGCCGAGCTCGCCCAGGATGGCCGGCAATTGCTCCTGCAATGCGTCGAAGCGCGGAAAACGGCGCGCGACGGCCGCGTTCAGTTCCGCAATCGGCTCGCGCGGCGCGATGTTGTTGTAATAAATATCAAACGGTTCAAGCGGGCGTTGCAACCGCTGCTGCGTAAACTGCATGATCGTGGCGCGCGCCGGTGCGGTCAGCAGCTCGGTCAAGACCTGCTCGACATGCGCCACCGGCAATTGATTGTGCAGCTCGCAGGCGCGCTGGATGTGGGTTGGATACTCGGGATAAAACGGATCGGCTGCGCGCGCCAGGGCAAACAGCTCATGCCAGACCGCGTAGCGTTGCGGGCCGACCTGTGCGGCGGCATTGACGCCGGCGGCGGCCGTGCAGGCATTGCTGAACGGCTCCCATGTCGTTGCGGCGCCGGCCATGACGGCTTGGGGAATTGAGCCGTCGACGTGCCGGCCCATCACGCGCGTCAGTACACGCTGGCGCGGCAGGCCGTCGGACGCGCCATAGCCCGCGCGGATTTCCTCGCGCACCAACCAGTGCGCCAGCAATTTCCGCCCGGCCGCAAAGGGCTTGTCCCCGTTGGCCAACGTGATGCAATCAATCGGAATGTGAAAATTATAATAAAACTCCTGGGCATGCTGATGGGCCACCCGGGCTTGGTCATCCAGCCGGCGCGGCAGGCGGTACGCCACCGCATTGGCCGTGCGCACGGCGGCCCAGTGTTCGACCGGCCAGGCTGCGCCGTCACGGAAGATCTCGGCAAACGGCACGGCCGGGAAATTGAGCAAGGCGACAAACGCAAGTTTGCTGCGGTACAATTCCTCGCGCAGATCCGGCGCGGGCGAGAATTGCGCCAGCAGGTCATCGATGCCGGGGTCGTCGGTGCGGGCGACATCCTGCCAGCGATGCAGCATGCGGCGGATTTCAGACAGATGGCCGTACACATGAAAAACCGCGTCTTCCAGCCGCGCGAGCAGGCAGGCGCGCTTGGTGTCATCGCCGACGAAGCGTGCGCGGACAAACGCGGCGAACTCATCGGGAGTGCCGTCCTCCACGCGCCAGCGCGCGGCAATCTGGCTGATGCCGGCGCGCGCACGCGCCGCGCACGCCGCGCCATGCTGTGCGCACAATTCCTGCACAAGCCGCTCAATCTGGTCTGCTGGTAACATGCCGCAACTCCCGTGCTATAATGGTCAAAAAAAACACCGCACCGCGCAGAATTTCGCGCGGTGCGGTGCCTTACAACTACATCTGAAAACGACGTTAGCTGCGCGAGTAGCCGCCGCGACGGTCATCACGACCGCCACCGCCGCCGCTACCGCCACGCCAGCCACCGCCGCCGCCACTACCACCGCTGCCGCCGCTGCCGCCACTGCGACGCTCGGTCATCGGACGGGCATCGTTGACCACCAGGCCACGATTACCCATTTGGCGGCCATTCAATGCTTCGCGTGCTTTGTCCGCTTCTGCATCGGATGACATTTCGACAAAGCCAAAGCCGCGGCTGCGGCCGGTGTCTTTGTCGGTCACCAATGACACGGATGCCACGGTCCCAGCTTCCGCAAAAAGGGCCTTCAGATCGTCTTCCGTCGTACTGAACGGAAGGTTGCCTACATACAAACGCTTACTCATCGACTATCCTATGGTGAATTATGTTCACCCCTGCTAACCATACCTGCACTACTAACAACTAGCAACTGCATTACGCAAAGCTGGGATGAATCACGACTAGTATAGCATTTCCCGCCCCAAAAAGCAAGTCGGGGTCGGTTTTGCCGAAATCAAGCCCTTGTGCCAGGCTGCCCGCGGCACAAATCCGGCGGCTTGTAGGTGTTGTTGCTCCCCACCGAGCTTGCCGCCGGCGCATGCGCGTCAACTTAAACGGCTGGCTGTCTCGTCTACAATCAGGCGCAATAGGTAGACGCGGCGGCTCGCCGCGTTTTCCGATTGCCAACCGCAGCGCACAGAAAGCGGCGAGCCGCCGCTTCTACGACAAACGCAACTGAAGTTGACGCGCATGCGCCGCCCAGAGTGGTATCTGTCGATCCAGCCGCGCCGCGATGTGCTTGAGTTCATGTTGACCGGCGACCCGAATCCAGAACTCCTGACATACCTTGCGCTACGTTCCTTATTTGACGGGCGTTACGGCGTGTTGTAACGTCGGCAGGGTGCGCACCCTAACCTGTCCGTTTTTTTGGGAATCTGGATTCACCTCCTTGACCTTGCCTTGAAAGTTTGCCAGCCACCGTCACAATAATTATTCTTGACAGGATTTACATGATCGTCCATGATACTTCGCTGCGACTACATGCGGGCAGTGCCTGCGGCCATTGGCCGCTTTATTACGTATCGCGCCGCGCGCTCCTTTACCGCAATCATGTCAAATCATGTGGCATAGCTTTCACGATTTTCCTTGGTTGAGGCGGACATTTTATACACTCCTATGTCAGGAGTTCTGGAATCTGAGCGGCTGGGACTTGAAAAAGGCGCTGATTTTGTTTGCCAAGTCCAATCCGCCGCTGCTCGAGTGGCTGCGCTCGCCGCTGATCTATGTGGAACATTCGTCAATGGCGCAGCAACTGCGCGACCTCGCCGCCCCCTTCTTCTCAGCCCGGGCCTGCATGTATCATTACCTCCACATGGCGGAAGGCAACTACCGCGAGTTCCTGTGCGGTGAGCAGGTGCGCCTCAAGAAGTATTTTTATGTGTTGCGTCCCGTTCTGGCCTGCCGCTGGATTGAAGCGCACGGCAGCATGCCGCCGATGGAGTTTGCGGCGCTGGTGGCGGATCAACTGCCGGCCATGCTGGCGCCGTTGGTGAGTGGACTGCTCGAGCGCAAGCGCGCCGGCGATGAGCTGTCAGCCGGCCCGCGCATGCCGGAGCTCAGCGATTTTCTCGAGGCGGAGATGGGCCGGTTGCGCGCCGATGCCCTCGTGGACGGATCGCCGGCAACCCCGGACATGGAGCTGCTGGACGCGCTCTTCAGAACGACGTTGCACGAGGTGTGGGGATAGCAAAAGAAAATGCCAGGCGGACAGGTCTGCTGACGTGCAACACCCGCGCCTGAAATTCCGCTATAAGGAAGACGGTTGCGTCGTGACGTTCGGCCCAGGTCGAGGTTGTTCGCCACGCAGGCGCGCCGGAGGCGCCTTGGAGTGCGGGAGCCATGCTCCCGCTTTCGATTCGGCAGCCATGCTGCCGGCAGGGCTGATTATCCTACACCGAGCACGGCTCGGTTATGAAAAGCGGCAGCATGGCTGCCGCACTCCAAGGTTCGGCTGCGCCGAACGAAGAGGTCGTCCGCGCCACGGCGACGAACCCTATTTCCTTATATCGGAATTTCAGACACCCGCTGCGGCCGGCTTGACAATCGGCGGGCTGTTCTTTATACTGGAATTGTTATGATGTTAAAGAGCCACAGAATTAATCATTGCGCTCATTCAATGAACTGCTGCGAAAGCCGGGCTTTGGTTGCACGCAGCCTGTAAGGAGATGCCTTGAGTCTGAATTTGCCCACGCAACCCGACATTGACAAGGCGTGGGCCGAGGAGGCCGAACGACGTGTGGACCAGATTGACCGGGGCGACGTCGCATTGATTCCCGGTGAAAAGGTGTTTGCGAAGTATATGCGACACTCGCACGCATCTGTGATTATCCGAGCGCATGGGCACCCCTATCAACGAACACCAGGCGCTGTTTGCTGAACCGCTTTCCCTACGGTGTTGTCTTCCAGGTCAAGTCGGGCATGCTGCGGATTATCGCCGTGGCCAACTTGCACAGGCGCCCGGGTTACTGGAAACCCCGCATCTAAGCTGATTGTCGTCAGAGGAAATTCTAAGACGTAAGCCGATTTGACAGCATGAAATGCCCTGCTTGAATAATGCAGCAGTGAAGAGCACGAAAGATGAGAGCATTCAGGAAAGGAACACGGCGAGCACTGTGAAGCCGGTAATTATTGCCGGTGTATTTGGAAATTGCGGAGGAATTACATGACCGTCACACTGACAAAAGAAAAGGCGCACCGTGGAGGTCAGGGAAGTTCGCGCACAGTACGGGCTTCCACAATGAACGTCCAATGAATTTTTTTTGCATTGCCATGGACTTTGCAGGTCGAAGTCTGATCCGCCATTGGCAGCGCGCAAAGCTCGGTGTCACCCAGATTCGGCGATGCGGACAGCAGCGCAGATAAAAAAGCGATGTGCAGGGCGGCAATAACGGCATAGCATGGTTGGCGGGTAGGTGCCGCCGAGATGACGGCGCTGCTCGTAGCGCCCGCGTCCCGCGGGCAATGCTGCGCAAGCGAGTCGCCGGATTTAGTAACGATTGCGCTTGGAAAACGCTTGTGCTACAATACTGCGGCGATAAAACAAGTAACTACTTACAATATCAGAAGTTGAATTTGATCCATAAGAAGACACGCATGCGCATAAAGCCCTTCCGCCATCTGGCAAAAATCTGACGTATGCCGACACTGGAATGGGCTAATCGAGAAGCGGCGGTGCGGGTGGCGACACGCGCGCCGTTCCGGCTGCTGGAGCATGATCCGGCGCTGTCTTGCGGCGACCCGGACAATGAAAATATGCTCATTCAGGGCGACAACCTCGACGGCGTCAAGGCGCTCATGCCCTACTACGCTGGCCGCGTGAAGTGCATCGCCATTGATCCGCCGTACAATACCAAGAGCGCGTTCGAGCATTACGACGATAATCTGGAACACTCGACCTGGCTCTCCATGATGTATCCGCGCCTGGAACTCATGCGCGACCTGCTGGCCGAGGATGGCTCGATCTGGGTCTGCATTGATGACAACGAGGCGCACTACCTTAAAGTCATCATGGATGAAGTCTTCGGAAGAAAAAACTTCGTTGCAAACGTTGTATGGCAGAAACGAACTTCACCAGATGCTAGGATTGACTTAGGCGATGCTCACGACAGCATTCTTGTATACGGGCGCGACAGTTCACGAAGCGCTTTCAACCGCGTGGCACTTGATCCAGCAATGAGATCTGGATTCAAAAATTCCGACAATGATTCCCGCGGTCCATGGGCTTCCACAGACTTCAGTGCGCAAGGCTGGCGACCCAACCAAATGTACAAGATTACTACGCCTGGCGGCACGGAGTACGAACCCCCTTCCGGCCGGTGTTGGGTTAATGTTGAGAGCGTCTTCCACAAACTTCTCAGCGAGGGTCGAATGTGGTTTGGGAAGGACGGCCGTGGCCGACCTCGTGTCAAAACATATCTTTCCGAAAGTGAAGGCATCCGATCTTGGACATGGTGGCCGCATGTGGAAGTGGGTAACAATCAAGAAGCCAAGAAAGAGATCAATGACCTGTTTGGTGCAGAGGCGGGTTTTGAGACTCCAAAACCCGAACGTTTGTTTCAGCGTGTTGTCATGATCGGCACGAATCCCGGCGACATTGTGTGCGACCCGTTTCTTGGCTCCGGCACAACGGCGGCGGTGGCGCACAAGATGGGGCGGCGCTGGATCGGGATCGAGATGGGTGAGCACGCGGTGACACACTGCGCGCCGCGCTTGCGGAGAGTGATCGAGGGTGAGCAGGGAGGAATCTCCGAGGCAGTCAAGTGGAAAGGCGGCGGCGGTTTTCGCTTTTATCGGCTGGGGCCGGCGATTACGGACGAGGCGGGCCGCATCAATCCTGCCATTCGGTTTCCGACGCTGGCGGCGCATGTGTGGTTCTCCGAGACGCACACGCCGTTGACCAAATCGGGCAAGTCGCCGCTGCTGGGCGTTCACAAGGGCACGGCGATTTACCTGCTTTACAACGGCATTCTGGGCGACAAGAAGTCGAACACGCTGACCGGCCGGGTCCTGCGCGATTTGCCGCCGCACGACGGTCCGAAGGTGATTTTTTCGGAATGCACAAGCTTGGGCGACGATCGCTTGCGGCGCGAGAACATCATTTTCAAGCATATTCCGTATGATATCAAAGGCCGGTGACTTATGCGATCCTTGGCTGATATGATAATCACATCACGAAATATGTTGGTGATAAGAACGAGAACCGGATGGAGGGCCCGTGATGCAGCCGCTGCAGACAAAATCCCCCGGCGCACGCGGCATGCGCCACCCCAATCTCCCTTTCGTAAAGGGAGTACCCCGGCTTGGCGGGGGGAGGGATTTTTCCGAAAGGGGGACGTCAGATGCGCAAACATTCAGCGGCTCATGAAGCGGTTTTGTGATTCTATGATGATTAAGGAACGCTGATGTCCAAGAACCATGCCTCAAGAATTCTGAATGAGCAATCCTTCGCCCGATTAGTCGGGAAGTTGCGTGTGCTGGTTCAACAGGCCCGCCAACAGGCCCTGCGCGCGGTGGATGTGGTACAGGTGCGGACGTGCTGGGAGATGGGGCGGCACATCGTCGAGTTCGAACAGGGCGGCGCACATCGCGCCGTGTACGGAGAAAGTTTGCTGGAACGGCTGGCCGAGCGGTTGACGGCGGAGTTCGGGAAAGGCTTCGACGCCTCGAATCTGTACAAGACGAGTCAATTCTTTCGGCTATTCCCAAAATTAGACGCACTGCGTCCTGAATTGAGTTGGACGCATTACCGTTTGCTGTTGCGCGTAGAGGATGCCGCGGCGCGCGAATGGTACATGACGGAAACGGCAACGCAGAACTGGAGCACGCGCGCCTTGGAGCGGCAGATCGGCACACTGTACTATGAAAGACTTTTAGCCAGCAAGGACCGCGCGCCGGTGCGGGCCGAGGCGGTTAAGAAGGTGGTTGAGTCTGATCGCTCGCCGCGCGAGTTTGTGCGCGATCCGATCATGCTGGAGTTTCTGGGTTTGCCGGACACGGGGCGCTTGCTGGAATCGAAATTGGAGGGCGCGCTCCTGGCGAAGCTGCAGAATTTTTTGCTCGAACTGGGCAAAGGGTTTGCGTTTGTTGCACGACAACAACGCATCAGCAGTGAGAGCAAGGACTTCTACCTGGATCTCGTCTTCTACAACTACTTGCTGAAATGTTTTGTACTGTTCGACCTGAAAACCGATGAGTTGACCCACCAAGACATCGGCCAGATGGATATGTACGTGCGGATGTATGACGACAAACGGCGCGGTGTGGAAGACAATCCCACCGTGGGGGTCATCCTCTGCGCCCGGAAAGACGAGACCGTGGTGCGCTACTCGATTTTGCACAAGCACAAACGCTTGTTTGCCAGCCGCTACAAACTGGTGCTGCCGTCCGAAGCGGATTTGCGCACGGAACTCATGCGCGAACAGCGCCTGCTGACGGCGTCAGATGCACCTAATGCACCGCCACGCACCGGGCGAAAGCGCAAACCGTAAAACCTTGAGACGGGCGATGTTCAAACCGAAAGAATACCAGGAAACGACGCTGAACGTGCTGGCTGGCTATCTCGAAGCCGCCCGGTTCGACGGCCCGCGGGCCGCGTTCGACGCCACACCGCGCGAAGTGCCCAAGCCGTGGAACAAACCTTACGCACCGCTGGAACACCTGCCGGACACGCCGTATGTCTGCCTGCGCCTGCCGACGGGTGGCGGCAAGACCTTTCTTGCAACGCAGACAGTGAAACTGGGCGCGAAGTTCCTGGGGCGCGAACACAATCCCCTCGTGCTGTGGCTGGTGCCGACCGATGCGATCCGCCGGCAGACGCTCGAGACGCTCCAGATGCCAGGCCATCCAAACAAGGAAACACTCGAGACCGACTTTGGCGAAAACAAAGTGCGGGTCTTGGACATCGAAGATTTTGCCGAATTGACGCCGCAGGATTTCCGGGACAAGGCATGCATCGTGATCAGTTCTTTTGCCGCGTTGCGCGTCGAGAAAACCGAGGGCCGCAAGTTCTACGAGCACAAAGAAACATTAGAGCCGCACTTCGCCGCCGTGCCGGCCAACACGCCGGGTCTCGAAGTTCACAGTGAAGGACCGGAAGCCGGGAAAATCAAGAAGTCGTGCGCGAACATCATGGCGCTGATCCGCCCGCTGGTGATCGTCGACGAGGCGCACAACGCGAAAACAGAGTTGAGCTATGACGTGTTGAACCGGGTGCGGGCCGGCTGCGTGATCGAGTTCAGCGCGACGCCGGCCACAGACTCAAATGTGCTGCATCATGTTTCGGCATCCATCTTGAAGGCCGAAGCAATGATCAAGCTGCCGATCATGCTGACCGAATTTCCTTCCTGGCAGGAGGCGCTGACGGACAGCATCCTTCAGCGCAAGAAGCTGGAGGAGCTTGCCCGAAGTGAGCCGGATTTTGTCCGCCCAATCGTATTGATTCAGGCGGAGAGCAAGGATCGGGATGTCACGGTCGAAGTAGTTGAGAAATTTCTCGTCGAGCACGGCAAGATCGAGCGCGAGCGGATCGCCATTGCGACGGGCACGCAGCGAGAGCTTGATGACGTAAAGCTGATGGACCCGGCCTGCAAGATCGAGTTTGTGATCACGGTGCAGGCACTGAAAGAGGGCTGGGATTGCCCGTTTGCCTATGTTTTTTGCTCGGTTGCCACGGTGCACAGCACGAAAGACGTCGAGCAGCTTCTCGGGCGCGTTTTACGCATGCCCTGGGCGACGCGGCGGACAAATGAGGAACTGAACCGGGCATACGCCTTTGTCTCGAAGGCCTGCTGGCCGCAGGCAGTGAACCTGCTGCACGACCGGCTGGTCAACATGGGTTTCGACGAAGTGGAGGCTGCGCAATATCTCAAGCACGAGGAAGCGCAATTGCCGCACATTGACGAGCCGGAACCGCCGCAACTGGTGTTGACACTCTGCGAGCCGCCGGCGCTGGATGGCCTGCCCTATGGGATTCGCAGTCAGGTATCCGTCAGCCGCGACGAGTCAGGCACGTACTCCGTCAGCATCGCCGGGGCGATCTCGCCCGAGGCTGAAGACAAGATTGTTGCGGCGGCGGCCCCGACCGAACAAGCGGCCATCCGCAAGAGACTCGCCGCGCGACGCGAACAGATTCTGACGCAGCCGCCGGAACGGCCCAAGGGCACTCCATTTCGGGTGCCGCAGTTGTGTTTGCTGATTGATGGCGAACTTGAGCTGGCACAGCAAGAGCACTTTCTCTCGCCGGATGGCTGGAATCTTCTTGACTACCCGGCCGAATTGAGCGAAGCCGAGTTCCGCGTGGAAGAGCGCACGGATTGTTACGAAATTGACGTGCAAGGCAAGCGGCTTATCGAGCGCCACGTGAACACCCAGTCCGCTTTCGCCTTTGCCGAAGTGCCCACAAATTGGACTGAGCTGCAGCTTTCGCGCGAACTGGACCCGCCTTTGCGCCAGAAAGACATAAGGCAGAAAGTGCTGCTTGAGTTCATTCGCCGGACGCTGCGCTACCTCGAAGAGCGCCGGAAAATAAGTTTGAACACGCTCTACCGTGTGCGCGTGCCGCTGGAACGCGCCTTGCGCGAGAAGATCGCGCAGTATCGCCAAACCGCTTTCACGAAAGGCTACCAACTGCGGCTGTTCAGCGCCGAAGCCGTTGTGGAAACCAGCTATAAATATGCGTTTGACTTTGATCCTGACAACTACCCGGCGACGCTGCACTACAACGGCGGGTTTAAGTTTCAGAAGCATTACTACAAAGGCATGGTCGGAGAATTCGATAGCAAGGAAGAACTGGAGTGTGCCAAGGTGATTGAAATGTGCTCGCGTGTTACGCGCTGGGTACGCAACGTGCCGGGCATGTTCGGCCTGCCAACAGCGACCGGCAATTTTTACCCAGACTTTGTTGCGGAACTCGATGACAGCCGCATGCTCGTGGTGGAGTACAAAGGCGGACACCTTATCGAACACGACCAGCAAAAGAAGAACATTGGCGAAAAGTGGGCAGAGAAAAGCGGCGGCAAGGCGATTTTTCTTTGGGCAGTGAAGAAAGACGCCGAAGGGCGCGAGGTGTGCCGGCAACTGGAAGACAAGATCGCCGGCCGGTAGGCGGGCGCAGCGTCACTAATGTAGTGTCTCTAACATTGTTTTACCTTTGACCACCAAGGCAAAATTGCAGAAAATCCCCCAACCCCAATCTCCCTTTCGTAAAGGGAGTACCCGGCTTGGCGGGGGAGAGATTTTTCCCAAAGGGGGACGGCTGCGACCCCCAACCCTCTTTTTATGAGACCCCAGATCCAGCGGTTTGTTTGTGCTGTTGCTCCCCGCCGATCGCCGCCGTTGGCGGGATCGGTGGAAGCAGAGAAAATGGCGCCGGCGCGTTTTTTTCTCAATCTCATTCACCCACGACGCGAGGTCGTGGGGGTCTCAGCACATCCACCCGTACTACCCGTGTGCGCGCTTGCGTTCGCCGTGTTTACTGAAGTGTGCCTTGGTTATGGTTTTGGCACCGCCATATCTAGGTAAGACCTATACTAGCGCCGGCATTTACGCCGGAGCACACCACAAGACAGACAACCCCATGAGAAAAATCTACAAAGGGATCCTCGGCGCGGCGCTGCTTGGCGCCGGCGTTGCCGCGGCTGCCGTCGCGAGCAATGCGTGGAGCCATGTCAAGCGCGGCGTGTTCCGCGCCGAAGTTGCGCAGGTCAACATGCAGGAGCACACGGCTACATTCTGCAACAACGGAAAGCAAATGACGCTGGCGTTTGCCGACCTGGCCACCCAGGATCACGCGCGGCTGACGGCGGTGTGGCTCGCGCAGTTGCCGCGCTATACGCTGGAAGGGACGGTGATCTGCAAGGTTCCCGACAAGGGCAGCGTGGGCGTCAACGGCAGCGGTACGATCGAGGTGGCGGTGTATGATCCGCGGCGGAGCACCGTGCTGGCCAAGGTCGCCAGCGCGCCGTGCCGCCTCACGCTTAGCAACAAGGACTCGTGCAAAATCGTGGTGACGTTTGCCTGCAGCAATGTGCCATTGGACACGACCCAAGCGGCGCAAGTGACGGTGCGGTTTTATGGGCAGATTGGCAAGCGGCCCTACAAAAACGTGGTTGCCAAGGCCCTTCTGACGTCGCTCAATCCGGACGCCACGCGGAAGATTGCCGTGCGGGATTTGGCGATTGACATGCGCAAGTCAGATTTCAACTGAGGGCTGCCGCACCCGGCGCCGAACTGCCCAGATCCGGCGACTCGGACAGCAGCGGAGGTCAGAAGGCCATGTGCAGGTCAGTAACATCAGTAGCGCATGGTTGGCGGGTGGGTGCCGCCGAGACGGCGGCGCTACTCGTAGCGCCCGCGTCCCGCGGGCAATGCTGCGCAGCGAGTCGCTGGATCTGGGAACTGCCGCGGGGGCGCGTCAATAGCGGACGCGATCGCGGCGGGACGGGCGGCGGAGCGAGACGGTATCCAGGCATTTCGTAGTCATGCCGTAGTAGCCGTACTGCGAGAAGGCCTGAAAGGGATAGAGCGAATAGCCGGGAATGTAGTAGAACAGGTCGGCGGGATTGTCGTGCTGCACATACTCGACCGCACCCCAGCCGCCGCGGGCGAAATGATCCACCTCATAGCCGCGCTGAACCAGCGCCTCGGAGGCCTTGCCCATGGCGGTGAACGGCGCAACCGCGGTGTCGCCCACGGCCGCGAACGGCAGGGCGACGCTGGCACCCACCTGCTTTGAGGTGCTGCAGGCGGCCGGCGCGAGGCCCAGCAACGCCAGCGTCACAAGGAAGCGTGCGTGAGGGAAGCTGAACATATTCATCGGGCGCGCACCTGGATGTCGAGATAGGCATTGATGGTTTTACGCAGGTCGCCGTTTTGGCGCGCATGCAGGAGCACGCGATTGAGTTTCTCATAGAGAAAATCGCCGCGCTCTTGCTTGCTGACGGCCCACGCCAGACTTTCGTCGGTCAACTGCCACGGCAGCGCCTGCAACTCGGGATATTCCTTGACGGCATACAGGACATAGGGGCCGTCGTCAATCAGCATGTCGATCTGGCGCGCGCGCAGGGCCGCAATGGCCGCCGGCGCATCGGCAAAGGCGACACACTCGGCCTTCGGCATGTTTTCCTTGACGTACATTTCACCGGTGGTGCCGCTGAGACAGCCGGCGCGCCCGCTGGATGTGGCCAGCGCGCCTGCTTCGGTGATGCGCGCGGCATCGGCCTGGCGCAGCAACGCCATCTGGCCAATGTGCATATACGGAACGGTGAAGCGCACGACTTCGCGGCGCGCATCGGTGTTGCTCAAGCCGGACATGATCACGTCAATATCACCGCGTTCGAGGCGTGGCACCAGATCCTCGAACGGCATTTCGACAAACTGGATCGGGCAGGCCAGCTTGGCGCCGGCATAGGCGGCCAAGTCGGCCTCGATGCCGCGCAGCGTGCCGTCTTGCTTGTAAATCACGGGCGGATAATCGGGTGCGACGCCGATGCGCAGGGTCGGGCTTTGATCGACCTCTGTGGTAGTGGTGGTGGTGGTGCTGCAGCTGGTCAGCAGCACGGCGCTGGCGCAGAGGAAAAGAAGGCAACGCGACATGATGAAATCCTTGGGCTGGTGGCGATGAGCTGTGGGCGGCATGCGCTATTAAAGCAGCGTTTCAAACACGCCGGCTTTGGTGCTTTGCACTTGCCGCACGGCCGCAGGAAACTGGCTGGTGTGATAATACAAATTGCGAACGGTATAATCGGAGCTGGTGTTCGGGCCGTTGGTGCGGCGCGGGCCGCAGGGCTCGACCGTGGTCAGCAGTTCGACGACCGGGCTGACGCGATACTTGTAGGCATCCTTGCGGACGCGCGGCTGCCCGATATACTTGCGTTCCAGTTGGGTCAGAATATGGTTGCGTTTGTCAATATCCACGGGCGAGAAGGTCATTTCGATGGCGACGGCGCGGTCGTCCTTGTCAAAAAAGACTGTGCGGATGATGTTCACTTTGAAGCCGGGGCGCACATTCCCGATGCCGAGTTTCTCTTCCGGCACGGACAGCAGCAGGCAGCGCGTCGTGTCCAGGTCGTTGACCGGCGAAGACAACACGTGATAGCGCGCATCAATGTTGGTGACGGCCGCCTTGGTCATGCCCAGCGTGACGCCGCCGATAACCACATTGGTGACGCCGGCCACCCAGGCGGGGACGGTCACCGGCTCGCCCGCGCCGACGGGTGCTGCCGGCAGCAGCGCCAGCGCGCACAGCAGGCTTGGCAGTACAAGGATCTGTTTCACTGTGCAGTTCTCCATCGCGTGAACCATGAAATTCGTTACGCAGCAAGTATAGCAGAAGCGGCGCGCAATGGCAACTGTGTGGCGCGTCCCAGATCCGGCGATACCAACACCACAGCAAAGGCAACACCAGTAAACACGACGAACGCAAGCGCGCACACGGGTGGAGTGGGTGGGTGTGCTGAGACCCCCACGACCTCGCGTCGTGGGAGCAACAGCACCAACAAACCGCCGGATCTGGCTACAGGCAGAAACCAGCGGGAGGTTCTGCATGCAAAGAGTGTGGGAGCCGCCTCCGTGCGGCAAATGCAGCGGCAAAGGTGCAGCGGTGCTCGGTACGTTGATGAAGCAGCAGCAGAATCGCGGCACGGAGGCCGCTCCCACTTTGCAGCAACAAGCCGGTAGGTGTTCCGCGCGATGTTCCGCGCGAAAGCTGCTACAGTTTTTGTGGCCACGGCGCTCGCCGTGGATGCAGTCCAAGCCAGCAGCAATGGCACCGCACACGGCACCGCCGCCAACTTCTGCACCTCTGCAACCATAAATTCTCGCGCCGCACGAGAATTTAGTGATGTGCTGCACGCCATGCGTCGTGCGGATCTCTGCGTCTGGCCTCTCTACCGATCCGCGCCGTTGGCGGGATCGGCGGAGAGAAAGATTGGGAAGAGGCCGGCGCGCGTTTGCGCTCAATCTTATTCACCCACGACGCAAGGTCGTGGGGGTCTTGGCACAGATATAGCCGCGGCACCGCCGCCACCTTCTGCACCTCTGCATCCATAAATTCTCGCGCCGCGCGAGAATTTAGTGATGTGCTGCACGCCGCGCAGCGAAGGGAGCGCCGATCACGGGATCGGCTGAAGGTAGCTGCGATCGCCCGATCGCAGCATCTGACGGAAGCCGCGTGCAATCATTGGCCGCGCCATAAATTCTCTCGCCGCGAGAGAATTTTGCGGGATATGGAAATCCCGCGTACCCTCAGCGGCACGGGCGTGCCGCGTTCCCTTCGGCAGCCGGCCGGCGGCCAAGCATTCGGCGGATGGCACCGCGCACGGCACCGCCGCCAACTTCTGCACCTCTGCAACCATGAATTATCGTGTCGCACGAGAATTTAGCCGCACGCCGTGCGGATTTCTGCGTCTGGCCTCTCTACCGATCCGCGCCGTTGGCGGGATCGGCGGAGAGAAAGATTGGGAAGAGGCCGGCGCGCGTTTTCGCTCAATCTTATTCACCCACGACGCAAGGTCGTGGGGGTCTTGGCACAGATATAGCCGCGGCACCGCCGCCAACTTCTGCACCTCTGCATCCATAAATTCTCGTGTCGCACGAGAATTTAGTGATGTGCTGCACGCCGCACGCCGTGCGTCGGCTACGGGCAGAGGGATCGACCGCTGGCGGATGGCACCGCCGACAACTTCTGCACCTCTGCATCCATAAATTCTCGTGTCGCACGAGAATTTAGTTGACTTTCGCGGCGCATTGTGTTATATTTCAAGCTGAAACATGCAGGTCTGCATTGCATACTGTTTGGCCTGCTTTCACAAGGAGACCCACGCCATGACCAAAAAGAAAAAAGACGATCAAAAACAAGGGCTTACTGCATTGCCCGCCGCAGCACCACTTTTAGCAGAGGCCGCCGTGTCAGGCGCACTCCCGGAAGTGCAGTTGCAGAAAGGCTTTCCGGTCGTCGGCATCGGCGCGTCGGCCGGCGGCCTGGCGGCCTTTGAGGCCTTCTTTTCCGGCATGCCGGCCGATGTCGACGGATTCGGCAAGCTCACCGCGGGCCCGGGCATGGCGTTTGTCCTGGTGCAGCATCTGGCCCCGGATCACAAGAGCATTCTGACCGACCTGATCCGGCGCTACACGCGCATGCAGGTGTTCGAGGTCGAGGACGGCATGACCGTGGAGCCCAACTGCGCCTACATTATTCCGCCCAACCGTGACATGGCCTTTCTGAACGGCGCGCTGCAATTGATGGAGCCCGCCGCGCCGCGCGGCCAGCGCCTGCCGATTGATTTCTTCTTCCGCTCGCTGGCCCAAGACCAGCATGAGCGCGCCATCTGCATCGTCCTGTCCGGCACCGGCAGCGACGGCACCCAGGGTGTGCGCGCGATCAAGGGCGAAGGCGGCATGGTCATGGCCCAGAACCCCGCCTCGACCGAGTACGACGGCATGCCGCGCAGCGCCATCTCCACCGGCTTGGTCGACTACGAGCTGCCGCCGGCCGAAATGCCCGCCCAGCTCATTGCATATGTGGCGCATGCCTTCGGCCATCCGCCGCGGGTCGCCTCAGCCCCGCTGCCGCGGGCCGAGAACACGCTCAAGAAAATCTTCATTCTGCTGCGCGCCCAGACCAGTCACGATTTTTCGCAGTACAAGCCCAGCACGATCCAGCGCCGCATCGAGCGCCGCATGGCCGTCCACCAGATCGAAACCATGGACGGGTACGTCAAGCATCTGCAGCAGACGCCGGCCGAGGTGGAGGCATTGTTTCGCGACCTGTTGATCGGCGTCACCAATTTCTTCCGCGACCCGGAGGCCTTCACGGCGCTCGAACAACAGGTTATTCCACAGTTGCTTGCCGGCAAGAGCGCCGACGCCGTGATCCGCGTCTGGGTGCCGGGCTGCTCCACCGGCGAGGAAGCCTATTCCATCGCCATCCTGCTGGCTGAGCGGCAGGAGGCCATGAAGCAGAGTTTCAAGGTGCAGGTCTTTGCCACCGACATTGACAGCCAGGCGATTGCCACGGCGCGCGTCGGCCTGTATCCGGCCAGCATCGCGGCCGACATCACGCCCGAGCGGCTGGCGCACTATTTCTCGGTCGAGCCGGATCTGCCGGCCGAGCGGCAGGCCGGCGGCAGCGCCTACCGCATTCACAAAGGCATCCGCGACATGCTGGTCTTTTCCGAGCAGAATGTGATTAAAGACCCGCCCTTCTCCAAACTCGACCTGATCAGTTGCCGCAATCTCCTGATCTATATGGGCGGCGAATTGCAGAAGAAGCTGCTGCCACTGTTCCACTACGCGTTGAATCCGGGCGGGTTTCTCTTTCTGGGCACGTCGGAGACCGTGGGCGAGTTTGACGATCTGTTTAGCGGGCTGGATCGCAAGCTGAAGCTGTATCAGCGCCGCGATAATCTGCACAGCGCGCGGATGTCCTTGGATCGCTTTTTGCCGCCCATGACCGCCCTTGATGTGGCGCTCCCGCGTGTCGCCAGAAAAGCGGCCGAGGCCGCAAAACTGCCGCTGCGCGAACTGACCGAACAGGCGCTCTTGCAGCAGGTCGTGCCGGCCGGCGCGCTGGTCAACGGCCAGGGCGACATTCTTTACCTGCACGGCCGCACCGGGATGTACCTCGAGCCGGCCCCGGGCGAGGCGGGCGTCAGCAACATCCTGAAGATGGCGCGCGAAGGCTTGCGCCGCGACCTGACCACCGCCCTGCACAAAGCCACGCTGGGCAAAGAAACCGTGCGGCAGCCGGGCCTGCGCGTCAAAACCAACGGCACCTACACCACCGTCAACCTGACCATCCGGCCGGTGACCGTCGGCCCGGCCGCGACCGCCATGGCGCCGCTGTACCTGATCATACTGGAAGAAGTAATCAGTGACCAGGCAGCAGTTATCAGTGATCAGTTATCAGTGATCAGTGAAACGTCAACAGACGCAGATACGCGTGTGACAGAGCTCAAGCAGGAGCTGCGCGCCAAGGAAGAATACCTGCAGACGGCCAATGAAGAGCTGGAGACGTCCAATGAGGAGCTCAAGTCCTCGAACGAGGAGATGCAGTCGGTCAACGAGGAATTGCAGTCCACCAACGAGGAGCTCGAGACGTCCAAGGAGGAATTGCAGTCGGTGAACGAGGAGCTGGCCACGGTCAACACCGAGTTGCAGACCAAGGTGGCGGACTTGTCGCGGGCCAACAACGACATGAACAACCTGCTGGCCGGCACGGGCATTGCCACGGTCTTCGTGGATCATCAGTTGCGGATCCTGCGCTTCACGCCGGCGGCCACCCAGATCATCAATGTGATTCACAGCGACGTGGGGCGGCCGGTCGGCCACATTGTCTCCAACCTGGTTGGCTACGACCGTCTGCCGGTGGACGTGCGCACCGTGCTGGACAGCCTCTCGCCCATCGATGTTGAAGTGCAGACCACGGAAGGCAAATGGTATTTGATGCGCATCCGGCCCTATCGCACCTTGGACAACGTGATTGAGGGCGCGGTCATCACCTTTGTGGACATCAGCGAGACAAAGGCGACGCGCGAGGCGCTGCGCAAAGCCAATGACCTGCTGCGCCTGGCCGTGGTCGTGCGCGACGCGCACGATGCCATTACGGTGCAGGACTTGGAGGGCCGCATTCTGGCGTGGAATCCGGGAGCCGAGCGGCTGTTTGGCTGGAGTGAAGCCGAGGCGCTGCTGCTGAACGTGCGCGACCGGATCCCGAAGGAGTTGCAACAGGAAGCGCTGGCCACGGTGCGGCAGCTCAGCCAGACGGCCATTCTGGAGCCGTATCGCACCCAGCGACTCAGCAAAGACGGGACGATCGTGAAGATCTCGCTGACCTCGACCGCGCTGGTGAACGAGGTCGGGCAGATGTATGCGATTGCGACGACGGAGCGGGCGCGGGAGGAGTGACTGCTGAAGGGTTCAACGGTTCAACGGTTGGAGCGAGATTACCCGCACGCTGAACCCTGAACCGATGAACCGATGAACCGATGAACCGATGAACCGATGAACCATCCGATGAATCCCTTGGCGATACCAGACCGGTTGTATGGCCGCGAGCGTGACTTGGCCGCGCTGTGCGCAGCATTTGAGCACAGCAGTCGCGGACATGGCACCGTGGTGCTGCTGCCGGGTTGTGCCGGGGTGGGCAAGACGGCGCTGGTGCAGAAGCTGCGCCGGCCGGTGCGGGATAAGAACGGGTTTTTCATTCAAGGCAAGTTCGACCAGTACCAGCAAAGCACGCCCTATTTCGCCTTTCGCCAGGCGCTGGCGGAATTCGCCCGGGAATTGCAGGCGGAAGACGAGCCGCAGCGCGCCCGCTGGAAAACCGAAATCAGCGAGGCCATCGGCAACCTGGGTCAATTGCTGGTTGATCTGGTGCCTGAGTTCCTGTCCCTGCTCGGCGCGCAGCCGCCCTTGGTGGACATCAGCCCGCAGGAAGCCCGCCACCGCTTTGCCGGTGTCGTGCAAAACTTTCTCAAGGTCGTGTGCCGGCCCGAACATCCGCTGGTGCTGTTCATGGATGACTGGCAATGGGCTGACGCCGCTTCCCTGGCCCTGCTTAAGCAGTTGCAGATTGGCGGTGCCCTGCGTTATCTGCTGGTGATCGTTGCCTATCGCGACGACGAAGTGGACGCCGGCCATCCGCTGCTGTCCACAGTGGATGATTTGCGGCGACAGGCCGTGCCGGTCGAAGAGCTGCGCGTCAAGAACCTGGCCGTCCACGATGTGCAGGCGTTGGTGCTGGACACGCTGACGCCGGCGCCGGATGCCAGTGCGGATCTGGCCGCGATCATTCACGCCACGACCATGGGCAATCCGTTTTTTGTGCGGGCATTGCTCAACTTCATGCTGGACACCAAGCTGATCTGGCGCGACGATGCCCGCCACGCGTGGCAATGGAGCAGGGCGGCCCTCAACAAAGCGGACTTGCCCGGCAATGTGGTCGAGCTGTTTGTCCAGAAACTCAGCCGCCTTGACAGCGCCACCCGGCATCTTTTCTCGCTGGCCGCCTGCCTTGGCAATCGCTTTGACCTGAAAACCCTGCGCATCATCAGCGGGTACCCGCCGGCGGATTGCCTGGCGCTGCTGGCCACCGACCAGGCCCACACCATGCTCCGGCCATTGGACGACAGCGGCGGCGCCAGCCCTGCACAACAGCGGCGGGCCCCTGCGGCCTGGATGTTTCTGCACGACCGCATCCAACAGGCGGCGTATTCATTGATTGACCCGGCCGAGCTGCCGCACATTCTCCTGAAAATCGGCCGCCTGCTGCACGCCAACCTTCCGCCGGACCAACTGGCCGAACGCTTGTTTGAAGTCGTCGGTGACCTGAACGCCGGCTATCATCTCCTGCAAGATCCGGCCGAAATGCTGCAGGTGGTCGGGTTGAACATCATGGCGGCGCGCAAAGCCCATGCGGCGACCGCCTATCGCGCGGCGCTGCAGTTTTACCGCGCCGCCCACCGGTTTCTGGAACAACCCACCTTTGCCGAACAGCTCTGGCGCGCCGAGCACGCCCTGGCCATGCGCCTTTTCAACGGGCGCGCCGAATGTGAATTCCTGGAGGGCAGCCGGGCCGAGGCGGAAGCATGTGTCCACACGGCGCTGGCGCATGCCACAACGGCCATCGAAAAAGCGGATGCCATTTCCGTCTTGATTGTGCATTACACCTTGCTGGCCAAGTATCCCGAGGCCATTGCGGCGGGGCGCCAGGCGCTGGCCGCGCTGGGAATCAGCCTGCCCGAGGACGACTACGAGACGGCGCGCAATGCCGAGATCGCGCAGGTACGCCACGCCCTGGCCAGCCGCCCGGTCGCCGCCCTGGTTGACCTGCCGGTCATGTGCCAGCCCGAAATGCTGATGGCCGCGAAAATCATGATCACCATGGGGCCGCCCTGCTACCGGTCACACCAGCGGCTGTGGAGCGTGCTGGTGCCGAAAGTCGTGAACCTGACCTTGCAGCATGGCAATATCCCGCAGGTCGGCTACAGCCACACGGCCTTCGGCGGACTGCTGGGCTGGGTCGATGACGATTATGCAACCGCCCGGGAGTTTGGCGAACTGGCGACCCGGCTGATGACCGGCACGTTTACCGCGCCCACCGACCAAAGCGTCTTTTACCTGATGATCGGCAGCTCGATCCGCCACTGGTTCCAGCACCTCAGCCACAGCACGCAGGATTATACCAACGCCTATGAAATCGGCCTGCATTCGGGCAACCTGCAGTACGCCGCCTACGCCTTCGGGCACAACCTGTATTGCCGTTTCTACCAAGGCGTGCCGCTGGCGACCCTGCGGCAGGAGGCCCAGCGCGCGCTGGACTTCAGCCGCACGCGCGTCAACCAGTGGGCCATTGATCTGCTTGAGGGTGGCCTGCATGTGTTTGACGCCGTGGCGGGCGTGCAGGAAACCGCCGCATGGTCGGAAGAAGACTATCTGCAACGGGTCGCGGATCACCACAACATCCAAGTCACCTGCATTTACAACGTGCTCCAGACCTGCGCCCAACTGCTGCTCGGCAAGCATGCACGCGCGCTGAAATTGTCCGACACGGCCGAACCGCTAATCTACACCGTCGGCACCCAAGGCCTGTTGCCGTGGCCCGAACATGTCTTCGCGCGCCTGCTGATTCTCACCGCCCTGTATCCCAAAGCAAAGCGGGCGCAGCAAACCAAATGGCGCCCGGAGCTGGACCGGCTGCTCGGCAAGCTGCGCATCTGGGCCGCCAATTGCCCGGATAATTTCGCCCACAAATATTTGCTGGCAACCGCGGAACTGGCCCGCATTGACGGCCGGCCAGGGGAAGCCATGCCCCTGTATGACCAGGCGGTTGCCGCCGCCCACGCCGGCAACTTCCTGCAATGGGAGGCGCTGGCCAACGAGCGGGCGTACCACTTCTGGCTGGCATGCGGACATGCGCGCCTGGCGCAGGTGTACTGGCAGCAAGCCTATGCGTGCTATGACCGCTGGGGCGCGGCGGCCAAGGTGGCCGAGATGGAACAGGCCTACCGGGCGGATCTGGCAGACCTGCTGCCCGGCGCGGGTGCCGCTGGCCCGCCGGCGGCCCGCGCCCTCACCAAGGCCCTGCTCGACAACCAGATCAACCAGCTCCGCGCGTGTTCATTTCAAATGCAGGAAGCCAGCCTGCGGGCCGCGGCGGCAATACAGGCCGAGGAACTGGCCCAAGCCACCGAGCGGCTGCGCGTGCAGGTGGCGGAGCGCAAACACGCGGAAGAGGCGCAGCAAAACACAAACATGCAACTGCGCGAGTCCGTCGCCAAGCGCGAGCTGGCGCTGCAAGCGCTGCACACGCACCAGGTCGAGCTGGAGCTGCAGAACACGGAATTGCGCCAGGCCCAGGCGGAATTGGACGCGGTCCGGGCGCGCTATTTCGACCTGTATAATCTGGCGCCGGTCGGCTATGTCACCGTCAGCGAACACGGCGTGATCTTGGAAGCCAATCTCACGGCTGCGACGCTGCTGGGCATGCCCCGCGGCACACTGGTCACGCAGCGCCTCTCGCGCTTCATCTGCAAAGACCAGCAGGATGCCTACTATCAGTACCGCAAACAACTCTTGGCAACCGCCGCACCCCAGGCATTCGAATTGCGCATGTTGAAGAAAGACGGCACCCCGTTCTGGGGGCGCCTGGACACCAGCATCGCCCAAGACGCCGTTGGCGCGCGCGTGCTGCGGGTCGTGCTGAGCGACATCACCACCCGCATGCAGGCCGAGGAAGTGCTGCACGAAAGCGAGACGCGCTTCGACCAGTTGGCCGAACTGAGCGGCACCGTGGTCTGGGAAGTGGACGCGCTGGGGCTCTTCACCTATGTTAGCCATGTGGCAGAACAGGTGTACGGCTACCAGCCCGCCGAACTGGCCGGCACAAAATATATATACGATCTGCATCCCGAAGCCGGCCGCGCGGCGTTCAAGAGCGCCGTCTTTTCGGTCTCCGGCCGCAAGGACTTGTTCCACAACCTGGAAAATGCCGTGCAGACCAAGGATGGCCGGCAGGTGTGGGTCCTCACCAACGCCAGCCCGCTGCTGCACGCGGATGGAAGCCTGCGCGGCTACCGCGGCAGCGACACCGACATCACCACGCGCAAGCAGACCGAGGCCGAACAGCAGAAAATGCAAAAGCTCCAGAGTATCGGCACCCTGGCCGGCGGCATTGCTCATGATTTCAACAATATTTTGATGAGCTTGTTTGGCAATATCTCCCTGGCCAAAACCGAACTGGCCAAGGAGCATCCCGGCTACAGCCTCCTCGAAGAAGCGGAAACATCCATGAGCCGGGCCGTGCGGCTGACCAAACAATTGCTGACCTTTGCCAAGGGCGGCGAGCCGATCAAGGAAGACATCAGCTTAGGGGCGCTGGTCGAGGACATCGCCCGCTTTGACCTCTCCGGCAGCAAGGTCAAGCTGGTGTACCATCAAGCAGAACATCTGTGGCTGGTCGAAGCGGACAAGGGCCAAATCCAGCAGGTCGTCTCCAATCTCGTCATCAATGCCCGCCAAGCCATGCCCAAGGGCGGCTGCCTGTATATCACCATAGAGAACGCGGTCATCACGCCGGGCGCCATGCCCAATGTCCTGCCCGGCAACTATGTCAAGGTGCGCGTGCGGGATGAGGGCACCGGCATCGATCCGAAATATATCGACCGCATCTTCGACCCCTATTTCACCACCAAGCAAGAGGGTAACGGCTTGGGTTTGGCAACCGCCTATTCCGTCATCCACAAACACGGCGGCCATATTGGCATTGCTTCAGAATTGGGCAAAGGAACCACCTTTACGCTGCTCCTGCCGGCTGCCGCAGCCGCGCAGCCGGCAGCCACAACGCCACCGGCCGCAGCCAGCCCGGCTGCGAACCACCCCGCCCGCATCCTGGTGATGGATGACGAAAAAACGATCTGTTTTATTGTTGCGCGCATGCTGCAATCGTGCGGCTTCACCGTCGCCACCGCCAACGACGGCCAGCAGGCCCTGACCCTGTACCAGCAGGCGCGGGCGGCCGGCGCGCCGTTTGACGTGGTCATCATGGATCTGACCGTCCCCGGCGGCATGGGCGGCGCGGACGCAATCAAAGACCTGCTGGTGCTGGATCCCCTGGCCCGCGCCATTGTTTCCAGCGGCTACGCCGATGATCCGGTGATGGCCAACTATGCCGACTATGGCTTCAAGGGCATTGCCGCCAAGCCCTACACCCTCAATGACCTGCGCGAAGTGCTGGCGCGCGTCCTGCAAGGATGACACCAAGAAAGGGTTCAGGGTTCAGGGTTCAGGGTTCAGGGGATGCGAATATCCAATAATGAAGTTCTGCGCAGATATTTCGCCCTTGGATATTGAGTGTTCGATATTGAATATTCATCATCTCTTCTGCCAGACCCCCACGACCTTGCGTCGTGGGTGAATAAGATTGAGTAGCAAGGCGCGCCGGCGTTCTTTTCTCAATCTTTGCTTCCACCGAGGCAAGCTCGGTGGGGAGCCACAACACATACCAACAGCCAGATATGGGCCTTGCTTCCATATGACACCACCCTTCCGAAAAGGATCCCCGCCTTGGCAGCGTTTCAACAAACTAAGATGCCCGTAAAATAAAGGAAGTAGCGAAAGGTATGTCAGGAGTTCTGGAACCCTGAACCCTGAACCCTGAACCCTGATTCATCAGCCTTCCACCTCGATCGATTTCAGAAAAAATTCGCGCCCGCCGGCCAGCTCAATGTCATGCGCATGACAGTGCGGGCAGGCGTCGTGACCTGTGCGTTCAGCATCGTCCAGCATCCGGCCGCAGGCCCGGCATTGCCAGCGCACCGGCGCCGTTTCTATGGCCAGCGTCGCGCCGGCCGCGATGGTGTCGGCCGCGCACACGTCAAAACAAAAATGCAGGCAGTCCGGCACCACGCCGCTCACCGCGCCGCACACCAAGTGAATGGCGGTCACCTTCGTGGCGTTGTTGGCGCGCGCCGTTTCAACGACGCGCGCCATGACTTCAGTCATCAAAGCAAGTTCGTGCACCGTTGCGCTCGTCGAGGTTAAGCAGCGCCAGCAGGGGCGGGAATATCGCCGGCGCGGTTGCAAGGCATGCGCGCTGGTGCGCCCGCCCGGGCCGCCGCCACCAGCAACTGTGCCCGCCGGCCTCGTCGATCAGCAGCATGCCGGCCGCCAAGTCCCAGACAAACACGTGCTGCTCGAAATACCCGTCCAGGCGCCCGCACGCCGTCCAGGCCAAGTCCAGCGCGGCCGAGCCGCTGATGCGGACTTTCTGGGTGTGCGCCGCCAGCGCCGCCAGCTCGTCCGTCAAGCCCGGCCCGCCCACATAACGGTTCAGCCCGGTCGCGATCATCGCTTCCGCCAGTACGGCTGTGGGCGCGCAGCGCACGGGCATGCCGTTCATCAGCGCGCCGCCGCCGCGCACGGCGCTGAACAACTCGTCGCGCACCGGATCATAAATGACGCCGACCTGGGGCACGCCACGCCACGCCCACGCCAGCGCGACACAAAAATGCGGATGCCCGTGCGAATAGTTCACCGTGCCATCCAGCGGATCAATAATCCAGACGCCCGCGCGCTCCAATGCCGCCGCGCCGGATTCCTCGGCCAGCATGCCGTCAGCCGGCCGGGCCGCGTGCAACAACTCCTGGATGCAGTGTTCCGCCGCGACATCGGCGGCCAGCTTGACATCATGCCGTTCGCGCACCTTGACCTGAATATCGCCGCGTGCGCGGATGTCCGCCAGCAGTGCGCCGGCCGCGCGCGCGGCCGTGCCCGCCAGCGCGGCAATCTGGTCAAGCGCAGGGCAGGCCGCGGCCGGGGCGCTCATCGTGGCGGCGTGTGCGCCACCGGCGCGGCGTCATCCATCAGCCGCCGGGGCAGATGGTCGAGGCAATACTCATGGGCGGTATTGATGGCTTCTTCCTCGGATGCCTGCGTCATGCTGATGAAAAAAACCAGCACAAAGGTGGTGACCAGCGCCACCAGCGCGGCATCAAAGGAGGCGCCCAGCGTGGCAAACGAGATGTCCGCCTCGGGCGCGCCGAGCCATGCCACCACCCGCATCATGCCGGTCAGTGTCCCGATCAGCCCCAGCAGCGGCAGGGCATAGGCGCAGAACATGATGAACGCATATTGCGGGCGAAGCTGATTGGCAAACACTTCCGCGCTGGCCGTGGCATACACGGCCGCCTCCGCCGGCAGCCCCAGGCTTTGGTAGTGCTGCAAGGCGCGCTCGAGCAAGGTGGCAATGATGGTTCCCTTGTACGGTTCAAGCTGGTGCAACACGTGCGGCACATCCGCGGCACGCATGCCGGCGCCAGGCTTGGCCGGCACGAGCTGCGCGCGCAGCGCCCGCAACGCCCGCCGCTCGCGCCGCAGCAGCCGCGCCCGCAGCAGCAGCAGGCAGATTGCGGTCGCAAACACCCAGTACAGCAAGGTCTGCGTGGACAGCAAGGCCTGGCCGATGTCAATCGCCTGCACCTCCGTGAACGTGCCGTCGGCCGTCACCTGCATATTGCACAGCACATTGCCGATGGCGCAGAGCGAGGGGGAAATCGCACCGTAGCGCAGCACCAGCGCGATGGTCACCATCACCACCGTGACGGCCACCAGCGCGCCCGCCAGCACACTGACACAATACTCCGTTTTACTCAGATATCGACTGGGCTGCACTGGCCGCATGGCGTTCTCCCGCGCGGATTAAAAACTACTCGACGCGGCATGCGACAGCAGCGCCACGCGCTCCATAAATTGACGCCCGCCGTGGCGCACATCGCCCATGCGCGGCCCGACGCCAATCGTGTAAATCGGCACCCGCCGCGGATTGCACTGCGCAATATCTTCGGCGGCGCGTTCCCACGCGACACCATACGCATCGTAATCGGTCGGCTTGCCATCCGACAGCAAGACCAGGGCTTCCACGTCCGGGTAGCGCGCCAGCGCCGTGCTGATCGCGGCCACCGTGGGGGTGCCATTGCGCGGCGTCGTGTGCATCAAAAATTGCACGGCATCGGCGCGCTGCTGCTCGCCAAACCCATGCAGGTTGCCCCACAGCGACTGCAGCACCGGCGCGCGCTGGTCGTCGGTGGTGAAAGTCATGAGATCCACCTGATGCGTCGGATCCAATGAGCGCAAGACCACTTTCATCGCCCCGCGCACTTCGGCGAAGCGGCCTTCTTCCTGCATGCTGCCCGAGGTGTCAATCAAAAACACCAGCTTGCGCTCGCGCATCGGGATCCCCAAAATGCTGACGGTGCGCGTCAGCGTGACCGTGTCACTCTGCGCCGCCGCCGGAGTGGCGGCACGCAGCGCGCTGTTTTCCGCCTGCAGCGCGCGCAACCGCGCATCGAGCGCCGCCACGTCCACCGGCGCGCGCAGGTCGTTCGTCAAACCCGCCACGAGTGTCTGCCAGCGGGCACATTCCCTGCGCAACGCGTCGCGTTCAACGGTCACCGCCAGCAACTGGTTTGACAGGTCATCGAGCGCGTCATTCTGCGGCGCGCTTTCAACCGCCAGCGCGCGCGGTTGCCGGCGCAGCCGGGCCAGGTCGCCCCGGGCCCGCGCATACAAGGCGGCCAGCGCCAGCAGCATGCACATGACCACCAGCAGGATCGCCAGCGAAATAACGGTGCCATACGATCGGGACGGTTCGTTCATGCAACTCCTTGCGGTGGCGCCGGCGCGCCGCGGGTGTCCGCGTCGCCCTGCGGGTCATGCTCATCCGTATCAATGTCCAGGGGTGCGTGGATGTTCTCGCGCGTGGTAGTCATGATTTTCCAAAAACAAAAGCCGCACAGGGCGAGGATCGCGCCCCACGACACCACCAGAAATATCCAGCCGGCCGCCGTCATGCCGCCCCGCCCGCGCGCCGCGCGCGCCGCCACCACGCCAGCCGCACCAGTGCCAGCAGCACCAGCAGCATGAGCAGCAACCCGGCCCGCGTCCACAAAATCGCCGGCTGCACCGGCGCCGCGCGCCAGTGTGGTGGCAGCCCCATCGTCACCAGATAGCCAAAGGGTTTCATGATCCACGGCACCCACTCGAACGCCGCCCAATACATGATGATCGCGCCCAAATACACGGCCGTGACCACAAACACATAGCGCAGCCACGCCGGCCATTGCACATCCGCGCCGCGATGCAATTCGCGCCAGCCGCGCTCGATGCCCATGTAGCGCAGGAAGATCAGCACTTCCAGCAGCGCGCACACGGTGATCGCCAATTGCCCGCCCCAAAAATCAAACTCATCCAGCACGCCCGCGCCCAGGCCGAAAATGCAGGCATGCGATATCACAAAGCAAAAAATGCCGATGGCAATCGCCGCTTTGTGCCGATCCCAGCCAAACTCATCCTCGAGAAACGACACCAGCGGCTGCAGCAACGAAATCGACGAGGTGATCCCCGCCAGAAACAACAAGAAGAACCAGTAAAAGCCGAAGATCTCACCGAACGGGATTTTGTTCAAGATCACCGGCATCGTCACAAAACCAAGATCAAAGGTGCCGCGCCGGGCGGCTTCCAGGGTGCCCTCCGGCCCGAGAAACAAATACGCCGCCGGGATCACGATGCTGCCGCCAATGATCACCTCGAACAGCTCGTTCATGCTCGCCGCCGTCGTTGACGACAACGCCACGTCATCATTGGCGCGCAAATACGAGGCGTAGGTCATGATCGCGCCCAGCCCGACACTCAAGGTGAAGAACACCTGCCCGGCCGCCGCCAGCCACACTTTCGGCTGGGTCAGCACGCTGAAATTCGGATTCCACATGAAGCCGTAGGCGTGGGTGATGTTCATGTCAATCCGGTTTGGATCGGGCGTGCCCAGCGTCAAGATGCGCACCAGCAGCACAATCCCGGCCACCAGCAGCACCGGGATCGCAATCTTGCACAGCAGCTCGATGCCGCGCGCCAACCCCACATAAATCACCACCATGTTCGCCACAAACGTCAACAGGAAAAACCCGTAGGCCACGCCGATGCTGTTGAATTTCCCGCCCGACCCGATCCCTTGAAAGGCCGACAAAAACGCCTGCATCTGCTCCGGCTTGTCAATCTGCGCATAACTGCCCAGCAGTGAAAACACGCTGTAGGCCAGGCACCACGACTCGACGTAGGTGTAGTAAAAGAAAATCACCAGCGGCACAAACAAGCCCAGCACGCCGGCATACTTCGCCCATGGCCGCTGCACCACAGCGTCGAAGATGCCCGGCAGACTGCCGTGGGCATAGCGCCCGCCATAGCGGCCCATCGTCCACTCGATCCAGCACAAGGGAATGCCCAGCAGCAGGAACGAGATGAAGTAGGGAATCATGAACGCGCCGCCGCCGTTCTGGCAGACCTGGCCTGGAAACCGCAAGAAATTACCCAAGCCGACCGCGCTGCCGGCGACGGCAAAGATAATCCCCAGACGGGTTCCCCAATTTTCGCGTTGCCGCGGTGCCATGTTCAATCCTCGCTCAATCATCCATTGTGCATGAGCGCCTAGTGTACCAAAAATCAGCCGCGCATACAAGCTGCCGTAATTTTTTCGCAACGAAAAAATTAAGGTGCAGCAGTGCAGCCGCCGTGCGGCGGTTGTTCTCCGTTGTGCTGAGCTGGTTGGAAATCTGGCGCCCCACCGAACTTGCCTCGGTGGACGCAGAGATTGGGTGGAACAGCGGCGGGCGCGTTATTATTCAATCTTATTCACCCACGACGCGAGGTCGTGGGGGTCTGGCAGAAGAGATGCTGAATAGCCACTATCCAACACTCAATGTCCAAGTGCGAAGTATCTGCGCAGAACTTCATCATTGGATATTCCTTGTTGGATATTGGATATTCGCATCCCCTGACCCCTGACCCCTGAACCGTTGAACCAGCAAATCAGCGGCTTTTGCGCTTGCGCTCGGCCCGGCGCGTCGCGCCTTTCAGCAGGGCATCCAGCGGGTCATCGCCCAGCCGCACATAGTCGGCCTCGAAGATCGAGCTGAGAATCGTGTCCAAGGCTTTGCTGATCGATTGCGGCGTGATGCCATGGGCCGTGTTGTAGATACGCTGGGCATCCCGGCGGCGGGTCGTCTCGCGCAGCGCCGCAGTCATCGCCGGCGTCTCCTTGCGCGCATACAAAATCGCCGTGCCGTTGATATGCCGCGCCGCCCGGCCCATCACCTGGATCAACGCCCGGGCCGAGCGCAAGAAGCCCTCCTGGTCGGCGTCAAACACCGCCACCAACGACACTTCCGGCAAGTCCAACCCCTCGCGCAACAAATTGATCCCGACCAGCACGTCAAATTCGCCCGCCCGCAACGCGCCAATAATCTTGACCCGCTCAAGCGTGTCAATATCGCTGTGCAAATAGCGCGCGCGAATGCCGGCCTCGCTCAAGTAGGCGGTCAGGTCCTCGGCCATGCGCTTGGTCAGCACGGTGATCAGGACGCGCGCGCCGTCGGCCACGCGCCGGCGCACTTCCCCGATCACATCCTGCACCTGGGTGTCGGCCGGGCGCACCTCGACACGCGGGTCAATCAGGCCGGTCGGCCGGATGATCTGCTCGACGCACGCCAGGCCGACGCCGACGCGGCTGGCGTCCTCGGCCGCGCGCGCAAGCTCGTACGCACCCGGCGTGGCCGAGACATACACGATCTGCCGCACGCGCTCCGTGAACTCCTCGAAGCGCAGCGGCCGGTTGTCCAGCGCGGCCGGCAGCCGGAAGCCATAGTCAACCAAGGTGGTCTTGCGCGAAAAGTCGCCCTTGTACATCGCGCCGACTTGCGGCACGGCGATATGGCTCTCGTCAATCATCAGCAGCCAATCCTGCGGAAAATAGTCCAGCAACGTAAACGACGGTTCGCCCGGCCGGCGCCCGTCCAGATAGCGCGAGTAATTCTCGATGCCCGAACAATACCCGAGTTCCTGCATCATTTCCACGTCGAACTGCACGCGCTGGTGCAGCCGTTGCGCCTCGATCAACTTGTGCTGCTGGGTCAGTTCCGCGCAGCGCAACTCAAGATCACTTAAAATGTTCTCGATGGCGGCATGCACGGTTGCGGAACTCGCGGCGTAATGCGTGGCGGGATAGACCAGCACCGTCTCGAGGGCTTGCCGGCGCTCGTTCGTCAGCGGGTCAATCACCCATAATTGTTCGATGGTGTCGCCGCACAACTGCACGCGCACGGCGGCGGCGTCCTCGTAGGCCGGATAAATATCAATCGTATCGCCCTTGACGCGGAACGTGCCGCGCCCAAATTCGAGGTCGTTGCGCTGGTACTGCATCTCGACCAATTGGCGCAGCAACTCGCGGCGCGCCACCTCGGCCCCACGCTGCAAAGTCAGTTCCAGGGCGCGATACGTCGCCGGCTTGCCGATCCCATAAATGCACGAGACGCTGGCGACGACGATCACATCCGGGCGGGTCAGCAGCGCGCGTGTCGCCGACAGGCGCAGCCGGTCAATCAAATCATTGCGCGACGAATCCTTTTCGATGAAGGTGTCGGTCTGGGGAATGTAGGCTTCAGGCTGGTAATAATCGTAGTACGAGACAAAATACTCGACGGCATTGTGCGGGAATAATTGTTTGAATTCGCCGAACAACTGGGCCGCCAGCGTTTTGTTGGGGGCCAGGACCAAGGTCGGCTTGCGGCTCTGCGCAATGACGTTGGCCATGGTAAACGTCTTGCCCGAGCCGGTGACGCCGAGCAAGACCTGATGTGCACGACCGGCGGCCAGCCCGCGGATAAGTTCCGCGATTGCCTGGGGCTGGTCGCCGGTCGGGACAAACGGCGTGACAAGCTGAAACATTACTGCTTCTGCATCTCCAGTAGCATGGCGCGCGCCAGCTTCCAGAACAGCTTCGAGTCGGAAAATGTGTAGGGCACTTCTGCCGGCGGCGGTCCCGGCACGAATTTGTAGTTGTTTTTGGCCGGCGTGTAGACGACATAGGCTGTCGCCGGGTCGACATGCAACAGCATCGTGTCGTTGACACAGCGATGGTCAATCATCGCCAGCGCAAACTGGCGGAAGGCTTGCACATCTTTTTGATTGTCATCGGCGGTGATAATATCCTTCATCACCTTGTCGAGCAGCGACATTTCAAACTCGCGCCGCGTGCTGCTGGTCTGTGCAATGGTCTTGACCCGCACCGGATGCTGGTATTTGATGACGCTCTCAATCAAGGTGTTCGGCGTCGTGGTGTCAAGGTTGTCGAGCGATTCGCGCGGGCCTTTGACCATGACCATGCCGGCATAGACCATATTGCTGAATGTCAGGCAGCGATACCATTCACCCTGCGTCAACGTCGGGGTGGTCACCGTGCCGTCAATGTCGGTGGCGGTGTTGGTCGCGTCCGGCGCGCCAACAACGGTGAGGCAGAGCAACAGGCTCAGCAGGGCAGGCAGGGCAATAAGGCGGGTCATGGCAGTCATTCGTTCTCCTCAGAACAAGGGTTGTTGATAAGACGATTACGGTACGGTGTTATTCAGCCGCCGGTGCCGGCGGCGCCGGCAGATCCTGACCTGGCTCGTCCGTCAGGGTGGCCAAGGGTTGCTCGATGGCATACACGCCATCAAACCAGTTTGACAAGTCCGCCATCTTGCAGCGTTCGCCGCAAAAAGGAAACCACGGATTGCCCACCAGCGTCTTCTGCGCCGGCGTCATGCGCGCCCGGCAATACGGGCAGCGCGGCGGCCCGGCGGGTGACGCGGTCAGCGGCATTGATGCAGCCGTCTTTGCATGGCTGTAGTATACTAAATTTGCCCGGAAATTGCTGGGGATTGGAAAAAGCAGCCGGATTCCCGCTTCACGGCGAGTGTTCCGCAGTGCAATCGTTGGGCTTCCCAGATCCGGCGGTTTGTTTGTGCTGTTGCTACCCACCGAGCTTGCCTCGGTGGAAGCAGAGATTGAGAAAAAGGCGCCGGCGCGCCTTTTTACTCAATCTCATTCACCCACGACGCGAGGTCGTGGGGGTCTCAGCACACCCACCCGCCCAACCCGTGTACGCGCTTGCGTTCGCCGTGTTTACTGGTGTTGCCTTTACTGTGGTGTTGGCACCGCTGGATCTGGGGGCTGGATGGGCGCACGTAAATATTCGCGCAATGCCTCAAAACGAACTTTATGCTTTGCACTTGAGGGAAGCAACTGCTGATATTCCTTGACTTTTTGCGGGTCTTTTACCGCACGCGTCGTAATGTCGCGCGCGAGGTTGCCGGTAACCGCATGATAGGCGCCGATGAACAGGATGCCGGTCTCATCCTGGCCCAGGGTTGCGTCGATCCGCGCGGCAATATAGGCATCGCGCTGGTGTAAAAGCCGGTGTTTGACCAGCTTGTATTTTATGAGCGCAATGACGACGCGGATGATGGATGCGGCCTGCGTCAGGGCCACGATGCTATCCCGCTCTTGCTTGACCAGCGCAAGATCCTCGGTTTTGATCAGGACGGCACCGCGGGCAAGCAGCCGCGCGACCAGTTCATAATTCAAGCTGCCTGATGTGACGCCCTCGCCAACTATTTTCTGCGCCAACGCGCCATCGGCGATCATGCCGTCCTGATAGATCTTCATGCCGGCCACCGCCATGGTCTCGAAATAACCGGCGATCATGCCCCAGAATGTTGCAACGTCCGCCTTGTGTTGCGCCCAGCTGTTTTCGCCACACGCCGCAATACAGCCTTTGGCCACGTCGTTCGCCAGCGTGCCGAGGTCGGCGCTGGTGTGAATAATCGGGACGACCAGCAATGTTCTCATAAAATTAGTATAGCATATTATCCAACAAACAAGGCCCAATCGGGGTTCAGGGTTCGGGGTTCGGGGTTCGGGGTTCGGGGTTCGGGG
>Ga0247841_10001576_pt1 | contig 50184 bp, 23 predicted proteins | sample LaCruzMarch2015__2_FD_192410 | JGI IMG/M metagenome (GOLD analysis project Ga0247841, IMG submission 192410) | Freshwater microbial communities from meromictic Lake La Cruz, Castile-La Mancha, Spain - LaCruzMarch2015_18m | ecosystem: Environmental > Aquatic > Freshwater > Lake | place: Spain... | reverse complement strand
GCAACGGCGGATAGTGGGATTCGCATTTACGATATCGATGATCCGATCCATCCGACCGAAATCGGAACATTCACTGACTCGGATCTCGCACAGTTTTGCCTTCGTGACACGATACTATACGCTGCATATGAGAACATCCGAAAAAGAGGTCTCGAATTGCTCAACGTCTCAACTCCATCAAGTCTTGTAAGTACTGGGAAATGTCTCTATGAATATCCCGGAGTCGAAATCGTAGTCCGCGGCGATTTTGCCTTTTTAGCGACGACTTCGACTCTGGTCGTATTCGACATATCTAATCCTTCGGCGCCGCACGAAGTTGGGCTATTTCAATGTAATAAACGCAGTATATTGGGCGGCGACAGTTTTCTGGGATATTCACTCGATGTGTGTGACGGGATTGTGTTTATGGCTGGGCGAAGAAGCAATGGGCATTCAACTTGGGGTGCTCTTTTCATTTTGGATGTTTCACAAATCACCGGTGTCGGTGATGTTGGATATTTGTGATGAACGATAGAAGAATTCTAACGGTGTTCGATCAAGACTCAAATAATCCGAATATCAGGCAGGGAGGTTCTCAATGAGAACTTATTGTGCGCAACTGTTAATAATTGTCGTTTGCCTCGGAGTCAGTTCTACAGGTGGCGCGACAAACAGTGGAGCGATGCAGTCCGTTGGTCGCCCTGACCGGTCGTGTTTTTTCACCGAAAACAAGGGACAATGGGACGAGCGCGTCTTGTTCAAAGCCGATGGAGCCGGAGGATTGACTTGGTACATCGAACGGGACGGATTCACCGTTCTGTTCGGTGTGCCGGATACGACTGCGGAACCGATTGCCGATCCACGGTCAATTGGTTTGCCGGATGAGATGCGACGGTTCGACACGGTTGACCGCTATCCCAACAAAGCTCACGCTTTGAAATTCAAATTCCAAAATGTCCTTCCCCGAACTGCCGGCAACTTCCTTCCAGAACAATCCAGCCCTGCAACCGCATCCTCGATTGAAACCGCCGAACGGCTTTCATGGAACAACAACTACTTCCTCGGCAATGACGAGTCGAGGTGGGCGCCGGACTGTGGAAACTATCGGCGGGTGGTGTTGAAGGATGTTTGGAAAGGCGTTGACGTACAGTGGCGCGGAGTTGGGCAAGCTGTCGAGTTTGACTTCGTGGTTGCTCCCGGCGCAGACGTGAGTCAGATTCGGGTCGAATGTCTTGGATTGACCGGCGACCTTGAAGCAACGGCGGATAGCGGGGAACTGCTTCTACCGACCTCGTTAGGAGTCCTCCGTCAAGCGCTCCCCGAAGCGTATCAGATCGAAAAGGACGGCTCGCTGCAAGAGGTGAAGGCTGAGTTTAAGGTTGAGGGAGGGAATTCGTTCGGCGTCGCTCTACCAGAAGGACATGATGCAGACAAGCCGCTGATAGTTGATCCGTTGATCTACAGCACCTATCTCGGGGCAGGTAGCACTGATTATGCTTATACCCTTTCCCCCGACGGCGCTGGTGGAGTCTTAGTAGCTGGATCTACCAGAAGCAATGACTTTCCTACTACTGAGGGTGCCTATCAGAGGAACATCGGTGGTAACGACGACGCCTTTATAGCCGGTTTGAACGCCGAGGGAAGCGCTCTTGTCTATAGCACCTACTTAGGTGGAAGCAATAATGACTGGGCTCGTGCCCTTTTCCCCGACGGCGCTGGTGGAGTCTTAGTTGCTGGATATACCTCGAGCAATGATTTTGCTACTACTGAGGGCGCCTATCAGAGGAACTTCGGTGGTGGCTACGACGCCTTTATAGCACGTTTGAACTCCGAGGGGAACGCCTTAATCTACAGCACCTACTTAGGAGAAAGCCGAGATGACGTGGCTTATTCTCTTTCCCCCGACAGCGCTGGCGGGGTCTTCGTAGCTGGATATACATACAGCAATGACTTTCCTACAACTGATGGCGCTTATCAGAGGGACTTTGGTGGAGGTAACGACGACGCCTTTATAGCGCATTTGAACGGTGAGGGGAGCGCCTTGATCTACAGCACCTATTTAGGGGGAAGTGGTTCGGACAGGGCTTCTTCTCTTTCCCCCGACGGCGCTGGTGGAGTCTTAGTTGCTGGATGGACCCGAAGCAATGACTTTCCTACTACTGAGGGCACCTATCAGAGGAACATCGGTGGTAACTACGACGCCTTTATAGCCCGTTTGAACGCCGAGGGGAGCGACCTTAGATACAGCACCTATTTAGGGGGAAGTGGTTATGACGAGGCTACTGCCCTTTCCCCCGATGGCGCTGGAGGAGTCGTAGTAGCTGGATATACCGACAGCAATGACATTCCTACTACTGAGGGCGCCTATCAGAGGAACTACGGTGGTGGTGGCTACGATGCCTTTATAGCACGTTTGAACGCCGAGGGGAGCGCCTTGATCTACTGCACCTACTTAGGGGGAAGCAGTTTTGACGTGGCTTATGCCCTTACCTCCGACGGCGCTGGTGGAGTCATAGTAGCTGGAACTACCTACAGCAGTGACTTTCCTACTACTGAAGGTGCCTATCAGAGGAACTTTGGTGGTAACGACGACGCCTTTATAGGCCGTTTGAATGCCGATGGGAGCGCCTTGATTTACAGCACCTACTTAGGGGGAAGAAATTATGACAATGCTTATGCCCTTTCCCCCGACGGAGCTGGTGGAGTCGTAGTAGCTGGATATACCTACAGCAATGATTTTCCAACTACTGAAGGGGCGTTCGACGAGTCGTACAACGGTGGTGATTATGACGCCTTCATCACCGACATTGACATCGGTTTGACTTTGCCGGGAATGCTGTTCGGTCACGTCTATGATCTTGCCGACGGCACTCCGCTGAGTGAGGCTCTCGTGCTCACCAGCCGGAGTGACAGTGTTGTCACAGATGAGGATGGACACTGGCATTTTGACCAGATCAGCTCCGGGGTATTTATCCTGACCGCCTCGAAGACCGGATACAACGACTCAACTCTGACCGATTTTGAAATTGCCCCTGAAGATACTTTGGAAGTCGACTTCAGCCTCCTTCACCCGACATTCGATATTTCCGATGACCATCTGGGATCTGTGGTTCCAACCGACGCGAGTATCGACGTTCCGTTCAACATCTCCAATCGTGGCAATGGCCCCCTCATTTGGTCGGCGGAAAAACGGCTGCTCGGCGATGCAAACGCAGAACTCGGAGAGTTACGACGTTCTTGCAGCGCCACAGATTCCACCGGTGACGACAGAATCGAAGGAGTGATCTTCACGCAAGAAAGATTCTTTATCTCCGGCTCTGGTGGAGATCAGCCGAGTAGAATTTATGTTCTTGATCGAGACGGATCTCTCCTCAGTAGTTTTCCGCAGTTTGGAGACTCCCGATATGGATACAAGGATCTCGAGTGGGATGGAGAATTAATCTGGGGATCTGGAGACGACTCGGTATTCGCAGAGAGCCCAGACGGTCAGCTTTTCAGTCAATGGCGCGCACCATTCGCTCCGACCAATAACATCGCATGTGATCCTGACCGAGGGTTGCTCTATCTTGCCGGGACAACTTCCAATATAGCAACATATGACCTCGACGGTAATGCAGTCGGAGCTCAGCTCAATCGTCATGGATTCCGCATATACGGATTGTCATATTGGCGAGATGATCCAGACGGTTATCCCTTATACATCTTGAATGTACCAGCCGGGAATCAACCACTAATTCATAAAATGAACCCGGAGACCGGCGATACAATGTTCGTCGCCGAGCTGCCTGTTCCGGAAGGACAAACCTTAACAGGGCTCTCGATCTCCAGCGACTATGACCTTTACAGTACTGTGATGTTAACGATCTTGAACGCTCCTCCTGCTGATGGAGGAGATTGTATTTATGCTTATCAACTCTGCGCCGATAAAAGCTGGTTTGGTATCGATGTCGTTGAAGGCGAGCTTCCTGCAGGCAATTCACAGGATCTTGTTTTAATGCTTGATGCTACTGCCCTTCCGGATACAACATTTGAAGGTGAACTCCACTTCACTCACAACGCAGAAGGAGGTGAAGCAGTCTGTTCGGTCAGGCTCACAGTAACTGATATCCCTCTGGTATCGTTCTCACTCATATCGCCTGCAGATGGAGATACACTTGTTGCATTGCCGCTGCACGGAGAGGTAGTGATGTTCCCGCCTGTTGAGTTTGTCTGGCAGTCTGTGCTTGTTGACTCAGTTACTTACCGGTTGGAATTCCGCCTGCCGGACACCCTGATCAGTCTCCAAGTGGCAGATACCACGATTAGGCTCGATTTAGATACACTTGGACTCCGCCTCTGGTTTGACACACAACTTGAGTGGAACGTCATTGCTATGTTAGGTGAAGAGGCTGTTCCATGTCAAGAACCGTTTCATCTGGTTTTAATGCCCAATGCAACTGGTGAGACGCCAGTCCAAATGCCAGTCGAGTTCGGGCTATGCGCGCCTTTCCCCAATCCATTCAACAACACCGTCCGACTGACCTACGGCTTGCCGGAAGCCGGTCGTGTACAGTTAAGCGTCTTCGATATATCAGGCCGGGAGGTCGTCAATCTGGTGAATGGAAGTAAGATTGCAGGTGTTCATTCAATTATCTGGGAAGCGGGGAACATGCCGAATGGCATCTACTTCGCGCGACTGAATTGTGCGGAAAAAGCGCAGACAGTAAAACTGATGCTGGTGAAATAGCAAGGGAGTTTATAATGAAAAGGTTGAAATTTCTGTTCTTCGTTGGCATAATTTCCATGGCGTCGACTTTACCGGCTCTGGGGCAGGACAGCAGCGGGGTGCGGAAAGTTGGATCGCTTTACAGTTGTTGGATTGCGGCTTATGCTGTTGCAGTGCAGGACGACTATGCCTACGTTGCTACTGGGGAGTCGGGGTTATCCATCATTAATCTCGATGACCATTCAAAACCACAAGAAGTTGGATTCTACCCTCTGCCAGGAAGGGCACAAGGTGTCGCAATCGCTGGAAGCTATGCCTATATAGCGAGTAGAGAGTCGGGATTACGTATTGTTGATGTCAGCGACCCGAGGCAACCATACGAAGTCGGACATTTCGATTCGTCTGCGAGTGCATGGGATGTGGTGATCAATAGAAACCATGCATACCTGGCAGACCTTGATTTTGGACTTCGCGTGGTGAATATCAACAATCCGGTTCAACCAGTCGAGGTTGGATCCTATGCCAACGAAGGGATTACACATTGTGTTGTAGCTGAAGACTTGGCCTATCTAACAAATGAGGGGCTCCGAATCTTGGACGTTAGTGATCCAACACAGCCGCGGGAGTTGGGTTACTGCGAAGCGTTAGGTGTCTCAAGCCTTACCGTGGCCGGAGATAAGGTCTTTCTGTCGTGCAGCTCGGTGATGAGAATCGTAGATGTAAGCGACCCATCACAACCTCGTGAGGTTGGGTTTTACAGACTTCCTGAGGGGGGCGTTGAGAAAATAGTAATTTCTGGAGATTTTGCTTATCTGCTTTATTATTATGAAGATGACGGTAACGAGCGTGGTGGAATTTATATTGTGGATGTAAGCGATCCCACTCAACCGCGAGAAGTGGACGACTTCGCCGGACTTTGCGGATGGGACATAGTGCTCTCTGGGAGTTATCTCTATATGACAGTAATTGAGCCAGGCATACTTATCATGGATATCAGCAACCCGGCTCAGTTAAGACCAGTTGAATCCTATTATTCGGCGGGTAGTATCAGTGAAGTCGTCGTTGTTGGAGGTTACGCTTATCTGGCGGATTATGGGCCAGGACTCCGAGTTGTCGACACCAGTGAACCAAGTATACCACGCGAGGTTGGATTCTATCACTCGCCAGGAGGAGCTCGGAACATCTCGATCTCGGAGAACTACGCCTTTATAGCGGATGGGACTTCAGGATTATGTATTGTGGACATAAACGATCCTTCAACGCCGCGCCAAATCGGGATCTTCAATCTGCATGGGGAGGCTCTGGGCATAGCGGTCTCAGAGAACTTTGCTTATCTGGCAACGCGAAGTGATGGACTTAGCGTGGTGGATGTCAGTGATCCAACTCAACCGTGTGAGGTTGGACATTATGAAGTGCCAGGGATGGTTAGCGATGTTGCGGTCTCAGAGAACTATGTCTATCTGACTCAATGGGATTGGAATTCCATTGATGACGGACTTCGTATTGTGGATGTCAGCGACCCGACGCAGCCACAGGAAGTTGGGTTCTATGACTCTCCGGGGTCGGCGAACAGTGTTTCGGTCTTTGATGACTATGCTTATGTAGTTGGGGCTGACTTAGGATTGCGCATTGTGGACATAAGCGAAAAAGAATATCCGCACGAAGTAGGCTTTTTTGACACGCCCGGGAGTGCGTTTGGAGTTGTCGTCTCCGGTAACTACGCCTATGTGGCGGATTGGGATGCGGGCTTTCAGGTGGTGAACATAAGCGATCCGACGCACCCATTCGAAGTTGGATTCTACGATACGCCGGGACAACCGCGAAACATTGCGGCAGGAGAAGATGGGTTGGTCTATGTTGCAGACGAAACAAACCTCGGCATCTACGATTGTTCCGAAGCTCTGTCCGTTCCCTCCGACCCGGCAACCAGTTTCCCGTCTTCCTTCTGCCTTAACCCTGCCTTCCCCAATCCGTTCAACTCAACAACGACCATCTCCTTCAATTTGCCGCAAACCGCACCTCTCTCGGTACGGATCTTCGATCTGTCAGGCAGGCAGGTGACAACGCTGGTGAATAGGTATATGCAGGCGGGGCAGCATACGGCGTTGTGGGATGCGAACGGGGTGGCGTCGGGGAGTTATGTGGTAAGGATGGAAGCGGGGGAGTATCGGGGGGCGATTCCAATCACGTTGATAAAGTAGAAAGGAACGAAAATGAAGGCATCTTCGATTCTCATTGCAGTTCTGGCGCTCTGTTTTCTGTTCTGCCCAATTGCGAAAGCCGAAGGGTGGAATGTGGAGCGCGTAAGCCCTCTTTTCGATTCTTGGGATCAGGCATGGTCCGTCGCAGTCGAAGGAGACTATGCATACGTAGCTACAGAAGAAACAGGGCTTAAGATCGTAGATATTACAGAGCCGAGTCACCCGGTCGAAGTCGGCGCTATTGACACCCCCGGAAACGCTCGCGGCGTTTCAGTAAGCCAAGGTATCTGTTTCGTAGCTGATTGGGAGTCAGGGGTACAAGTGATTGACGCAACCGATCCGAGCCATCCTCGCATTGTTGGATCGGTTGACACTCCTGGCTTGGCGCTCTGTGTCACCTCTGAGGGCGGATTCTGTTACGTTGCTGATTACTATGGAGGCTTGCGGATTATTGACGGTCAGAACCCCGAGCAACCATTTGAAATAGGTTTTTTGCACACTCCCGATCGTGCCCACGGGGTATATTTGTTTGGATCGCTTTGCTTTGTGGCTGATTATGATTCTGGTATGAGGATCATTGATGTTAGCGATCCTGCCCGGCCAACTGAGGTTGGTTCTATCGATACCCCCGGCGGGGCACACGGCGTCACTGTCGAGGGGGAGTTTGGCTATATTGCAGACTACGAGGATGGATTGCGGATTATTAATGTAAGTGATCCGACCCAGCCATGCGAAGTGAGTTCGATTGCGACGCCCGAGATCGCCAGCGGCTCGGCGGTCAGCAATGGGTTTTGCTATTTAGCCGATTTCGGCGGGGGATTAAGGGTGATTGATGTGGGCGATCCTACTCAGCCGGTTGAAGTTGCATCCATCGATTTTCTTCACTATACCCGAATCGTCGCGATTTCAGGAGCTTTCTGCTACATCGTTGATTGGGAGCAGGGCCTTCGAGCGATCGATATCAATGATCCTTATCGGCCACAGGAAGTGGGGTCACTTCATCCCACGCCATTGACCGGCGCCCGAGGAGTATCGCTTTCGGGCAATTTTGCATTCGTAGCCGATGAAGAAGCTGGTGTACGGGTATTAGATGTCTCGAATCCTCAGCATCCGAGTGAGGTTGCATGCTACGGCACACCTGGCTCAGCATTTAGCTTATGTGCTGTGGAAGGATATCTCTATATCTCAAATTATAATGGGGGCTTGCGGATCCTCGATATTTTTGATCCGACCGATCTTTGGGAAGTCGGGTATTGCGAAACACCTGGGGAAGCCATCAGTGTTGTAGCAAATTGGGAATATGCATACGTCGCTGACGGTGAAAGCGGTCTAAGCATCATTGACGTGAGTGACCCTTCCCAGCCATACGTAGTTGGACAATGCTCAACATCAGGGAAGATTCACGACGTGGCGTTCGAAGGGGACTATGCATACCTTGCAGGGGAGGACAGTAGCCTTAGAGTGATCGAGATCGCAGAACGCTCTGAGCCTTGCGAAGTTGGAATGCTGCATCTGCCTGGAAAAGCATACGGCATGGCTGTAGCAGGAGATTACGCCTACGTGGCAGACGGTGATGGTGGGCTGCGCATAGTCAATATCGCCGAACCGAGCCAGCCTCGTGAGACCGGTCATTTCTACCTGCCGGGGTTGACTTGGGATGTCGAAGTTTCGGGTGGTTGTGCCTTCGTAGCAGATCTGGGAGCAGGTCTTCGAGTAATAGACATTTCCGATCCGCTTCGGCCTCGTGAAACCGGATATTACATTCCACCAGACGACGCACTCGGCGTGGCTGTGGGTAGGAATGGTCTGGTCTATGTTGCAGAGCGAAGCGATTTCGGCATCTACGATTGCTCCGAAGCGATGTCCGCTCCGTCCGATCCGGCGACCAACCATCCCTCGTTCTTCTGCCTCAACCCCGCCTTCCCAAACCCTTTCAACTCGACGACCACCCTATCCTTCGACCTGCCGCAAGCCTCACCTCTCTCAGTGCGGATTTACGACCTGTCAGGCAGGCAAGTGGCAACACTGGTGGATGGTTACTTGAAGGCGGGGCAGCATACGGTGCCTTGGAATGCGAGCGGAGCATCTTCTGGAGTTTATCAGGTTCAAATGGAAGCATTTGGGATGAAAGTGTCCTCGAAAGTTACATTAATCAAATAGGGTGAATTAACGTTCACCTTGCCAAACACTTAGAGTATCATAATGTGCAGATCAAATTGCCTCGCCGCGTTCACGGCAGTCATCATCATGGCTGTAGCTATTCAGCAACTTCAGGCTCAGTGCGCCTTCCCGATGGAAGGGATTCCGATCTACCAGGATCAGTACATCGACTACACCAACGAACATTCCGCCGTTCTTGCCGATGGAGCGCTTGTGCATACCTGGTGTGGGACAGACCTCGATGGATTTGATCGAGTCTATGCTCAAATAATCCCTCAGAACGGACGCCCGGTATTCCATGACGGGTTTCCTCCGTTCTCACGGCCTGAAATCAATACCGTAAATCCAATGGTGATCGCCACATCGGACGGATTCGCCATTTTGGTCTGGCTGGAAAAGACCGGCGAAGAGCAATACACGGTTCAGATGCAGCGCCTGACCGTCGATGGAAGGCGCACCTGGCAGGAATGGGGTAAGTTTGGTTTGGTTTTCGAGATCGAACCGGAATATCATTGCTGGATAAGCGCTTTTGCTGATTCTGATGTTGGGATAATTATACAAATGCAAAATAACCAAAATATTCAGGAGACTGTCTGGGCTATTGGTCCAGACGGAGAGGTAAGGGATCGTTGGCCACAGGACGGTATTCTTCCTGATACGGTGAACATTCGTGGTGAGAACTTCGCCGACGCCTGGGGCGGATTCTGGTGCCGGCATGGGTACCCCGAAACAAATTCCTTCAACAGGATTTCTGCCGAGGGGAGAAGAGTGTGGGAAATGAATCGTCCGCTACGGCCAACCGATTCCACGTATATGGACCACATCGGTGTAATCAGCACGGGTGATAAATTGTTTGCCAAATTTGAAGGCGGTCAGAATGTAGGCGGAATAACCGGTGCGGAAATATCAGTTTACGACTCAACCGGGGAAAGAACCACCGGACGGACTTTCAATCTGCAGGAGGAATGGGGTGAGCATGAATTCTGCCTGTCATGGACGGTCTCCGCATCAGGGACTGTAGCGTTGGTTTTTGTTCCTTGCGTTGTAGGTTACAAAGATGAGCTCTACCCGATCGATGAAATGCCGTGGGTGGTTAGATATGAGCCTTTCGCAGAGAACACCTTGCCTTGGGGGGAACATGGTGTTCAACTTCCTGAAAGTAATGATTCTCTTTTATTTTCGCTTTCGCCCCAAGTATCGATTGTCGATGAGACCATTCTCATAACCGACAACCATGGAAGAACGGACAACAACCGGGTTTTCGGCTTGAACCGGGAAGGCGAATTAGCCTGGCAAGATCAACCGCTCTATTTTCAAGCGAGTTGGGGAGGAATCGCAATGATCTCCAATCCGGACTATTTCTGGGTTGTAGGTTATTTCGACCGCGGATATGGCGCCTGGCAGGTGAGTTGTCAGGGAGACATGCCCGGCGGAGCAAGCCCCGTCTGGCTGTCGCCGAAACGGCGGCGCGAGCTGTACAATCTCATGCTTGCGCCATTGTCTCCAGATCGTGTCGGCGTGATGGCAATGGATCCAGTGCGGGGATTGATCGGCCAGAGTGTCACCGCCGAAGGCAGTGTAGATAGTGATAGAACCGGTTTGGAACTCGACGCCGATTACCCGATTCCTGATGGTTTTTCGGATGGCCATCCTTGGGGGACGACCGGCGTTATTGATGGGCGACTTTGGGAGTTCTTTGCCATAGACTCGACGAACGGATACTTTGCTATTTGGGATGGAGACAGTTGCATAAGCTCTCAATGCAGTTTCGCAGGTGAAGGCAAGTTGTCATCAAGCTCTAATCTCAAAGCTGACAATAACCGCGACCAGATACTGATAGCACTCAAACTCGATAGAATTGCCTACCGCCTTGTGACACTCAATCTGCGTGGCGAGCGGGTGGCAACGGGAATTTACGAATGCCCGGCTCTCGATGCAGTAATCGAGAAAATTGAATATTGGCCCGATCATGGCTGGGTGATCGTGGCGGATCTCGGCGTTTGTAAATATGTCACTTTGCTGGATGACTCTTTCAATCGTTTATGGCAGCAACGGATTGCATTCCCTCACGCCACAAGCGCGACATCGCTCTCTGATACTACATTCACACTTGCCGCGGTACCTTATCAAAATGATCGGATCAAGCTATTCAACGCCAGACTTTCTCAATCCGGAGAACTTATAGACAACGATTCCATCTTAGTTCTGAGTGCCGGAGTCTGGGCCTGGACTATTTGTCGAAGCGGTTACGACGGTTCCTTCTGGATCATCAACGATCACGAGTCGCAAGCGCCTTTCATGGGGCAGCGAGATTACCATCTTCAACTATTAAACGCATCTGGTCGAACTGTACTTGGCGCAAATGGCCTCAATCTAAGAGGACGAAATAGAGGAGATAAGCTGCTGGTCCCCGATCTTGACGGCGGTGGATGGTTCCTTTGGGAAGCTCAACAGGGTATCAAGGTTCTGCACCTGAACAGGCTTGGACAATCTTGGCGCGGTCTATATCCGATAGAGGGCGTCAATGTATTTAGCGACAGTTTATTGCAGTTGGCTGGTGCAGTCCTCGATACCTCGACCGGACAAGTCTGGGTGGCAGCGGGAGAATCGCGTCAACACGGTGGAGGGTCAGGCTGGTCAACTCTTAGAATGCAGCTATTAGACGACGAATTGATGGATGTTTCAGAACCGAATTCCAATCTGCCACAAGAGTTTTCGCTTGTCGCTTTCCCAAATCCCTTCAATTCGACTACCCTTATTTCCTTCAGCTTGCCGCAAGCCTCCCCTCTATCGATGCGAGTCTTTGACCTTTCCGGGCGGCAGGTAGCAACGCTGGTGGATGGATACATGAGTGCTGGTAAGCATTCGGCGCTATGGAATGCGAGCGGAGCGGCATCGGGGAGCTATATGGTGCAGTTGGAAGCGGGGGAGCACCGGGGAACGATTCCAATCACGTTGGTCAAGTAGAAAGAAACGACAATGAAAGCTCGAATAGTCTTTGTGCTCGCTATCTCTTTCAGCTTGATGTTCATACTGCCGGTCTTTGCGCAAGATTCGCTTAACATAGAACAAGTTGGGCGGCTCCACGGGCAGTGGGATGATGCGGTCGGCGTCGTAGTTGAAGGCTCGCTTGCTTATGTTACTACAGGCTTAACTGGCTTGCGATTGGTGGACGTAAGCGACACTGCGAACCTTCGAGAGATAGGTTATTACGACACGCCTGGGTCTGCACAGAGTGTCGTGGTAAACGGCAATCTTGCCTACGTAGCTGATGGTTATGGTGGATTGCGGGTAGTGGAAGTGAACGATCCGACGAGTCCGCAAGAGATCGGTCATTATGATACTCCGGGTGAGGCCATGGACGTCGCACTCGATGAGAATTTGGCGTTCATCGCTGATGCAGATTCCGGCTTACGCATAGTGGATATCAGCAATCCAAGAAGCCTCAACGAAATCAGCCATTTAGACACGCCGGAACCAGCTCGCAGTGTTGTGCTCAACGAGGGGCTGGCGTACATCGCTGTTGGACGTTCCGGGGTATTGGTGGTTGATTACAACAATCCTGAAGAGCCGTTCGAGGTGGGGCGCTTCGAAATGGGAGCACAGACTCGAGCGTTTGTCATCAGCGTCGCGGTGAACGGTACTCAGGCCTACGTGACCTCAGCAGAGCCATACCTAGATGAAGAGGGATCATATTACAGTTTTTCAGTTGTGGATGTGAGCGACCCAACTAACTCGCTTATAACTGGTTCCTGTGAATTGCCCGACAATTGGAATCGCAGCGCTGCGCATATGGTCGTGAAGGACGATCTGGTTTATTTGGGGTGGTCCGTTACAGGTTTGCGTGTAGTGGACATCAGCAATCCAGATGATCCACATGAGGTCGGATACTATGACACGCCTGGCGACGCAGGTGGAGTAGCGATAAGCGACGATCTGGCGTATTTGGCAGACGGGAAAAAGGGGCTACGGGTAATAAATATCAGCAACCCGGCCCAGCCGCGTGAACTCGGTTGTCTTGATCCGTTAGACGTGAATCCGTGGATAAGCTGTGTTGCCGTCAGTAGGATGTTGGCGTCTGTTTTAACGAGGGAGGGGGAATTGTTAGTAATCAATACCGCCAATCCTGAGGATCCTCATGTAATTGGTAGTTGTCAGACGGGCGGTAATCTTATTGCTGTGAGCGGCGACTTGGTGTTTGTAGCGGGGGATAACGAAAACGTGCGTGTGGTGGATATCAGCGATTCGACTCATCCTCACGTAATCGGCGCCTATGAGGCGCCGAGCCCTATTCGAGACATTGTGGTTAGAGAGAGTTTACTTTTTGTAGCGGCTGATACTGCCGGTCTGCGAGTAGTAGACGTCAGCGAACCTGCGAATCCGTGCGAAATTGGCTTCTACGATTCGCCGGGCAATGCGTTTGGAGTCGCGGTCAATGGAGATTTGGCTCTGGTGGCCGACTATACTTGGGGCATGCGTGTGGTAGATGTCAGCGATCCATCTAATCCGCAAGAACTTGGCTTCTGTTATGGGCAAGGGCCTGTCAGTCGCGTCGCAATCAATGGCAATCTGGCGATTGCGTATGATGGCGATTTGTTGATGTATGATCTCGGCAATCTGGCAAATCCCCGTCGAATTGGTTCATGGGATGTGTCCGGAATGCCAGGAATATCGTTCGACGGGGATCGAGTATTTATCGCCGATGGAAATCTGAAAGTCCTTGACGTAAACGATCCGACTCGCCCAACCGAAGTTGGTTATTATGATACTCCGGGCGTTGCTTGCGGTGTGGCGCTTGGGGACGATGGATTGATTTATGTTGCGGAAACAGATAACCTCGGAATCTATCGCTATCTCGACGGTGAAGGAGTTATACCGTCGGGGACGCCCGTTATACCGACCTCATATTCACTCGTTTCGGTCTATCCCAACCCCTTCAACTCGATGACCACGATATCCTTCGACCTGCCGCGAGCATCACCCCTGTCCATGCGGATTTACGATCTGTCAGGGCAGCAGGTGGCGACGCTGGTCAATGGTTATATGAAGGCGGGGCAGCATAAGGCGCTGTGGAATGCGGGAGGCGCGGCGTCGGGGAGTTATGTGGTGCGGATGGAAACGGGAGAGTATCGGGGGGCTATTCCTATAACGCTGGTCAAATGAGAGGATCTGAAATGAAGGCTCGAATAATCTGTGCGCTTGCTATCCTGTTCGGTTCGGTAACGCTAGTTTTAGCACAGGACAGCAGCGGAATACGAAAAGTCGGTTCGCTTGAGTATCGCCGTTGGGGAGCGGTCTATACAGTCGCCGTTCTAGGGCAGTATGTATATCTTGCCAATGGTGATTCGGGATTCTCTGTCGTAAATGTAAGTGATCTGGCGCATCCATACGAAACGGGATCCTGCGCAGCGCCAATGAATATAGGTGCGATCAAAGTCGAAGGTAATTATGCTTACCTTGCCGCAGGGAGAGACGGACTACGAGTTATTGATGTGAGTGATCCAGTACACCCGCGCGAAGCAGCTTCTATCGACTCACTTGGAGACCCACGAGATATTGACATTGTCCAGAACTATGGCTATGTCGCAGGTGGAGGCGCTCTTAGCATCATAGATATCAGCGACCCTCTTCATCCATATTTAGTAGGATTATGTGACTCGCTGGGAGCAGTATATAGTGTTGTGGCGTCTGGTAACTATGCATATCTTGCCGAATCAACTGAGATTGAAGAGAGAACTGGGGGACTCCATGTTCTTGATGTCAGTGATCCATCACATCCTCATGAGATCGGATTTTACGCAACACAAAATGGGACGTACAGCGTTGCCATTGATGCGAGCTATGCATACATATCCAATAATCGTAGTCTTCAAATCTTGGATATTAGCACACCGTCTCAGCCAAGGGAAGTTGGGAGATTGAATACTGACGGATATGTCCAGCAGGTGACTTTGGCAGAACAGCTTGCCTACATTTTACAGTCTATTCCAACAGGTGAGGGTCAGCATATCTTTCCTCTATCTGCGGTTGATATTTCTGACCGTGAGAATCCGCGCGAACTTGGTTACTACGATTACTTTCCATGGATTACAGGAAACGTCGTAGTATCAGAAGGTTATGCCTATCTTGGGTATGAGTACATGGGGGTGACGATAGTGGATATCAGAGATCCACGAAATCTTCGTGAGGTGGTGCAATATGACATTTCTGCTTATGTTCGAGACGTGGCCATAGTCGGGAACTATGCATATTTGGCGAATGGTGGAGAGGGACTGCGCATTATTGACGTCAGTAACCCGACGCATCCCATTGAAGTAAGCTTTTACAACTCACCCGGGAATGCACTGGAGGTTGTAGTCTCCGGCCATTACGCATATTTGGCGGATTGGGATGGTGGTCTTCGAATTATAGACGTCAGCGATCCGACCCATCCTGGCGAGGTTGGTTTCTACCCGACTAGGTTTGAGTGCTACGATCTGGACATTGCCGGTCAATTCGCCTACCTTCCAGATGGAAGGCGATTATCCGTGGTGGATATCAGCGACCCATCACGACCTATAGAGGTAGCGTCTTGCGAAGCAGGAGCGGATCGCATCGCTGTCTCGGGAAATTACGCGTATCTAACAAGGGAAGGATTGCTGATAATTGATGTTAGCGATCCGACGCACCCGCGTGAAGTGATTCTGTACAACCAAGAGCCTTTGGGGTGGGCAAGTGACGTCACGGTAGTAGGAACTTATGCCTATGTAATATCAACGGGGCAGTACGCAGGGCTTCATATAGTAGACGTGGGTGATCCAGAAAACCCTCGGGCTATAGGATTCTGCAATGCAGGTGGGCGTGCGATTGGCATTGCCGTAGAAGGATCCATCGCTTACGTTGCGGGAGCTTCTGGTTTGTGCTTGGTAGATATCAGTGATCCGAACCACCCGTGCGAGATTGGTTTCTACCGATCTTCCGGAATCCCCTATAATGTTGCAGTGGTTGGTAAGTATGCATACTTGGCCGATGACACGAACCTCGGCATCTACGACTGTTCCGAAGCTATGTCCGCGCCATATGATCCGGCAACCAGTTTCCCTTCATCCTTCTGTCTAAACCCAGTTTTCCCCAACCCTTTCAACTCGATGACTACCATTTCCTTCGACTTGCCGCGAAGCTCGCCGCTATCGGTGCGGATTTACGACCTGTCAGGTCGGCAGGTGACGACGTTGGTCAATAGCTATCTAAAGGCTGGACAACATACGGTGTTATGGAACGCGGGCGGGGCAGCGTCGGGGAGCTATATGGTAAGGATGGAAGCGGGAACGTACCGCGCATCAACGCCGATAACTTTAACAAAGTAAGGAAAGGAAGATTGCCATGAAGACTCAGAGATTTCTTTTACTCGTGCCCTGTTGGCTCTGATGTCGGCATTGCCGGTCTGGGGACAGGACAGTTCCGGCGTGAGGCTGGTGGGAAGGATTTACAATAACTGGGATTCCGCTAATGGCGTGGCGGTCGTCGGGAACTACGCCTATGTCGCCGCCGGTGATTCCGGCTTGCGGATCGTGGATGTCACACATTTATGGGATATTGCAGAAGTGGGATTCTACGACCCGGAAGAGCGGGTGGGAGCCGTTGCGGTATCAGGGAGCCGCGCCTATTTACTTGTGGGGAATCATGAATTGCAGGTAGTGGACATCAGCGATTATGCACATCCGGTCGGGATTGGGAGTTTTAATTTGCCGGGAACTGCCTGTGGTATTGACATAAGCGGTGATTACGCTTATGTGGCTGCCGGGGATTCGGGTTTGCGGATGGTGGACATCCGCGATCCGACTCAACCCAGTCAAATAGGATTCCACCCTGCGGGAGCATCCCGCGTTTCCGTGGCAGGTGACTATGCGTATGTAATTGCCGAGGACTTGACGGTGATCAACATCAGCAATCCAAACCGACCGGTGGAAACCGGCTCTATCGGAACAGCAAGTTGGGCTGTTGATGTTGCCATCGCCGGCAATCACGCCTATGTGGTATGTGAAGAGTATTATTCTCGCAATCGGGATGATTACGAGATCACACAGCATCTTCTGGTAGTGGATGTCAGCGCGCCGAACCGACCAGTTATAGTCGGCGGGTGTTATCTATCCTGTAGTCGCGGGGGAGTCTATGGTGTTGCAGTTGCTGGCAATTACGCATATGTCGCGGATGGCCATTTGGGATTGCGGATTGTGAACGTTAATGATCCAGCAAATCCTCATGAAGTGGGATTCTACGATATGCCGGGAGTCGCTCACGACGTTACGATCGGTCCAAATGGATTGATTTATATATCCGAAGGCAGGCTCGGCATCTACGACTGTTCCGAAGCGATGTCCGCACCGTCTGACCGTGCAGCCGAACATCCATCTTCCTTCTGCCTCAACCCCGCTTTCCCCAATCCGTTTAACTCGATTACCACCATTTCCTTCGACCTGCCCCAAGCCTCTCCACTCTCCGTTCGAGTTTACGACCTCTCCGGTCGGGAGGTTGCAACTCTGGCAGATGGATACATGAAGGCGGGGCAGTATACGGCGGTGTGGAATGCGGGAGGAGCGGCGTCAGGTGAGTATATCGTGAAAATAGAAGCTCCAGGCTTGGAAACGTCGCAAAAACTTACGCTAATTAAATAACCAATTTTATCGCGACCTTCTCTGCGCCATCGGATACAGGATAGTTCAAAACTGAACTCGAACAGCACGTTGAAGCACTACGGGGATATCAAATTCCAAGGTTTCGCCATTTCACCATATCAGTTTGAAAATAGGTCCAAGAACAGGCTTCATCACAAATGACCGAAAACATCACTCAATTCTTCCGTCAGCTTGATCTGACTCGCGATTACTCCCTCGCCGAGTTACAGCAAATAGCTCAACTCTTAGAGAGGCATCACTTCATGACTGGCGACGTTATCCTTGAGGAGGGGCGCGAGAACAACGCCATCCATTTTCTCTTCGAAGGAGAAGCGGAGGTTTGGAAGCGCGATGCGACCAGCAATGAACTCTATTTGATCAACACAATGCACTCAGGCGCGCTCTTCGGTGAGATGTCCGAAATGACCGGCGAGCCGATTTCAGCCTCAGTGCGCGCTAAGTCGGAATGTATCGTGCTCAGCCTCAATCGAGCCGAGTTCCTCCCTCATGAAATTCATGTTAAGCTTCTGCTTGGGAGCGCTCGCAACATCATTCAGAGATTGCGAACTCTCACCGAGCGGCAAGCCCAGTTGATGGCTGCTGAAGCTGAAAGGCAACGAAAAGCACTCCAGAAGCAAATTCGAGAGCGGGATGAGGAGCTGACTAAGAAGAGAGGCGAACTCCGCGACACCAAGCAGCGTCTCTCGAGTCTATACCTCGCCCAATGTAGCGATGGTCTCGATCAGTCCTTTGGCGACATTGTCGGCTCCAGTCGTATAATGCACGAGATTTACGGGCTGATAAAGAGCCTTTCCTCCACCGATACGACCGTCTTAATCACGGGCGAGAGCGGGACGGGGAAAGGGATGATCGCCGCTGCGATTCATCGTCAGAGCAAGCGCGCCAAGGAGCCATTCGTGAGCCTGAATTGCGCGGCGCTGAGCGACGAACTGCTCTGCAGCGAGCTATTCGGGCATCGCAAGGGTGCCTTCACCGGAGCCCATGAGGATCGTATTGGACGGTTTCAACTGGCTAATGCCGGAACCATTTTCCTCGATGAAATCGGCGACATTTCGCCACGAATGCAGGCGGCCTTATTGCGTATTCTGGAATCAGGCGAGTATGAACGGGTGGGCGACTCGAAAACGCAGAAATCCTCGACGCGCGTGATTGCTGCAACCAATCGGGATTTGCGCAAGAAGGTCATGGAAGGGACTTTCCGCGAGGATCTCTATTACCGACTGAATGTCATCAACATTGTCGCACCGCCTTTGCGGGAGCGGAAAGAAGACGTTCCGTTGCTCGCAGGCTCTTTTGTTGACCATTTCAATCGACAATTTGGGCGGACTATCCGTGGATTTTCGACTGAGGCGCACGAAATTCTGGTGAATTACTACTGGCCGGGAAATGTGCGCGAGTTACGCAATGTCGTAGAACGAGCCATGATTCTGTCGCAGGATAATGTGCTTCAAGCAAATCAACTTCCACGAGAACTCTTTGCGCCGCACACTTTGAAGACTACGAAGTCGGAGGTGCAGGTGACATCGCAGAATCCTAGACCTGCTGATATCGAGAAATCAGACCCGGTGCGAGACTCAGTGCTCACAGCTTTGCGAGATTCGGTCTGGAATGTATCTCGAGCGGCGGATAGCCTTAAGATCAGCCGCACACACCTGCACCGCCAGATGAAAAAATATAAGATCAAGCGCGGCGATTGAGAATTGCATGTTACACACTGCAACATAATTCGAATACAATCTGCTGAATTGATGCGGTTCTCGATGCACCAGCCACAATTCCGGATGCACATTGAGACTGCCGACTCGGCGTACCTAATATATTAACAGTGTCTTATGCTAACTTAGAAGGTCAGGTGAGATCAGTCGCTGAGAGTGGTATGCGGTTTGCAATACATAGCATGGAAGATGAAATCAACAAGGCGAGCGATGCAATTCGCAAATTCATCTACACCTCAGGCGTACGGTTTTAGGAATATCCCGGAGCGATTTTACCGGTTAACCAGTATCCCAATCATCAGTCGAATAATCCGAGGAAGGACAATGAGCGAAGACGTAAATGAATCCTTAGCGGTCAGCCGTCTCCTGACCGCCTCCGGTCTGGGCATTGACCTGACCGAGAAGGAACTCAATCAGATCGCCAGTTTGGCGGAATCGATGGAATTCAAGAAAGGCGCGCGGATTCTGGAGGAAGGTTCCCTTTCGCGCGACATCTATTTCATCCATGAAGGACAAGTCTCGGTGATGCTCGATCTCAAAGCGGTGCAGAAGTTCGAGGAGAGGGTTGCAAGGATGGACCCTCACGAGGTGTTCGGCGAGTTCGCGTTTGTCAGCGGGGATGCAAGGACCGCTTCAATTCTGGCCGAGACTAAAGTCACTCTGTTTCGGTTGAAACATGAAGACCTGACAGCATTATTCGCCAAAGAACCGATGATCGGCTATAAGATCATGCGGAACATCGCCGTGACCGTTACGAAGCGTGTGGCTGAACAACATAAAATGGTGCGGAAGTTGTTATTCTGTAGCTAAATTTACAAGTCATAGGGCGTCTTTCCGGCTCAGGTTTTATCGCGCTGACAGCCACCGAACATTTACCCTTAGGGACGAGTATGAGCTACATTCGCATTACCCGCTACCCGTATGAGGAGCCATTTTACCTTGATCTGGTGATAGAGGCTTCCAATGACAACGTGCAAGGGAAATTAGAAATTTACGTCGGTCCTAATGATCTGATAGAATGGGCGAATGCGCTTGAACCATTTCCAATCCAAATCCCTGACACATTTAAATGGGAATTGGGCTCCGAAGCGCCTGAGGATAGATGGGTTTATTATTTTGGCTTTCGATTGGTCACTTTTGACTTGACCGGGCACTGCGCGATTCATCTTCGATTCAACAATAATAGACCGCCGCCAGACCGGGAAGTCGCCGAATTCTACATTGAGGCAGAGCCGAATCAGATAAACCGTCTCGGAAGTCTCTGTCGAGAGTTTGCGAAGATGAAGCATTCAGTGCTGTATTGGACGCTTGAAAACGGATACCTTATTCACTGATTACTTGACTGCCGGATTTGTAGTTTGCGTTACCTTTGATACTGGTTGATCGATTGAGTTCCGGCGTAGTCAACAATTTCTATCTGATAAGTTGCAGTCTGTGACTTGATACGTTACAGTCTGTCGCCTATGTTACACTTTCCCTTTCCCCTCAACCTCCCGCGCGATGGTCGCGCTTTAACTCTCGTTTTTCATTTTCCATATAAATATCTGCTTGTAGTAGGTTAATCGTTCAAAATGGTGTTCTGGTAAGTCTGGCACGTCGGTTGCCTTACTCAACTGTGTGCCGATTCCGGATGCGTAAGCAACAGGTTTGTTGATTCAACAAAATGAGCGATCCTTACTCAATCGCTCCGAAGTGGATGATCGGATAGTCAACCCCATCTTTGGATGTGTAATGCCGAAACAACCTAACCGCAGTCTGATCCCCTCTCTCATCGATGACGCAGCTCGCCGCAAGGAGTACTCCGGCGAAGTTGCCGCGGCGATGCTCTTTGCTGATATCAGCGGCTTCACGACGCTCACCCAAGCACTAATGGAGCACGGCGTTGAAGGCGCTGAAATCATGGCCGGATTGATTAACCGCGTGTTCACGCCGGCTATCGAAGCCATTGAACAGATGGGTGGATTCATCTCCGGTTTTGCTGGCGATGCCTTCTCTGCTATTTTTCAGAACCAAGCCATAGCTGCACTCGTCGCTGCTGAACGAATTCAGCGTCAGTTTGAGGAGCGTGGGCTTCAGCATACAAAGTTTGGCGAGTTTCCTCTTTCTATCCACATCGGTGTTTCGTACGGAAGCGTCGAGTGGCGCGTCATCCCTTCTTCTCAACAACATGCCTACTGGTTTGCCGGACCTGCCATAGATCAATCCAGCGATTGCGAACGGCGCGCCGGGGCAGGGCAAGTCGTCTTCGATCAACACCTCCTCAGCCAATTGACCAATTCGGATAAGCTTGATTATCAAACCCTTCCCGATGGGTATCTGCTGCTGACCGGCGTACCCGAGACTGCCCCAGCACCAATATCCTTCAAGCCATTAATTCATCAAGAGAAGTTCATTCCGAAAACCGTCCTTCAAATGAAGGATGCAGGCGAGTTTCGTGAGGTTCTTGCCTGTTTCATTAATCTAAGCACCGACGATCCTGCTGACATCATCAGCCTCATGATAACGCTCTGCCATAAGTTGGGTGGGTACTTTAAGGAAATTGAGTACGGCGACAAAGGTTGGGTAGTTGTGGTTCTGTTCGGGGCCCCGACGACGCAAGATAAGATGGCTCAGCGTGCAGCCGAATTTGCTTTGGAAGTGAAGAACATCTGCCAAAGTAACTGTCGTATCGGGTTGACCTTGGGGCGAGTCTTTGCCGGATTTGTCGGCAGTTCAAAGCGTTGTACTTACGCGGCGGTAGGCTCTTCGGTGAACCTGGCGGCGAGGCTGATGACCTCAGCTCAATGGGGGGAGATTCTTGTCGGACCGCTACTCATCTCGGAGCTTCAAGATCGCTATGAGATTGCATCTGCTGGTCTTCTAACGCTGAAGGGGATCGCAGTTCCACTTACTTCGCATTCGCTGGTTGAACGGAAGAAATTTGCTTCCCAACGTGAGTTCGGTGGACAGATGGTCGGTCGGGAGGCGGAGCTCGAACAGCTTCACAACTTGGCAAATCCTATCTTTGAAGGACGCTTTGCAGGGATCGTGAATATTTATGGCGCGGCGGGGATGGGAAAGTCCCGACTGGCGACGGAGTCTACTGACGGGCTTCGAAAGAAGGCTCAAGTCTGTCTGTTACAATGCGATGGTATCTTGAGACAGCCTTATCATCCGTGGGTCTATTTCATCCGACAATTGTTCGAAGATACGTCAGCGGGAACCGTCGAAGAACGTCGGGTGAGGTTCCGAAAGAATTGGGCGGTGTTTGCCGATAGAATATCTGCACTACCAGCGAGCGGCTCGATGACAAAGGAACTGGAGCGGATCGAGTCGATCATTGCGGCGTTGTTGGGGCTGGAATGGGTGAACTCAGTTTATACGTCACTTCCGGGCAAGGACAAACCTGTAGTAACCCGATTTGCAATCAAGTCGCTGATAAGGGCGTTAGCGCTCCAAAGGCCTGTCGTTCTGCTTCTTGAAGACTTGCATTGGATCGACGCTGAATCATCGGCGGTCTTCACGGTATTTACTCGTGAGATCAGCGACGTGCCGATGCTGGTTATCACTGTCAGCCGTTACAACGACGATGGATCAAAACCGGTCTTACCGGTGGACAAATCGGTCCTGCAAGCCAGTCTTGAGCTGAACTCGCTGAATGGCGCGGAGACCGGTCAATTAACGGCGTCAGTCTTAGGGATGCCCGCTGAGGATGAATTAGTCCAGTTTCTATTTGGTCGCAGCGAGGGGAATCCGTTCTACACCGAGCAGATCGCGCTCTATCTAAAAGAGACAAGCGGGATCGAGGTTCGCGGAGAAAAGTATGCTCTGAAGACGCGGACGATAGATTTGCCGTTAGGGATAGACTCGCTCTTGATTGCACGCTTGGATCGTCTGGAGGCGGGCTTGAAGGACGTCGTGCAGACCGCCAGCGTGATCGGTCGGGAGTTCGCGGTGCAAGTTTTACGCGAATTGCTGCTACGGTACCACCATATCACAAGATCCAAGATTGCTTTCACCCGAGCGAAAATCGAACCTAATCTGAAGCGCGGCGAGGAAGGAAGAGTCTGGAACGCCGCCTCCGAGATCGCCTACATCTTTTCGCACAGTCTATTACGAGATGCGGCCTATAACATGCAGCTCAAGAAGCGGTTGACGGAACTGCACAGGCTGACAGCCGAGACTCTGCTGAAGCTCTTCCCCGCTGATAAGGAAATGTTCTTTGAAGTCGCAGAGCACTATGCTGAAGCCGGCGATACAGAGATCGCCACAGAATACTATGATAAAGCCGGCGACCATCTCAAGGACACTTTCAAATTTGACAAGGCGCTCGAATGCTATCAGAACGCGCTGGCGTTCAGGCACGCGACTCTGGGTGAAGAGCATCTTGCAATCGCACGGCTCATCACTAAAATTGGCGCGACTCATTACGGTCGCGGCGATTATGAACAATCGCTGATAAATCACACCAAAGCGCTGACTATCCGTCTCGGAATTCTCGGTAAGAATCACCCCGATACGGCGCAATCCTACGCCGATATCGCCGTGATCTACAATTTGCAAGGACACTATGACAAGGCGCTCGAGCATTACCAACAGGCGCTCGAAATCCGACAGAAAACACTGGGTGAGAAACACCCCGAGGCGGCGTGGGTTCAGAACCACATCGGCGGCATCTACTGGTCTCGCGGCGATTACGACACGGCGCTCGTCCATTGCCTGAAAGCGCTTGAGATCTATAACGGTTCACTTGGGCGTGTGCATCCGGACAGCGCTATGGCTTGCATTAACATCGGCAGCGCTTATTGGTCGAAGCGCGAACTTGAACCGGCTCTCGAATATTACACCAAGGCGCTTAAAATACACCTCGAGGCGTTAGGCGAGCGGAATCCAACCACAGCGCTGGACTATCTCTATCTCGGCGTGATCGCCCAGTCAGAAAAGCGCTATGACGAGGCTTTGGAATACTATTCGAAGACACTCGGTATTCAGCTCGAGACCATCGGCGATCAGCACCCCGCCACGGCAGCGACCTATCTCAATATCGGAAACGCCTGGTGGTCCAAGGACGACTACGACCGGGCGCTTGAATTCTATGCGAAAGCGCTCAAGATCAAGCTCGAATCTCTCGGCGAGAAGCATCCCGATATCGCCCGGTCATTCATCAATATCGGCAGCGCTTACTGGTCGAAAGGCGATTTCGATCGCGCCGTCGAGTACTATACCGATTCGCTTAACCTGCGACTCGAGATCCTCGGTGAGAAGCACCCCGACACGGCAAGTTCATACTTCCATCTCGGCAGCGCGCACAGTTCGAAGGAGAACTATGCCGCCGCGCTGGAAGAACATGAAAAAGCGTTGAAGATCCGTCTCGGAACTATCGGCGAGAAGCATCCTCACACTTCGCTTTCTTATCAGGCTGTGATAACCAGCAGCCTTGAAATGAAAGATTATGCAAGGTCAGACAATTATCTCCTCCAGTGGGAGGCGGTGAGCCGCAAGCATCAACTGACCGGATACGCCTTCGACCTCGAATTCTTGAAAGCCCGGCTCGCCTTCGCAGAGCGACCAGACGCGACTGTAATCGAGCAAATACTCAGTTTGAAAACCTCAGATCTCGCGCCGGAACAGACCGCCGATATCCACTTTGAGGCTGCTCGTATGCAGCGCGCACTCGGCCTGCCGGACGTTGAAAACAGTATCAAGGCGGTTCGCCTCTACAGCGAGCTGTACGCCAAATCGCCGAAGATCGAGTACCGGAAGCGGCTCAAAGCGTTGGGGCGATAGACCGTAGCGCAGTCACTCACTCGCAGGCGAGAGTCCGAATTAAGCTACTACCAACCCGCCGCGGTTGGTAGAGTAAGCTAATGATTCTGAATAATATCTGCCAACTACGGCGAGTTGGCAGTAGGGGTGAAGAGAGCCAAAGTATTCGCGGGCATGGCAGCCTGACTTCTAAACAAGAACCGAAACCATTAAGGTATCCGACTATGAAACGCATCATCATCACACTCATGCTGGCGATCTGCATAGCTGGCAACGCGGCGGGGCAGCCGAGAGTATTAGGCATGCATCAATATGATGATGGATGCCTTTACGACATCTATCAGACGACGGATGGTAGTTATGTTGCATGCGGAGGCAGTCCGGCAGGTAATCGGGGAGATGGATGGATTATAAGAACGGATGCTAATTTTCAAACCAGATGGTCAGAAACTTATCATATCAGTCATTTGAAGAGCATCATTGAAACCGAAGATGGTGGATTCCTAGCAGGAGCAGGTTATATTCACTACTATGATTATAATGGCTTTAATGCCATCAGAACTGACGAAGAAGGCAACGTTCGTTGGAACAGGCATTATGCCGAAGGGGCCTGTGAAGCAGTGATTGAGCTAAAGAATGGCAACTTTATCTTGATAGGAGCGACCAACCCTGAAAACGTGTTGTCCGGCTTGTTAGTAATGATCAACTCGGACGGTGGTGTGATCTGGCAGAGATCTTACAGCTATGATGGTGGCAGATGCGAGTTAACCTGTGGACGTGAAACAGATGGAGGCGTAGTGGTTGCTGGTACGTCCAATGGAAACCATGATGTTCCTTGGGCGTTAAAAGTAGATCTCGAAGGAAGAGTCGTCTGGAGCGATACATTTATGGCTTTAGGTGATAGAGAACAACACTATCACATCACGACAATGGTCTCATCTTCTGATGGCGGTTTTCTGATTGGTGGTCAGCAAACGGGTGATGGGTACAATGATTGTCCATTTATTATAAAAATTAATGATATGGGGGAATTACAGTGGTGGCGGCGTTTCGAGAATGACCAAGCGCTTTACAACGGCTTCCAATTGTCAAGGTGTAGCGAAAATGGATTTGTATTTGCAGGTCCATTAGTGCACAATGTGGAAGGCGTTCCATACGTCGGGGCAGTCTATCGATTGAGTAATGAAGGCGAAATTCGTTGGAGTTCTCTCGTCTCTCAGGGACTTACGATCAAGTTTGCTGGGGTTATATTTGGAAGAAATGGTTCTATAGTTGCCTGTGGAGCGTCTGAATCTGAGGAGCGCACTATTTGGCCAACACATAGTTTGGTCGTCGAGATTGAACCTGAAGTCCCCGGTCCAACCATCGGTTTTCGCCTGCCTGATAGTTCGACGGTCTGCGCTTTACCAGGAGACTCTATCGATTTTGAAATTCGCGCGACTAATCAATGGGGCGATGAGATTACTTATGCCTTCTTCATGGAAGATCAACTAATCGCCGCCGATAGCGCGGTCACTATTCGATTCGACGATATCGGGCAGTTTCTTGTCGCGGGGCGCGCATACAGCGGGGGCGACTCCGCGGAAGCGGTCTGGCAGGTGGATGTAAGGAACCTCCACGTCGCAGCATATTCGCCAGAGACCTTGAAACTTCGTCTCCGACCAAACCGAAGAGTCGAGTTCTCGATTGACAGTTTTCGCACAATTGGTGAAATTGAAAATATAGAATATCAATGGTATAAACACAGCTTGGACGATATGAACGAGGAAGACGCCGGACAGGATTCGTCCGCTTCGGTCCAATTCGACGAAGCCGGGCGCTATCTGGTTCAAGGTTGCGCATACCGTGGAGCCGACGCTGATACCGTGGTTTGGGACGTCCGCGTTCGAGAGGGCATTCTTGATGTTGACAGCGTATTCAATGAGATTGATTCCAATGATGTTAACTTTCAATATGCGACAATCTATAATGATGAAAATGGAGCGCTAAGCTGGCGAGCTTTCGCTCATGCTTCTGGAGACACTGGTTTTACACCTTGGACGCTCCGTTGTGATCTTCAGGCAGGAGACGTCGCCAATGACGACCGCATCGAAGGCGCTATCTTCGACGGCGAGTCATATTATTGCGCTGGATCGAACGGGGACGAGCCCAATCTGATCTATCATCTCAACCGCCAAGGCGAGCTTCTCGGCAGTTTTGAACAGCCCGGTCACAGTCGTTACGGGATGAAGGATCAGGAGTGGGACGGCGAGTTGATCTGGGGCAGCGGCGAAGATTCGGTCTATGCGATGACCCGCGACGGTGAAGTGGTTCACAGGTGGCGAGGGCCATTCGATCCGACCAACAACATCGCTTATGATCCCGAGGAGAACATCCTCTGGTTGAGTGGCACGGTCAGCAATGTTGTCGCTTACGACTGTGAGGGGAACAACCTCGGAAGGTCGATTGATCGGCAAGGATCGCGTATTTATGGCCTCGGTTGGTATGGTGACGACCCCGACAGCTCCTTCCTCTACGCCCTGAACATTCCCGGAAACGACTCTACTCAGATCAACAAGTTCAATCCGCTCACCGGCGAGATGAGTCTTGTCCACGCCTTTCCGCTCGACTCCGCGACCGGCTTTGGCGGAGCCTTCATCTGCCGGAACTACGACCGCTATCAAGGCTGGGTTCTGATGACAGTCGCTAATATTCCAATGGCTTCCGGCGGCGACGCGCTGAGAGTTTACCAGCTTGAACCGAACCGCGAATGGTTGACGGTGCATCCCGAGAGCGGCGCGATCCCTCCCGGCGAGAGCGTCGAGGTCGAGATCCGCGTCCGCACTGCTGGTTGGGATGGGTCTTGGGCGTTCGAGGTTGGCGAGTATGAGGGCGAGATCGTCTTCGAGCACAACGGTCAGGGCGGTCGGGATGTGCTGCCGGTGCATTTGAGAGTGGTTGAGCCGAATGAAGTAGCTCAGGACGGGTACGGAAACCCGTCCTCCTTTGAGCTGTTCACCGCCTATCCCAATCCTTTTAACTCGACGACGCGCATCACTTACATCCTACCACAGGCGGGTTATGCGACGCTTCGCCTCTATAATCTTTCAGGCCGTGAAGTTGCTCGTCTGGTTGACGGCGTCCTTCCGGCAGGGACGTATAGCGCAGAGGTCAACGCTGTCAACTTGCCGTCGGGGCTTTACTTCGCTCGATTGAGCAGCGCTGGAAAGGCGCAGACAGTAAAATTGATGCTGGTGAAATAGGGAACCGAAATGCTGCAACCTTCTTATTCAATCAAAGCCATCCTGTCGGCGGCTATCTGCACGCTGATGGTCGCGTCATCGAATCCGCTGCTGGCTGGGCAATCGGATGCGCTGCGAGTAGAAATCGCGAGCCAGAAGCAGAATGGCTTCGTCGCTGTCTTCAATTTCGGATCCTCGACCCTCAAAACCGCGCCCGACGGTTCAGGCAATGAACATCTTTGGGTTGACTTGCCCGGAGCGGTACTCAATTTCGACCATCCGGGGATTGCCGTTCCGACCTTCACCCGCCTCGTTGCAGTTCCTGAAGGTTGCACTGTCCGAGCGCGAGTGAACGACAGGGAACTGAGAACGTCTATCGTCAGCAATCGACTAACTGATGAGATTGCATCTCTAAAGAGTCTGGAATCGTTGCCGCAATCTGCAGAGGTGGTTGTTGGCGAGCCGGGTTGGATGCGCTGGCTGCGGGTTGTTCCGGTGACGATCCGCCCAGTTTACTATGCTCTTGAAGAGCATCGCATCCGCTCTGCCGAACAGCTTGAAGTAGAGTTTGAGTTCATCCCTGATGGTTCAGGATTATCGAGAGCCTCAATTAACCGGGAGCGCTGTCAGTCAATCGCGTTTGACGAACTCTTTAAAGCGCTGCTCTTGAATCCGCCCGACGACCTGCACAATCTGCCTGGCGGAACAGTAATCAAGCGGGGCTCTTATATCATCATCACCGACTCTGTTCTTGTGCAAGTTTGTGAAAATTTCGCCGACTGGAAGCGTCGGAAGGGTTTTGAGGTGGTTGTCAAACCCTGGGACGTGGAAGGGATTACCGCCGAAACCTTAAAGGATTCCATCCAATTTGTCTATGACAATTGGGAACGCCCGCCTGAGTTCGTCTTGCTGCTTGGAGATGTTAACGCTGCGGGAATAAGATTGCCCGCATTCACTATCGAAAATCCAGCGACTGGCGAGACAGACGTCACGGATCATCCCTACAGCCTGCTAAGCGGCGACGATTACTTCCCCGATATCTTTGTTGGTCGCATTTCATCGGACTCCCCCAGTCCGGAAATCGCACTAAAGGGAATGGCTCGTTCGACACTCCACGAAAAGAACATTGCAGCCTTTCCGACCGCCAATTTTCACCGGGCGACATTGTTCGCCAGTAACTTTAGCGATGGCGGCGTTCCGGTATTCAGTCCGGTCGAAACTATGCGCTGGCTCGGCGAGCGCTTACAGGAAAAGAACTTCGACGTTGAGGAGTTCTACTACACCAGCCCGGGTGATGAAATCTCGCCTGATCAGATTGTCGCTTCGATAAACAGGGGCGTGAACATCATTTCCTACCGGGGATGGAGCGACGCCAACGGAGCGCATTATCCTCCCTTCTATCGGCAGCATCTTGAAGAGCTCGACAATGGCCCGCTCCTGCCGATTTTCACTTTCTTCAACTGTAACGCAGGCGACTTTGGCAACGATCAGATTAATCCCTGTTTTGGCGAGTACTCGATCTCGCGCGGGACGAGAGTCAATCCACTTGGAGCACTCTCTTTCTATGGATTATCCGATCTTCATGCTCAAACACGTTATAATAATGCGGCGCTTGCTGGATTCTACCAGGGCTTACTTTACGAAGATCTACGAGTGATGGGAGCGTTGACGTTGCGGTCAAAGATGGAGATCTGGAACGGATTTCCAGAAGAACGAGGACACGGTGATCAGAGTATGGTGGAATTCTACTTCAACATCTATAACCTCTTGGGCGATCCGGAACAGAGCGTCTATCTCGATCCACCAACCCCATTGGAAGTGACTCATCGGGACACAGTTCATTACGGTAACTCCAATGTCGAAGTGGTGGTTCGAGATCCGAACGGGCCTGTTGCAGGCGCGATTGTCACGCTGCAATGGGACGGGGATAAGCAAGAATCCATCTTGACGGACAACGAGGGTCGCGCTGTAGAATGGATCAACATCTCCGATTCGCAAGCGGTGAATTTAACTGTTATCGCACATCAGGCAGCGCCCTATCTTGCCACGCTTCCGGTGGTTCGCAACAATTATTCAATCGGGTATTACTCCGCCGAGATCGAAAACGAATTCAACGATGATCGACTGATTGCCGGATCGCCAATCTCGATAGGAATTACGCTTCAAAATACCGGACTTCAAGATGTGCGGGGCGTCGCGGCTACCTTGTCATCCCCAATCGGAGGAGTGGAGGTTGAGCGGGATGAAGTCTCTTTCGGGGACATCCCGGTTAACGCCAGAGTGTCCGGACAGACGCCGTTCCATCTCGTGGTAGCTCCAGATATTCCAGACGGCTGTGAACTGCTTTTCACATTAGACATTCAAGACGCCGACAACCATCAGGCTCAGTCTCAGTTCAGGTTGCCGGTCAGATCGGCGTTACTAAGCTATGATCACCACACCATCGAACGGGGCGCGCTTCCTCCGGGCGAGAACAGGGAGCTTGTGCTCGCGGTGAAGAACCTCGGCTCTCTTGATGTTGCCGACCTGAGTTCAGTGATGTTCAGCACTGACAATTCGATATCAATCCAAAGAAACGTCGCTCACTTTGGCGACATCCGGCGAGGTGAGGTGGGGGACTGCACCAACGATCCATTTGTCATCCGAGCGCATGAAGGGGTAACGCCCGGTCGCATTGTGACACTGCAGACGGTTTTCCGCACAGGGAACTTCGATGAAGTCGGACGAGTCTGCTTCAACATCACAGTTGGAGAACCAGACGCCTCTGATCCTATGGGTCCGGACAATTACGGGTATTATGTCTATGAGAATATTGACGACCATGGCCGCTACTCTGAAGCTCCTGACTATCAGTGGATCGAACTCGATCCAAACTTCGGTGGTCAAGGGGCGGAGAGCTATAGCCTTGAGGACGACGCAACAGTAGTAGTCAACCTCCCCTTTCCATTCAGCTATTACGGCGCTGAGTACGATACCATTTCGATCTGCTCTAATGGTTGGCTCTGCTTCACAGCTTCGTGGATGAGGGATTTTCGTAATTGGGGAATTCCGAGTCCGCTTGGTCCACACGCGATGATAGCTCCTTTCTGGGACGACTTGCGAGGGACGCTGCAGGGAGACATGTCGCGTGCGCCAATTACTATCTATACCCGGTATGACCCTGAACTCGGTCGTTTTACCATCCAGTGGAGCGGAGCTGTCGCTCGCGGAAGAAATGGGGAAGAACACTCCGAGACATTTGAGGTCATTCTCTTCGATCCTACGGTGCGACATACGACGACCGGCGATGGTGAGATCCTCTTTCAATACCGGGAGGCGGCAGTCGTAGATATAGGACTGGAGCAGAATTACGCCACAGTTGGCATTCAGGACTGGAATCACCAGCGGGGACTTGAAGTTACTTTCGCCGGGCATTATCCTGCCGCGATAGATTCACTTCGACCGGGGCGAGCTATCAAATTCACGACGATCCCGCCGGACACTTTCCTTGCGACGAGTGGTGAAGCGCCGATATGTCCCGCCGAGTTTGAGCTGTTCGAACCTCGGCCAAATCCTTTCAACGGTTCAGTTCAATTGATCTATGGACTCCCGGAAGCTTGCGAAGTAAAGCTAAACATATTCGATATTTCCGGCAGAATGGTCGCAAATCTGGTTAATGGGAGTAAGAATGCCGGGGTTCATTCAATTATCTGGGAAGCGGGGAATATGCCGACTGGCGTTTATTTAGCTAGGATAGAATCAGCGGGACAGGAACGGATGACGAAACTGACGCTGCTCAAGTGAGTGGCGCACTTTCCTGATACGAGCAATCAAAAACAATCTGAAGATAAGAAAGACGGAATGAAGGCAATCACAAGTCTATTAGCGGTTCTGGCGGTCGTCGTCGGGATCAGGGGAGCATGGGCACAGCCGGAAATCGAATGGGAAAGGACGTATGGTGGGGCAGCTTATGATCGCTGCGCCTCTCTGATTCAGACTCAAGACGGCGGCTATGCAATTGCTGGCTCCACGAATATTGCTGGCGTTGGCAATGAGGACTTCTTGTTGCTGCGTTTGAACTCCGATGGTGATAGCCTCTGGTCTCGCACTTACAGGGGAGCTGAATCGGATGAATGCCAGGCAATTGTCCAGAAGGAAGATGGTGGCTTCATTCTTGCCGGAAGTACTTTGTCGTTCGGAGCCGGAGGTTGGGACTTCTGGGTGGTTGAGACGAATGCCGATGGTGATAGCCTCTGGTCTCAAACTTATGGCGGTGAAGGATACGATGGGTGTAGAGCAATAACAATCAATGACTGGTGTGTTACTCTGGCTGGATCTACCTTAACACTGGAAGGCGTAAGTGGTATTCTCCTCGTCCAGTTGAATCATGCCGGAAACACTATTGGCTCAAGAGTCCTCGAAGGATGGGGCAGCGATATTTCTTCAATTATTCAAACAGCTGGAGGATTCGCTCTGGCTGGCGCCACAGGTGATCCGGAGTCGGATGGAACGTTTTTCTGGCTCTGTCGTACTAACTGGTCGTTTGATGTCCAGTGGATGCGAACCTATCATCAAGGGAAATTTGGGAGTTGCACAGGCTTGGTTCAAACGAACGACGGTGGATTTGCAATGGTTGGATATAATCTCCTACTAAAGACTAACGTCGCAGGTGACAGTCTTTGGAGCCAACGTTACGCTGAACGTTACGAAGATGGAACATATTGGTACACAGACTTTATCTCTATTATACCACTTATCGATGGGGGATTTGCTTTGCCTGGAATCAGTAGAGATATAGCGGGTAATTGGAATTACTGGGTGACACGAACGGATTGCCATGGCACTGTGTTATGGTCAACTTCATTCCGGAATGATGTCTTTAATGAATGCACGACGGCGATTCAATTACCAGATGGGAGCTTCGTTCTCGGCGGGAACACCGGAACAGAGATGTTCAGACCACAGGACGTATATCTTGTCAAAACCACCCCCGATCCGGTTTCTGTCCGTGATCTATTCTCGTCGCGTGTCCCTTGCGCGTTCCTCCTTTCCTCTGCGTACCCCAATCCGTTCAACGCAACTACCCGCATTACTTACAGCCTGCCGCGTTCCGAGTATGTGACGCTTCGCCTCTACAACCTTTCCGGTCGCGAAGTTGCTCGGTTTGTGGATGGCGATACCCCGGCTGGAATTTACAGTGTGGAGATCAACGCTATCAATCTGCCGTCGGGATTGCACTTTTCAAAACTCGTCAGTTCTGGCGAGGCAAGTACAGTGAAATTAATGCTTGTGAAATAATGGAATCTACAATGAAGAATCTGCGGACAATCTTTATCGCTGTTGTCGCGGTTATTACCTGTTCGACATCAGCGCTGGCGTTTGAGGGTCAGAATATTGATCTGCTGAGTCTGGCGCTGGAGAGATGGGACGATGCAATGGACGTCGAGTTATCGGGAGATTACGCCTATGTTGCGGCTGGTAGAAGCGGCGTCAAGGTCGTTGATATCTCGGATTTGGAACATCCTCGACAGGTCGGAACCTTTGCGGATACATTTGACTTTGTTTACAAGATTGAGCTTTATGGTGAATTACTGTTCTTCAGTCACTTTGATGGTTCCTCCTGGTATCGCGAAGATTCGACGCGGAACTTCATCTCATGGTTCACGCTGGAGAATGCCCTCCAGCCTCAATGGGGCGGGACGGTTGAACTCCATCGCGGCAGATCGCTATCGTTTACGGTGCGGGGACAACAGATTTTTACCGCGGTTGACTACTATTCGAATGAACAGATGCACGGTTGTGTAGAGGTAATTGATTTAGCCAACATGGAAGAGCCCACTGTTTCAGAAATCTGGTCGGCAGATCAGTATATCCAAGGAATGGCTTTGGTTGATGAGTCCCTCTGCGTTGCTCTGGATCAACAGTTGACCATTCTGGATGTCACTGATCTGCGAAATGTGGAAGTATTGTCTGAGACATCAGACGTCACCGGCGCTTTAGTATCGGACGAAGAAATCGTTTATCTCATTTCCAGCTCGGAGGTAATCTGCCTTGACGTCTCCGATCCGAATTCTCCGCAGGTCATCGGACGTATAGATAACTGGTGTTGCACATTTATTGACGTTGTATTGGCCGATAATATGCTATGGATACTTAGTGTAGATCCTGAAGGTTTTACTGGCGGTTCCAATGGTCGTGATAACGGCAATCACCCTTATCTATCGCAATATGACGTTTCCGATCCGACGGCGCCGACATTCATCGGTGTGACTGATTTTAACAGTCGCTGGTTCGTTATCAACGGGATCTCGATCAGAGGCGAACTCTGTTTCCTTTCCTATCGCCAAAGTCTGGTCATTGCCGATGTCTCCAGCATTGAAGAACCGCAGATCATTGGTTCGTTATCAACCGATGGAATCAGTTCCAGGGTCGCAGTGAGTGATGACGTTCTCTATGTTGTTGATGATCATAAATTACGAGCGGTTGACGTTTCCAATCTCAGGCAACCGACGCCAATCGCGACCTTTCACGTCGGCGTCACCAATCTGGCTATCCGGGAAGATCTGGCTTACACCATCGGCGACAGCTTCAGAATATTCGATATTTCCGATCCGACTGAATTCATTGAGCTGAGCGCTATCAATCCCTCTCGCCACGAACTTCACGCCGACGAACTTCTCGAGATAAAGGTCAGCGGCGACCGAGCTTATCTCAGTACCAGCTCTGCTCTGATAGTGATAGACATATCCAATCCGGAACGGCCTCGATCCTTGATCGAGCTTTCCTTGGACCCCTATTGGACATACTACGGATCTTTCGAACTTTATGGAGATTTCGCTTATGTAATCAATGGCGACAACAGTCTAACGGTTGTTGATTTCACTGATCTCCAAAATCCCCGTATCTACCCTGTCAACCTGCACCAAAGAGTAGTGGACATTTCGATCAGCGGCAGCCGGGCATATTTCATTGGCGGCGGTTATCTGACGGAGTACGATATTTCCGATCCTACTCATCCAGACTCCATTGGTCGCTACGAATGTATAGATGGTGGTATGGTGAAGATTCAAGGGGATTTCGCGTATGTTGCACCAATTTATGATAATAACGCCCAACTGACCGTGATCAACATCTCTGATCCGAACAACTGGCGGGAAGTTGGTTCTGCTATCATAGAAAGTTTCGGCAGGATCGAAGACATTGAGATCGACAACAACCTGATCTATATTGCTTATCGTGAGAACGTGGCAATACTCAACAACAACCTGTTAGGCGTCGGGGAGGATCGAGCTGAAACCGCGCCGATGAAGTTTGAGTTGCTGGAGGCATTCCCCAATCCGTTCAACTCGACAACTACCGTATCCTTCGACCTTCCGCAAGCCTCGTCCTTATCTTTACGAATTTACGATCTGTCTGGGCGGCCTGTCACGACATTGGTGGATGGCTTTCTGAAGACAGGTCAGTATAAGGCGCTGTGGGATGCTTACGGCGTGGCGTCGGGGAGCTATCTGGCTAGGATGGAAGCGGCAAACTATCGGGGAACGATCCCAATCACTTTGGTAAAGTAATGAGGAAGCTATGAAGGTTCGAATAATCTGTGCACTCTCTATCATGTTCGGCTTCGGGTTGACGTTGCCGACGTTAGCACAGGACAGCAGCGGCATCCGACGGATCGGGAGCATCTACAATTACTGGGATAAAAGTTGCGGAGTTGCCGTTCATGGTAATTATGCTTATGTTGCGTCAGGCGAAACCGGTTTGCGCGTGTTAGACATCTCAGATCCGGCTCTGCCTGATGAGGTGGGAAACTGCAATACTCCGGGAAACGCCCAGGACGTTGCCGTTTCCGGGAATTACGCCTATGTTGCCGATGATAGCTCCGGTCTGCGTGTAGTGGACATCTCCAACCCAGCGCAACCCCGCGAAGTCGGATGCTTCGATACAGAAGGAAGTGCAACGGGAGTAGCTATCTCGGATGGAATTGCCTACGTGGCTGACGGTAGCTCTGGATTGTGTGTCATAGAAATCTCAAATTCTGTCCGACCAAGTGAAGTGGGGTACTTCGACACGCCTAGCTCAGCGAATGACGTCGCAATCTCCGGCAACTATGCGTATGTGATTGATGGAGCTGGATTATGTATAGCAGAAATTACCAATCCCGAACGACTCGAAGAAACCGGATATTTTAGCGCGGAGGGATATGTACGCGGTTTCACTGTCGCCGGTGAATACGCTTATCTGATAGTGGATAGGACTCTACTCGTAGTTGATGTTTCCAATCCTGCTGCGCCTGCCGGAATGGGTGGAAATGAAGTGGATGAACCTCGCAATGTAGTAGTCTTAGGCGATTATGCCTATGTGACTTGGGAAAATACCGAAGGCTCCGGTCTTGATGTCGTGGACATTTCAAATCCTGCCCAGCCACGACATGCAGGAGGCATGTATATGCTGTGGACGAACAATCTGGCTGTTTTGGGAAATTATCTTTACGTGACGATTATGGGTCCTGGACTGTGCGTGCTCGATATTTCCAATCAAGTTGAACCTCAAGAAACAGGACGCTACCAAGCAGGCGGGTCTATCGTGGATGTTTCAGTTTCCAATGGCTACGCATATGTGGTGGATGAGTATCGTAATCTCCGCATTGTGGACGTCTCTAATCCATCTCAACCCCGCGAAGTGGCAGCGTATGAATGCAGTTCGGTTAGCGTAACGGTATCTGGAAATTATACCTACCTGGTAGAACGATCATCTGGCATGCGCATCTTGGACATATCCAATCCGACTCAACCAAGTGCGGTGGGATCCTTTTCAGGGGGATGGCAAAATTATTTCTATGATGTTGCAGTATCAGGGTCGTATGCATTCCTGACAGCGGGACAAGCCGGCTTGGAAGTGATAGACATTTCCAATCCAGCTGATCCGCGAGGAGTGAATAATTGCGGCACGCATGGAATAGCGCAAGGTGTGGCGATCTCCGGTAGTTGTGTTTATGTCGCCGCTGGAGGTGCCGGTTTACGGGTGATCGCATTATTCCGTCTCCCCATACCAATTCGTGAAGTGGGGTCATATGACACGGATGGAGAGGCTTTAGATGTTGCCGTATCAGGCAATTACGCATACATTGCCGACGGCGAGATGGGGCTTTGTATAGTGGATGTATCTGATTCCACTCAACCGTATGAAGTGGCAAACTATAACACTCCGGGCAAGGCTATCGGAGTTGAGGTATGTGGCGATCACGTCTTTGTGGCCGATGAAGTCGGTGGTTTGCGCATAATAGACGTTTCCGATCCTACTGAACCTTGTGAAGTAGGGTATTATGACACTCCGGGGAAAGCAGCGAATGTTACAGTGGGAGTAGATGGGTTAGTTTATGTTGCCGATAATTATAGTCTTAGTATTTACGACTGTTCCGAAGCCATGTCCGCTCAGACCGATCCAGCAACTCACGTTCCGACTGCCTTCTGCCTCAATCCCGCTTTCCCCAATCCCTTCAACTCGACGACTACTATCGCTTACGCCCTTCCTCGTCCCGGGCGGTTTGCTCTTGATGTGGTGGACTTGAATGGACAGATCGTGACGCGGCTCTCGGACGGGTGGAAACAAGCAGGTAGTTATCGAGACGTGTGGAATGCTAACGGGCTCGCTTCTGGCGTCTATATGGTTCGTCTCAAATCGAATAGCGAGTCAATATCAAACAAAACGATTCTCGTGAGATAACTCTGACGTCGGTTCATACCAAAACGTAGGTTCGTAAATCATATCTTTTTAATGAATACTTTCGCCTCGCATTCAGAGGCAGGCTTCTCGGTTCGGAGGGTAAAGTGTCCAGACGCTTCGTTACCTCGAATTTATTTGAACGCACGACGGGTTTGATTCTCGTCCTTGCAAACACTCTTTCACTCTTCCTTGTCAGCTCGGTGTCCGCCGAGAATAAGGAAAATGCGATGTGCATCGTCTCGCGAGCTGGATTGAAGGTGGTTACTGAAAACGCTACTCGAGCGTCACTCTCGTTTCAACTGCCTCCACTGACGCATGAGGAAGTTTGGAACGAAGGCGAGCGATTTGACCAGCTTTCCTTTGCCGACGATCCGTCAGCCGGTCCGGAAGGCTGGCCGGAACTTCCGTCGATGGTGCGCTTCGTCCTTATTCCTCCCGAGTCCGGTGTGGAACTCAGCATTTCAAACATCCGCAGTCACTTCCTTGCGAACGTCAATCCCTTCCCACGTCAACCGCTCGAACTTGAAGGCGCAGCCCAAGCCGATCAGTTAGGCTCGATCCCCGGTAAGGGAGCGCCGCTGATTCGGGACAGTCGCGCCGCTGAAGTTGAAGGCTTCTGGCCTCCCGAAGTCGCAAGCTTGGGGCGTCCCGCCGTCATGCGCGGTTACCGGATCGTACCGATTGTGATCAATCCGGTCAGATACAATCCGAAGACGCGCGAACTGCAGGTGATCGACGACTTCGACCTCGAACTGAATTATACAACGGAAGCGAACCGGATCAATGTGGTCCACAATCCAGAACGCTATCAGACCTCACGTGCGATCCGCAATCTGCTCAATCAGACCGTTGTCAATCCTCTGCGAGACGAGCCATCTCGCGATCCGGGAGTGTCAGGCGGTTCGGTGGTCTATGTGACCGGAGCCGCTCAACAGTGGGATCAGGTCAATGATGCGATTCAACCGCTGGTCGAATGGCGCCGTCAGATGGGCTATCCCACCGAGATTCTACGCGTTCAGGATATAACCAGCGCCGGAGCTATCAAGCGGGCGCTTCAGACCGCTTATGACGAATGGGAGTTTCCCCCTGAGTACATCGTTCTGGTCGGCGATGGCGACCACCAGTTTGCTCTCGGTTTCTTTGACCGTCGGGGTGGGGCCGGTAATCCCTACGAATCCGATCACGAGTTCAGCACCCTCGATGGCGATGATCTCTGGCCGGATGCAGCCGTTGGTCGGTTAGCTTTTGGCACAATTGCGATGCTACAAGGGATTGTCGGAAAAATTCTTCAGTATGAACAAGATCCGTTCATCGGACAGGGGAACCAAAACGGGTGGCAGAAGCGGGCGGCTTTTACAGCGACAGCTCGTCAAAGCGGAACATCTTCAGTTGACGTGTTGCGCTGGTCGAAGAAACTCGTTCTTGACCATGGTTATACACAGGTTGGTGAAGCCTACTGGTCAAACAATGGTCAGGACATTAATCCGACGCAGTTCTTCAATGAACAATTCCGCGCCGGCGTTTCGATTGTCGGCTATCGCGGATGGAACCGCTTGAGCGGATTCTCCGATCAATCCGTGAATCAATTGAATAATGGTCGCATGCTGCCGTTTGTGATATTAGCTACCTGTAACACAAACGACTTTGGGGAAGTGGTGTGGGGCGATGAATATAACTATTGCGACCGGTTTATCCACTACACCGGCGGCGGCGCCATCGGAGCGGTCGGTTCGGGCGGAGTGACCCACTCGGCCTATAATAATGTGGTGCTTTCTGGGATTATGCAGAATTTATTCGCTTACGGCGTCCACAATCAAGGCTGGGCGACGATGCTCGGAAAGGCTCAATTGATCAACAATTATCAGGACCGCGGCGATATCAATCATGATATGACCGGGGACGAAATGTGGCGAACCTCCTTATTCATTTATAATCTAATGGGCGATCCGACGACCGATCTCTACACCGACATCCCTCGTCGACTGGCGGTCGAGGCGCCAGAGAACATCCGGGTTGGCGAGACACATTTCGATGCTACCGTTCTTCACGATGATGACGACTCTCCCGCACTTGAATCCAATGTCTGTCTATACAAGCGTGACTCTTTTCAACTCTTTGCATTGCCTGACGAAGAAGGTCGCGTTTCGTTTGACCTTGATCCTGACTGGACGCAGGAAGGTTCATTGATGTTGACCGTTACCGGACACAACCTCTTTCCGTTGTTAGATACCTTGGAGGTGACCGAAGCCGAGCAGTTCATAGGATCCTCGGGCTATGCTTTCGACGACGACAATGACGGTGCGTCGCGTGGGAATGGAGATGGGGCCGCGAACCAGCTCGAGACTCTTGAACTTGCTGTATTCATCTCCAACCTGACTCAAAACCGTCCGGAAGGAGAATTGAACCTGCGACTGACAGATGGAACCCCCGAAATCACTATTGTTCAGGGAGCCGCGCGGTTTGAATCTGCTCCCGAGGCCGGTCAGGCTGTGACAGCGAATTTCGTGGTTCGAATTGAGGGAGGATTTCCTTCTGGCAAGGATGCAGTTTTGCTTGTCGATGCTTCGGTCGGGCAGGAAAGTTGGGTCAGTTCCGTCTCGATTCCGGTAGTGGGACCTGATTACGAATTTGACTCAATGTTATGGGAGGGAGGCCCGCTTAGTCGGGGAGCAGAAGCTGATATGTTTGTTCGGATCAGAAACGTAGGCGGCGCTGATGGGCCTCCCTTAAATGCGACGCTGATCAGTCGCACCAGCTCGGTGGGAGCCTTCTTCCCGAATGGCAGTTTTCTCGCACTTCAGATCGGGGAGGTGGGCGAGTCGGAAGCGGTGTTTGGCGTTTCCTCTCACCCGTTCCATCTGGGGGGGCAACCGGCGGAGATGGCGCTTGTTCTGGAGTCTGACGCCGGATTCCGGGACACGGTCAATTTTACAATCACCACAACGCCAGCCTTGACAGCGGAACCATTCGGACCGGATAGCTACGGGTATGTTTGCTTTGAGGACATCGACACCGGTTGGTATGCGACGCCGGTTTACAACTGGATCGAACTTGATCCTCGTGTGAACGGAGCAATTGAAGGAGCGACTGACCTTGAGTTAGTCGATCGGGGAGTAGAAGATGATAAATCTATTGTCGTCGATCTTCCGTTTGAGTTTCAGTATTACGGGCAGGATTTTAACGAATTAACCATCTGTACGAACGGATGGCTAGCCCCCGGAGACTTCCATGAACTCGTGCTCTTCAATAATCATGAGATCCCGGGTGGAATGACGGCTCCCGGTATGATCGCGCCCTTCTGGGATGAATTGGTCACTGTCAACAATACTTCGGGGATCTTTACCTGGTTTGATGAAGACAGCGGTCGGTTCTACGTCGAGTGGTCGCAAGTGCGCCGGCTCGGGCAAGGACCTTCACCAGAAGCGTGGGAAACTTTTCAGGTTATTCTCCACGATCCGGTTTTCTGGCCGAGTTTCACCGGCGACGGCGATATTGTCTTCCAATACAAGGACGTCACCGAGTCGCGTTCTTGTATGCAGATCTATGATACTCCATATGCGACAGTCGGGATCGCTTCTCCCGACATCACAACCGGGTTGCAGTACTCCTACTGGCATCGTCCAACGCCCGGAGCCGATACGCTCGCCGATGGTAGAGTAATCAAGTTCACTACTCTGATTGATTTCCGTCAAGGCGCTTTGACGGGCGGAGTCTTCGATGCACTCACGGGCGATCCGATCCGAGGCGCAACCATCAACACCAGGTACGGTTTCCGCGCCCTTACCAACGACGATGGCATGTTCAGGATCGATAATATGCTGGTCGATAGCGCTTACACAGTTATCGCGTCCAAACGGTTCTACAATGACTCGACTTTGGTAGATATCTCCATCATCGAAGGCGAGATGACCTACGTCGAATTCGGCTTGCTTCATCCTGAATTCTCCCCTGCGACTGACAGCATCGGTCTGAGTCTACTTCCAGATACGACCGCAGCGCGGGAGTTAAATCTGCGCAACACCGGCAACGGCCCGCTCACCTTCAAGAGTCGTTTCGTGTTTGCGGACGATGCAGCAAGAACGCCGGGTGAACTTGACGACGTCGAATCCGGACGGGATGAACCGGATGAAGCCTTTCGTCTCCTGCGAAATTGGGCGCTCTCCGATTCGCTCGGGAATCCACAGATCCAATCGGTTGTCTTCACCGGCGACCAGTGGATTGTCGCCGCTGGACGCACTAATAACAACGATTCACTCAACTACTTCTACAAGCTGGATCGAGAAGGGCGTCTGGTCAGTCAGATGCGCCAGCCCCTCAACAGCCGTCTCGGATTCCGCGATATGGAATATTTCGATGGCGCCATCTGGGTAACCAATCTGGATACATGTATATACCAGATTGATCCGGAAACTGGAGAGATATTGGATTTCTGGAAGACGCCTCGAAATTTAACGTCCTCGCGCTGCATTACCTTCAACCCGGAAGATGGGCATGTCTTCATCGCCAGCACCACCACGAACATCTTTGAGTATGTCTTCGAGGCGGATACGCTGCGTCAGGTAGCCTCATTCCCCATTAACGACCCGAGAGACAACGCTGGCATTAGGAAGTCTGGATTTGCGTGGTTCCGAGATGATCCGGACGGCTACCCGCTCTATATCATCGCCTACAATGAGGTTCCAGCAGACTTCGAACAGGCGGACATCTCAATTTTCAAAATGAATCCTACCAATGGCGATATCCGCTTCGTCACCAGACTGCTCAATGTCTTCTCTCCAGCCGGAGGAGGACGCGGCGGAATGACCATCACAACCAAATGGAACAGCCAGGTTTGGGTGATGGCAGCGATCATTGAGGCCGGGCCTGCCGACCGTTTGGCTATCTTAGAACTCGCTCCCAATACAAGTTGGATTTCTTACGACCCAAAGGCGGATACGTTGCAAGCGGGCGAATCGATCCCGATCGAACTGACGATCAATTCAACCGACCTCGACTCGGGAGCTATTTACATCGCGACCATTGAGTTCAGTCACAATGCTGCGCCGGGAGTGTTTCAATTGCCGATTGGATTACGAGTCGGGCAGTTTAACGATGCGATCATTCTCGATGATGACCCGAATCGAGTGAACGCGTTTGACCTGCGGCAGAATTACCCCAATCCGTTCAACCAGCAGACACGGATAGTTTACAGTCTCGAGAATCCATCGAAAGTTAAACTGACAGTCTGGGACGTAACGGGACGGGAAGTTGCGGAATTGGTCAATCGACCGATGAAACAGGGGCGACATGTGGTCAATTGGGACGCGGCAGGTTTGCCCGCAGGAATCTACCTGACGAGACTGGAGGCTGGCGGGAGGACGGCGGTGAGAAAGACGGTTTTGATTAAGTAACCTCAATACTGGAACAAGGATATGGACACAGAACATCTCTGGATTCTTCGAGTGATAGGTGAAGCTGAACCCAAGCAGTACGTTGAATGGGCTTGCGAACAGCTTTGCGCGGGAGTTGACTCCCCCAGTCTGCGGATTCTTGCGGGGCTGAACCCAAAGACAGATGCCGAAGAGACGGAGACGTTCTTTCGCAGAACCTGTTCCGAGCTGAAGCTCGATCAATTGTTCGAAGAAGCAAGCCCGCTGGTTATGGCGCAGTCGATCTGGAATGCCTTTGAACGCGGCGCTCTGACTGCAAAGGAGGCAATTTCCCAGTTAGCTAATGTAATAATTGTAGGTGACTTTATCGAGTTAAATGTATTCTTAAGTATGCACGGGGAGCTTTCAGAGGAAGAGAGATACGGCTATTACTATCCTCCTGAGTATCTTGACGATCTTGATAGTGCTTTCCGGCTTGAATGGACGCTGTTTCTTCGAGCGCAGAAATTGAAGTTGCCGACCGATTTTCTCGTTTTCCATCAATGCGCTTCGTGCGGTCATTTTGGCGAAACGCTCATCCTTGATTCAGCCATCGAGTTATTGGGGATGGAGTTCAGTCGTGTGGCTCATAATTATTGTATGGCGTGCGGTTCCGGAGTGCTGAATGCGATGATCAATCCTGAAGTCCGCGACGCCTACTTCACTAAACTTGAGAAAGAGCAATTAGGAGAGCAGAATAGCCGATGACCGCTTTATTTCACAGGAGAATCCTTTGACTTCACTATCTACCCACGCCATCATTATTCTTTGCGCTGCCGGGTTGCTCGCAGGTTGTGGAGACGACACGGCCAATCCTACAGTGCTCGATTCGTTCGGCTTCCGTCGGATCGGTGGATTTACCACGCTGGGCAGCGCTCGTGGACTCTGTTTTGACGAGGATACCGTCTTTGTTGCAGACAATGAACTTGGCGTATCCATCTGGAAGCTCAATGCAAATGGAGCAACGTTTCTCGACACTCTTGACTATATGAACTCCGTTGCGCAGGTTGCCTATGCCGCACAGTGCCGACTACTTTTTGTTCTGTCAAAAACTTGGCATAATGAGGTAATAGCGCTCGATCGATCGGCAGATTACCAGTATGCATACTGTTTCGGGAATAAATTACTCGAAGATTTCTATATTGAAGATGTTAGTCCGGATGCTTTTCTCATTATCTATTGTGGAGTTGAATTGTATGGGATTTATGCTGTTCGATACTTCAGAAACGTAGACCTTGATATCTGGGATTGCGATATGTGGGGGCATTTCGATTCAAGGCTCCGTTCCTACCATGCCATCGAGAGAATAGGATCTTACCTCTTCGTGGCGCAGGGCGAGTGGGGATTGCAGGTATTTCGTCTGGACAGGGCTGAGATGTATACTATTCCAATCACTGAACTTGGATTATGCGATCTTTACGGGAGCGCGCTTGATGTGGCGGTAGATTCCAGTGCACGTTGTGCCTATCTTGCCTGTCAGTTTGCTGGATTGGCGGTTGTGAATATTTCAGATCCCGATTATCCGAGGTTGTTGGCTCAGTTTGTTCCTGACGGAGTAAGGGATGCCTTCAAAGTGGCGGTCGACGGTAATACGGTGTATATGCTCGATCGCGAGAACGGGCTATTCGCTATCGACGTTACGGTTCGAACTGCGCCGAGACTGATCGGGGTCTATCACTCGCCAAAGCCGAGCAGCATCACTGTTCGTGCATCCGACCATACTCTCTTTCTGACCGATGAATATCAGGGTGTGATCGTGTTACAGATGCAATCTTAGAAAAAGTTTATAGATGGCGCAATACCATTCAACTAAAAAGGAGAAGAGACTCATGCACGAGTCATCCTATCGGACAGGTTTCTATGGACTACTCCTGTTTGCTTTGGCGGTTCTTCCCTTTGGTGCAGAAGCTGCCGGAGAGCAGGTCATCAAAGTCCAAACCTCCACCTACGAAGAATCGGAAGATACGCTGAGGACCGCAGGATTTGGGCTCAGTTTCGGGATCTTAGGCGCAAATGGATTCAGCTATCGCAAACTTCCGCAACACGGAGCAGGATACCAACTCGGTGGAATTGCGCTGGTCGAGAGCGACTGGAAGTACTTCAAACTCTCCGCGCAGTATCTCTATGGCTTGAGCCGAACCCGCCTGACTTGTTTTTATTTCGTAGCGGGGATATCGTACAAGTACAATCGGGCTAAGGACGCCGATGTTACCAATGGATGGACCGGTGAGGTGACGCCCGGCAAGTGGGTTACGCGGGCATCGCGCTGGGCGGTTGGAGCAGGTTTTGGTTTAGGTACCCGCAAGTTGTTGCACGAGCGTGTCTGGGGATCGGTCGAGTTGCCGTTAACCTATGATGGAAAAACCCTTCTCCCCTGGCCGACTGCCACGGTTCATTACATGATTTGGTGAGCATGTAACTTGCTCAGTTACAATTAGAACTACTCGATTCGTTAATTATATAAAGAGTTAACAATGTCGGACATCCCAATTACAAATGAAGCATCTCTGCTTCTCAAACGTGCTTTCAGTAAACTTGAAGTAAAGGACTTGGCTGGAGCGATTGCCGATTACGATCTGGCGCTGAGGATGCCAGATATCTCGACGGAACAGAAATCAGAGGTGTATTATAATCGAGGAAGCACAAAGGCGATATCGGAAGATCACGCAGGAGCGATACGTGACTGGGATCAAATTATTGCGATGCAAGATGCTCCGACCGAAATGAGATCTGGCATTCTCATGATGCGGGCGAATTCCAAACGACAATTAGGTGATCTTGCGGGCGCGATCTCAGACTGGGATCAAGTACTGGCGACGCCCGATATTTCGACTGAAGACAAAGTTCATGCATATATGAATAGAGGTGAAACGAGACTCTTTCTCGGTGATTTATCAGGCGCAATCGCTGATTTCGGTTTTGTTCTGGCGATACCGGAGGCCACGGCCGAGCAGAGAGCGATGACGCTCTATTCTCGAGGGGTTGCTCGTGGGATGCTGGGGGATATTGCAGGCAAGCTGGCTGACTATAGTCTTATTATTGGTATGCCCGATGCTCCTGATGAGCATAAATCCTGGGTTCGCGTGTATCGTGGTATACTAAATGAGACACTCGGAGATATGGTAGGTGCTATTAAGGATTTCAACAAGGTCCTCACATCGCCAAGAGTTTCCACTGAACACAGAGCAATCGCGCTCAGTCATCGTGGAACTGCAAAGTGGGTCTGCGATGACTAGGCAGGCGCATTTGCGGATTATGCGCTTGTTGTCGACATGCATGACGCACCATCGGAACCTAAAGCTCGGGCGCTTCTTCATCGCGGGATTGCTAAAGGGGAGCTGGGTGAATTTGAAGGCGCTGTTGCTGATTTTGGTCGTGTTATCTCGATGCCCGATGCCCCCCCTACGCATAAATCCGACGCCCTTTACGAAAGAGGGATGATACGGGCCCAATCTGGAGACTCCTGTGAGGCGATTGCTGATTTCGATTGCATCATTGCGATGTCGGATATCTCTGACCAATTGAAGGCCCATACTCTGTTCAATCGAGGGGTTGTAAAGGGAGGAATGGACGATGTGAAAGGCGCCATCACTGATTACGATTTGGTCATATCAATGCCGGATGCCTCCCCGGAAGATAGAGCCAAAGCGCTCAACAATAAGGGCGCTACTCTCTATAAGATCGGAGATATCCGAACCAGAGAATCGCTTACCTTGGCGAGATCAGAGTTTGAAAAGCTTGGCAATGAAGCTATGGTTGCGCGGATTACCGCGTTTATAAAACAACATTTTAAAGAAGAAAACAAGAAATGGTGGAAATGGGGCCGCGGCAACTGAACATCGACCTTCATGGCCGATTCTGCAGGACGGTTGCAGGCAGATCAACAAGCGTCCTCACAAGTATAATAGGCGCAAATTGCGAAAGAAATCCTTTGAAGGAGTGAACGGTTGAAACTGAACTTCAAGCTTCGAAAGGCTCCTGCGTATACCCATGAGGGCGGCAGAGCGTTTCGCTCAACCCCCGAAAATGAGTTGCGTCGAGCGGTTTGCACCTGCCTTCTGTGGGAGGATAGCTTTTACGAATCTGGGCAAAGTATAGCTGAGCGGATCGCCGTCTTGATCCCCAATGTTGCACCTGAATTTGTAGCACAATTAGCAGTGGAAGCCAGAACAATCCATAACCTTCGCCATGCACCGCTCCTGATTGTTCGCGAAATGGCAAAGCTTCCGACGCACAAACATCTGGTTGCGGATACTTTGGAACGCGTCATCCAGCGACCGGATGAGCTTGGCGAGTTTATCTCGATCTATTGGAAAGACGGGAAACAGCCGCTAAGCAATCAGGTCAAAAAGGGATTGCGAAATGCATTCCTGAAGTTCAATGACTACTCTCTCGCCAAGTATAACAGCGCTAATGCAGCAATCAAGCTGCGCGACGTAGCCTTCCTTACGCACGTCAAGCCCCAAAACAGCGAACAAGCGCTTCGATTGGCAAGACTTGTGAATAAGGAGCATTTCAGCGAGAAGTACCCGTTCGATCAGCCGTTTTTACACTTACCCGTACCGGATACCTGGGAAACGGAGTTGTCTGCGGGGAAGGACAAGCGAGAAACTTGGGAGCGGCTCCTGCGCGAGAAGAAACTTGGCGCTCTCGCATTCTTACGCAATCTACGTAATATGCAGCAAGTTGACGTCGATCGGGACTTGATTCTCGATTACGCAATGGATCTCGATGTCTCTCGCGTGCTTCCATTCCGGTTCATTGCAGCACAACGTTATGCGCCCGATCTGACACTCCGTCTCGAAAAATTGATGCTCAATTCAATTAAAGAACTTCCGAAACTGGAAGGAACTACTGTGATTCTGGTCGATGTTTCGGGTTCGATGAATGCTGCGCTTTCGGGAAAGAGTGATCTTTCTCGATTTGACGCCGCGACGGCTTTGGCGATGATCTGCACTGAAATCTGCCATGATGCGATTGTCTATGCATTTGGAACAAATTACGCGAAGGTGCCATCCGTTAGGGGATTTGGTCTGAAAATAGTTCTCGCAGATGAGATGAAGCGAATTGGCGGCGCAACCTATTTGCAATTAGCGATTGATGGAATCTGTGCGAGCGAGAAGTTTGATCGCCTGATCGTTATCACCGATGAACAGGCGCAAGACACTCGTGCGAATCCATTTCATGTGAATACGAAAAAAGCAGCGGTTTTCTATGTTATCAACGTCGCAGGGTTTAAGAATGGCGTCAGCTACGACAAGAACGTCATTCATATCGACGGATTTTCGGAGTCCGTGATCCAATTCATTTACGAATTTGAAAAGCTTTCTGAAATGTAGTATATTTCGACTATCGGCCTTGTGTAGGAAACAGTTACTTCGTGTCGTGGGTTCGATTCCCGCCGTCGAGTAATCGGCGTAGCTCAGTTGGTAGAGCAGAGATCTGTATCCGATTTGTTCAGGTCGATATTCTGCATATCAAGGATTTCATCGTGTGGCGTGTGTAACAGTTACTTCTTAAGGTGAAACCTGTTATCGATTGTTCCCACGGTGATTTGAACTCGCATGAACGCCCTCACGAGATAATATTCGTGAGGGCTTTTTGATGTTAGGCGATAGGCTTTGGAGATAGCTGCTGTGCCTCGTCAAAATTACATCCGTGCTTAAAAACGTCCTCGCGAGACAGTGTTTTTCGGGGACGCTTTCGCGTGGTTGATTATGAAGCGGAGAGTTCAAGGTCGGAACTTGATGAGTTCGGAGCGGAGATGCAAGGAAAATGTCACTTGAAGATAGGCTTACAGGGCGATCAGGTAGAGTTTACCCGCAAATCCCTATGGAGAAGAGCGTCAGAGGGAGTGTTAAGCGGCGCGCCGGTAATAACGATGATGCAAACCGTTTAGAACCGGAATCTCGACGACTTTGTCCATAGCAAGACTTTCGACCGGACGTGGCGTCGGGCAATCCTTCCCGAGGGATAGATGCGTACGAGACACGTTGTAATAGCGATCAAAGTATTCTCGCAAAATATTCCGGAGATGAACTTCGTTCAGCACAATGATAGGATCGGTGCATTCACGACGGATCGAACCTATGACTCTTTCACAGTAAGCGTTCTGCCAGGGCGACCTGAAGGCTGTTCGAATTTGCTTTATTTCGATTGAATTCACACGTCTTTGAAAATCTGTGCCATAGATAGAGTCGTTATCCCTGATCAGATATTTGGGAGCAGTATCCCAAGGGAATGCTTCGATGATCTGCTGTCCGGTCCAAGATGCCGTTGGCGAGGATGTGATATTGAAGTGGACGATCCGTCTCCGGTCGTGGGACAGGACAATCAGTACGAACAGTAACTTGAATCTGATGGTCGGAACGACGAAGAAGTCGATTGACGCGGTATTATGCATGTGATTAGCGAGGAAGGTTCGCCATGTCTGCGATGGATTCTTTGGTTTCTTTGGCATGTATCTGCTGACGGTTGCTTCAGAAACTTTGAACCCGAGTTTCAGCAGTTCACCATGAATTCTGGGAGCGCTCCAGAGCGGGTTTGAGTCGCACATCCTTCGGATGAGTGCCCTGATTACAGCGTCCTTCCTTCTTCTTCCCCTTCGTGCACGGGATTTCCACTTCCAGAACAATCTAAAGCCAGCCCTATGCCACTTGATTACGGTTTCAGG
>Ga0247841_10001574_pt1 | contig 50242 bp, 38 predicted proteins | sample LaCruzMarch2015__2_FD_192410 | JGI IMG/M metagenome (GOLD analysis project Ga0247841, IMG submission 192410) | Freshwater microbial communities from meromictic Lake La Cruz, Castile-La Mancha, Spain - LaCruzMarch2015_18m | ecosystem: Environmental > Aquatic > Freshwater > Lake | place: Spain... | reverse complement strand
ATATTTTGGCATGTTAAGAATATGCCGCAGCTACGCAGCTTTTATATGTGGACGTTAATATAATCTACCAACATACCGCAACTACGTCGCTTAGAATAAAACAAAATATTGTTGTGCAACAGGCTCTCACGGATCCGTCAGCTGACGGAAAGGAATAAAGTTTTTTAGTTATAAAAATTAAATAATTAGACTGTTCCATAGTTCTGCATTTCCCGTTACGATATCTGCTGTCCGAATCGTCGGATTTGCAGACTTTGAGAAAAACTGTTCCATTTGTCTCCGGCGCACACCGGAAAACAAAAAATAAACAGAGTTCAAACATAATTAAATTTCAATTTCTTACGAAATTTTATATCTTAGCACCTTAAAGAAAAAAAAATTTTGAAGCACCAATCCCCCTGAAGGAGATAAATTGAGAATATTAGTGAGTAATGACGACGGAATCGACTCCCTCGGCATTCAGGTCCTCGTAGAAGAATTAAAATCACTCGGTGAAATAACTGTTGTTGCCCCTCTTAAAGAACAAAGCGCAATGGGACACGCAATCAGCATGAAAAATCCCCTGCGCGTTATAAAATATTACAAAAACGGAGAGTTCTTCGGTTACGCCGTCGACGGCACCCCCGCAGACTGCGTTAAAATGGGTGTCCGTAACATTTTGGAGACTCCCCCCGACCTTGTTATCAGCGGAATAAACCACGGCTCCAACACTGCAGTAAATACGGTCTATTCCGGGACTGTTTCTGCCGCCCGCGAAGCAGCTATCATGGATGTCCAGGCAATCGCAATCTCGGTAACAAGCCACACAACCACCCGCTTTGATTATGCCGCACGGGTTGCAAAACTCCTTGCTTATAAATTGATGACCGACCCCCTCATTCCCGGATCATTCCTGAATGTTAATGTCCCGGACCTCGAAGAGAAAGATATCAAAGGAATCTTAATCACAAAGCAGGGTAAATCGAAGTGGGATGACGTATATGAAAAACGCCGGGATCCCTACGGAAGGGATTATTACTGGCTCACCGGTAATATGGTTGAATCGGATATTGCCCCCGATACAGACCAGGGGGCAATCAGCTGCAATTATGTCTCCGTGACCCCGCACCATTTCGACTCAACGGATTATGCTACTTATGAACTCATCCGTAAATGGAAACTGTGAAAGAATTTTACACCCCATTCCGCTTCATAACTTTCCCCCGGAAAGGATTTAATCCCTGATGGCATTTGACTCGATATCTCTGAACCTCAACGCCGGCTGGTTTTATTTTGTTGCCGGCATCGCTGTGGCTGCCCTCTTTACATATTATATGTACAAGATCACAATCCCTCCTGTGAACAAAGGTACAAAGTGGTTTCTTATTTCGCTCAGAGTTCTTGCGCTCATTATCATACTCTCCCTCTTTTTCGAGCCGGTCTTTCTCCTTAAAACAAAAAAGACCGAAACCCCAAAGACATTCGTATTCGTAGACAACTCAAAATCTCTCGCTACTCTTGAATCCAATAAAACACTAACGGAAGAATTCCTCGAAAAATTTGCCGATGAAGAGATTGCAAAGAATTCGGAAATCTTCCTCTTCGGTGATTCAGTCCGATCAGTCAAACCGGATGATTCCTTCACCATAAAAGACAGGACAACAAATTTTTTAAAGATAGTTGAACAGATCCGCGAAAGCAAAAGCAACATCGCCTCGGTGGTTATTATTTCGGACGGCATTATTACGGACGGAGTAAATCCCGTCAACTCCGCTGAAAAGCTCTCTGTCCCTTTCTTTACTCTCGGTCTCGGGGATACATCTTCGAAAAAAGACGTCCTGCTTGGGAACATCGTCTACGACAACAGAATCCTGACTTCCTCGGTCACTCCCGTTCTTGCTTCTGTGGAGCAGCATAGCTTCACAGGACAGAAATCATCCGTCTCCCTCTATGAGGATAACAGGCTTATCGGGCAAAAGGAAATATTATTTTCGGATGACGAGTCTCAGACTCTGATTTTCAACTACTCCCCGAAATCCGCAGGCGAAAAAAAACTGACTCTCAAAGTCGATCCCCTTGAAGGAGAGACGAATAAATTAAATAACTCAAAAACATTTTATATCACGGTCCGCGAAAACAGGAACAATGTCGTTTTAATCTCCCCGGCCCCTTCCGCCGATCTTACATTCATAAAGAACGCCCTTAAACTCGATTCCACTATCTCAATCAATACAATTACGGAAAGCGGACCCGGTAAATATCTTGAGGGAAGCAACTTCAATTCTCTTCTCGACAGCGCAAAGACACTTTTCCTCATCGGTTTCCCCTCCGCGTCATCGTCGAATGATCTCGTACAGAAAGTAAGCTACCTCATTAAGCAGAAAAGTGTTCCTTTCTTTTTACTGCTCAGCAACTATACCGATTTCAGCAAGCTTAAAAATTTCGAAGCGGAACTCCCCTTCTCATTCAGTCAGGGAGGTTATGGCTCCATCAGTTCAGTCCAGCCCTCTATACCCGGCAATCAGGTCCGCAATCCCCTTCTGCAAAACAGCGCTGCAAACATTGAGAACACCTGGAATTCCCTTCCACCCGTTTTCAAGATCAACTGGGACATCCGTTCCAAGCCGGAGAGCGAAATTCTTTCATTCTCAAGCATTAACAATGTAACGATAAAAGTCCCTCTGCTGCTCACACGCGAAGTAGCTTCAAAAAAATCAATAGCTGTTACTGCGTTTGACCTCTGGCGATGGAAACTCATGCGCGCCTCGACCGGCTCAGATCTCTATGACCGCTTTATTCTCAATTCGCAAAGGTGGCTTACAACAGTCTCCGATAAGAAACAAGTAAAAATAGAAACATCGAAGAGGCTCTATTCCGCCGGTGAGAAAATCACATTCTACGGAGAAGTTTTCGACAAGTCATTCAATCCCATTGGTGATGCGGAAGTTAAAGTCACTATCCGTTCGGGCTCCGGAAAAAATTACGACCTGATTCTCAATTCCCTCGGCAACGGTCTTTATTCAAGCAGTTTCGCGGTAAGGGAACCAGGCGATTATAATTTCTCCGGCGAAGCACAAGTCAATGGAATTCAACTCGGCAAGGATACCGGCAGATTTACAATCTCAGATCAGGACCTCGAGCTTATTAACACAACTCTCGATTCCGGTCTCCTTAAACTCCTTGCCGGCAGGACAGGCGGCAAATACTTCCTTAACTCCGATTATTCCGGTCTGTTCCCGGTTCTCCGTGATCTTTACAAGTCTGCTTCAAAGGAAGTAATCAAGACATCAGAGTTCGCCCCCCTCTCATCCCTCTGGCCGCTGATGATCGTTGTCCTCCTTTTTGGTATTGAGTGGTTTATCAGAAAGAGACTCGGACTCCTTTAAGTGAAAAATCACATTTCTGATTTTGCCTCATTTTTCTTTCCCGTATTCTGCCCCTGCTGCGATATGAAAATGGAAAAGCCCGGTTTCTTTCACTCTGAGTGTGTTAATAAATTAATCTCCCTCCCTCAGGAAGTTATCGAAGCTGAATTCCTCAGAACATTCAGCGGCAGTTCTTTCCTCTCGGATCATTTCTTCTTATTCTATTTTGACGAAGCTACCGCAAGTGCAAAAATCATACATGATATGAAATACCGGGGCAGATACCGCCTCACCCGTGAATTTGGAAAAATTCTCGGAGAAAAAATATTAGGAAGTAAACCGTTGTGGAATGCCGACATGATTATCCCGGTTCCCCTCCACAAGCTAAAAAAAAGCGAACGCGGTTATAACCAGGCTGAGCGAATTTCAAAAGGAATGGCGGACGTTATGCGGATTCCTGGTAATTCAAAAGTTATGAAGCGAATAAAATATACCGCAACTCAGACAAACCTCTCCATGAGGCGCAGAAAACAGAATATTAAAGGGGCTTTTGAACTGAGGGATCCCGGATTTGTAAAAGGAAAGAAAATTATACTTGTGGATGACGTCCTCACAACCGGTGCAACAATAGTGGAGTGTGCTAAATTATTATATACGGCGGGAGCGGAAACCGTATTCGCGGCATCCCTTGCGAAGACACTGGCAAAAAGGGATTTATGAAAATACAATTACGGAAAAAAGCTCAGCGGAGTCTCTCCCCTCTCAATAATCAGCAATCTATTGCAAAAGATTTCACCATCCCGTCGAAAGCCGGTTTGTTTCTTTCATACGCGCTCTGGTCCGTCTCAACGATTATCAGAAATACCATCTCCGCACAGATGAATTCATAATAATGGCAATACATCTTTTCTACCGTTACCTTCTCGGCATACCTGACTTGATAATCCCCTTTCAGCACCTTATCTAACTGACTCAAGAGGTAATCGTCTGTCATTTCCCCCTTTTTCAGTTTAGTGACATAGAAATTTGCAGAATTATCACCGTTATAAAAATGAGTTGTAACCAGAGCCTTTTTTAAATTATGCGAAAAAAGCACATTCTTCTTGAAAAGCCATCCGTTCGGCAAGAAAATCGAAAACTTCGCGAGCACGTCTTTGTAATTATTGTAGAGACTTACCGTGTCCTCTTCAATATTCATTCCGGTCGATTTCATCGCGGTTATCGCATCCCGGATATATTGCTTTGTCGTATCGTCCCTGTAATTATAAATAAACTCATATATCTTCCGGTTCAGAATATCCTCCCCGCTGAAATAGGAATTCTGATCGGTGTCATATAAAAAAGTATCTTCGTAAAAACGGAGTTGTATATTCTTGCTTGAAAGGAGTTTTGTACTCAGCACTTTCGGCGTCATCACGTTGATCGTCTGCGAAAGGTAATTATTCCCCAGCCTCATCTCAGTAAACTTCCTGAACGAAAGTTCAAACGTATCCCCGCGGAGTATATAGAGACTCCCCCTTTTCAGTTTGATTGAGTCTTTTGAATCAAACATCTCGGTCACTTCAAACCCGTCCACCGCCGGATTGTCTATCGGCTTCATGCTTATGTATCCGTTAAGCGACTTATCAACAAGCATCAGGCGATAAAGGGAATCATAAATGCAGAAACGGTTATATACCGGATTGGAAAACTCTATAAGCACGCTGAAATACTTCGCCCCTTCATCCGTAATTATGCTGTCCACCTTTATCAAGTTAGATTTCCCGGGCGGCGGAAGTTTCGAATCGAATATCTCCTTCGTAAAAGCCATCCCAGCCGAATCCCCCATGAGCGATCCGTTAAACAAGTCGGCGAGCCGGTCTCCGGTGTAATTCTGTTTTTCGGTTGTGTCGCATCCCGTTATCCAGAGGATTGTCAATAAAACAACTGCGCTTAATAATTTCTTCACTCTTAATCCTCTTTTTCTTCAGTTGTGTTTTTTTTATCCGCTACTTTGGTTGTATCAAAATAATCCGACATTTGCTTGTGCACGTATATGAGGTCAATCTTGCTCGGAATAATCCTCATATCCGCCTCAGGAATATTCTGCCTTACCGGCACCTTCCCGCCTCCCCCGATCGGGATCCCCTTATGAGGAATATCATTCCCCAGAAGTATAGACTCATGTACCTCCAGGTAATAATCACCGGCGTATAATGCGTTTGTGCGTGCTGTTATTAGGGGGGGAAGCATTTTCGCTTCGTAATTTACGTATTTCTCCCCTTCTCTCATAAAGCCAAGCCAAATTGAATAATCGCCATTGTGCACCAACACCGGTGTCCCTATCTCAACAATTCCGTATAGCTTCTTCGCATCCTCCCTGCTTATCCTCACGCATCCGTGGGAACTCGGCCTTTTCCCGAGATAGTAGTAATATCCGCTCGTTGCCAGGGCGTGAAACCCTATCCCGTAATTGAACCCCATCCAGTTCAGCATCAGCGTCATGTCAAACTGCCGCGAATTCCACTCAGGCATCTTACTCTTTATTGCAAACAGTCCTTCACGGGTCTTTTCGCCTTTGAAAAGTTTTTCATTTCCTGAAGACACGGGAAAAACATATACGGCGCTGTCGCGTCTGTAAAGGTATGCGGTTTGCTTTTTCAGGTCAATAACAACGTAGCTGCTTTTTGAAGTGAACAGGGTGTCCCTCAGATTTGAAAATTCATTAATAAGGAAAGTCTTCCCGCTCCGCGTGTCAACGGTATCGGTAGATTTCTTCTTCTCTTTTCCGACCGCTTCAGTAACCGGTAAATAAAAAAAGTTAAGATATGCGCTGAAGCACAAAAAGAAAAGAGTTATCAGGGGTTTAATCATCTTTTTTATCATTGAAATAATTGCAAATCAGCTTCGACTTCCTGAGCCCGGCTACACTTGCCAGTTCCTCCTCCGTCAGTCCTTTGATCCTTTCCACACTTCCAAAATTCTTTAATAATAATGCCGCTAATTTAACACCAATTCCTTTAATGTCCAAAAGCTCTGTGGATATTATTCGTTTGCTTCTTCGCTCCCTGTGGAATGTAACTGCAAACCTGTGAGCCTCGTCACGCACTTGCTGAAGCAGCTTCAGGCCCGACGATGTTTTCGGTAGAATCAGTCCTTCTCCTCCGTGCGGAAGTCTTCCGTCAAACACTTCCTCCAATTTCTTTGCCAGCCCGATAATCGCAATATCAGCTTCCTCCCCTTTTCTCTCCCCTTTTCCCGCCTTGGGCAAAATCTCTCCCCCTGCCCCGTCTAGGGCGGAATCAATCCCCTTCGACTTTTGACTTTCGACCTTCGACTTTTGACTTTCGACCTTCGACCCAACATACCCCAGACTCCTGAGGGATGCCATCGCTGCCGAAAGCTGCCCCTTCCCCCCGTCAATTATTATCAAATCCGGAAACGGCAGGTTTTCCTCCTTCACCCTCTTATATCTCCTGAAAGTAACCTCCCGCATTGACTCAAAATCATCCTGGTAGTCTATAGACTTTATTATGAATCTCCTGTAGAGTGACCTCTTCGGCTTCCCGTCCAGAAACACCACCATGCTCGCAACCGTGTCAGTCCCCTGCAGAGTCGAGATATCAAAACACTCAATAAGCCTTGGAAGCTTCGTCAGATTCAGGTCGCGCTTCAGTGCATTCAGCGTATAAGGGACATTCCCCTCCTTTTTCATCTTCTCAAGCTGGCGTTCCTTAAGCTGGAAAGCCGCGTTCCTGTTTGCCATATTCAGCAGGCTCTTGTATTTGCTCTCAATCTTCGGCACAGTGAAAGTAACCTTGTGCCCCCCTTTCCCCGCAAGCCATTTAAGCAGCAGGTCCCGGTCCTCCGGCTCTGGGCTCAGCACAATCTCCGCCGGAATATCTTCAGTTGTATTATAATATTGCTGCAGTACCGCATAGTTAATCACCTCATCTGTGTCGTCTCCCGAGAGAGTGATGTCAAATTCCCTTTTCCCTATCAGTTTCCCGTTGCGAATAATAAGGATAGTCGTTGATCCTTCCCTCCCTTCGGATGCAATCCCGAAAATATCAAAGTCTGCGTTTTTCCCTGAAGCCGAAATCCCTTCAACCTTCTGCTTCGCGTTGAATGAGTTCAGGTATGCAATCTTGTCACGCAGTGAAGCAGCCTCCTCAAAACGGAGTTCTCGCGCTGCCTCTTCCAACTTTGCGGAAAGCTCTTTTATCACAACTTCGCTCCTCCCGTTAAGCACTCTCACAGCCTGCCTCACCATCTCGTTGTATAATTCGGAAGACTGGAATCCCTCACACGGGCCGTCGCATTTTTTTATATGGTAATCGAGGCACACCTCAAATTTCCCTTGTGCAATAGACTCCTCCGTCAGGTTTAATTTGCAGCTCCTTATCCTGAAAAGATGGCTCACAATCCTCAGTGCGCTCTTCAGTGATTTTACATCCGTAAAAGGACCGATATACTTTGATCCGTCGCGTATCACCTTCCTCGTTGAGAATACCTGTGGGAAAAGTTCTTTAGTTATGCGGATATACGGGAATGACTTATCGTCCTTTAGATTAATATTGTAACGGGGTTTTAATTCCTTGATAAGATTGTTCTCAAGAATAAGCGATTCCATTTCCGAGTCGGTAATTATAACACGGAAATCTGCAATCTTTGAGACCAGCGCCAATGTTTTTGGGGATGAGGCTGAGTTATTGAAGTAAGAATAAAGCCGGTTACGAAGGTTCTTAGCTTTGCCGACGTATATCACCTTCCCAGCCGAATTCACGTACTGATAGCACCCGGGTTTCGCCGGCGTCCCCGCAATCTTCTCCTTGATACTCTCTACAACCTTCTCGTTCATTCAGCTAATATTGATTATACTCTTTTATTTTTCTTTTATAAAGTAAAGACTTGCTATTCAGGCTGTTGCAGATTCTGTTTTTCAGTCCGTTAGCTAACGGATTTCCGACGGAGTCGAACTTTGCAATCGCCGTTTACCCCAATGCATCGGGGCGTGAAACCCTTGCTACTTGTATTTCCCGCAACAGACTATATATTGTTTCCCGTCACTCCCGTATGTCAGTTTGTAATAAGTGGTTTTATAATACAATCCCCCCTCATTCGGTTTCGTGTAAATATAGTCCACCCATCCTGTCCCGTTCAAAAGTGCCCCGGCTACAATCTCATCCCGGAATTTCTTCCCCGCCACATCAGTCTTTCCCCTGAAACTAACCCCCACAAGCAGCTTATTCTCCGCGTGCGCCATCATCGTCACCGAGGTGTCATAAGCAAAAGAATATAAAGCAGGGATATCCTTGTTCTTATAAGGGTCATCTCCGTTATTCACTTTAATTAACGTCCCCGGAGCGTCGGCGGTAAGATGGCTTGAAGTAATATCCACCAGGTTCATCACCTGCTGCAGCGTTATTCCGTCCTCGCTCTGGCGGATGATATGATAATTATTAATAATCTTCTCGTAAATACTGTTGCCGTCCCCCGTCTTGTCATTTTTCAGATTGTCCAGAGCATCCTGAAAAAATGAGATGACTTCATTTGAAGTGCTGATATTAAACGCATAATACAACTCACTCACCCTCAGAGAGAACGGAAACTCGTAATCCGCTTCATTCAGCCCCAGCCCGCTTAAAACTAACTTATGCCCCATTTCAGTGTAAGCAATGCAGTCCACCGTTCCGTTTGCAAGCATGGCATATAAATCATTCACATTCTCTGCTATGAATAAAGACGAATAGTTAACCCCATAATTCAAAAGAAGCTGAATACTGCTGTAATCCCTGATCGCCCCGGTCTTATAATTCGCCATATCCCCCGGAACGCTCACCGTTACGTGCCTGCTCTTAAGAGCAATCAAAACATCCTTATGCGGCGCAATAGGCCCCACCCACTTAAACAGATTTTCCCTTTCCGGGATCCGTACAGTAGAGAATAACATAGTGCCGGTGGACTGCAAAGTCGCCTTATACCCCGCTGACCAGTCTACAAGATTAACGTCAGAACGGTTAAGGTTTACATTCATCTTCGTAAACAAAGCCTCCAGAATATCCACAGATACGCCGTAGAGCTGTCCCTCCTGTTCATAGTTAAACGGGGCATAGTTTTCAGTAAAGAAAGACATCTTTTCGATTTGTTTTGAAAGCGGGTTACTGCTTGCGGTGAGTGGTTCCTCCTTAGCGCAGGAGGATAGAATAAAGACAGCAGATAAAAACAGAAGCACTCCGGGAAGAGAGCGAATCATGATAAACCATTTTTTCATAATATCAGATCAATGAATAAAAGTCAAATAATAATATAGGGTTTCTCTTCTCTTCCGTCCGTAAGACCGTCAGCAGACGGAGTCGGATTACTCTTCACTGTTTACTGTTTACTGTTTACTCTTTACTGTTCACTGTTTACTCTTACGCAAACCGGTAATTCTTCGGAATCACTACAATCCCTGTCTCTGTAAGCGTAAACTTCTTTGCATCATCTTCCGCGTTATACCCGATCTCGTACCCCTCCGGAACATTTACATTCTTATCAATAATCGCCCTGCGGATCTTAGCCCGTCGGCCTATATTGCAATTATTCATAATAATTGAATCCCCGATATAAGAATAAGAATTGATCCTCACATTATTCCCAATCAGCGATCTCTCCACAAGACCCCCCGAAACCACCGTCCCGTCGCAAATAAGGCTTTCCAGCGTTCTTCCTATCCTCTCCATCCCGTGGCTCACCGTCTTTGCCGGCGGCATCTGATACTGCATCGTCCTCACAGGCCATTCCTCGTCATATAAATTAAACTCCGGAATAACGCTTATCAGGTCCATGCTCGCCTCGAAATAACTGTCAATCGTCCCAATATCCTTCCAGTAGGGCTGACTCTTCTTGTTCTCATCCACAAAGCCGTATGCCTTAACACTCATCCCCTGCTTCACCATATATGGAATCACGTCCTGCCCGAAGTCATTGTTCTTCAACTTCTTGTTCTGCATTTCAATCATAACTTCCTTCAGGACATTCGCGTTAAAGATGTAAATTCCCATATTCACGTATGACCTGTCCGGTTTTCCCGGAATAGTCGGTGGAACATCCGGCTTTTCCACAAAACCCGTAATGTCCGAATTCTCGTTCACCTGGACGATCCCGAATCTGCTTGCCTCCTCCACCGGTACCTCAATGCACCCAATCGTCAGATCATCGTGCAGATCAGAATGGTAAGTCAGCATCATCAGGTAGTCCATCTTGTAAATATGGTCTCCGCTCAGAATCAGCACTCTTTTCGCCTTCCTGTCCGCACTGAATAAATTAAAATTCTGGTGTATCGCGTTTGCAGTTCCTAAATACCAGTCATTGTTCAGCTTCCTCTGCGGAGGCACTGAATAAACATACTCCCCAAGCTCCGGGTTGAATATAGACCACGCCTCATACAGATGCTGGTTTAACGAATCCGATTTGTACTGGACTAATACGTATATTCTTCGAAGCCCTGAATTAAGGCAGTTGGAAAGTGTGAAGTCTATGATGCGGTATTTCCCGCCGAACGGAACAGCCGGTTTGCTTCTGTATAATGTAAGGGGATAAAGCCGCTCTCCCTGCCCGCCGGCAAGTATCATCGTTACTGTGTCTCTTAGTATGGAACTACCCGGATAAGTCATCTAAATACCTATTAAATTATTTTAAGATTAATTTCAAGATACAAAAAAAACAATAAAATCAAAAGATCAAAAGGGGAAAAGATAAAAAGATAAAAAGATTAAAAGATTAAAAGAGGAATCCGGCAATTCGGATCAAAACATACGCCTACAACATTCTTATGTAAGCGGTATCATTAACAAACAGATTTAGAGCGTGTTGCAGAACGATGTAAACCGTCAGTCAGCAGACTGACGGTTTACTCATTTTCGCCACAGCCATAAGCTTACGGAGCCGTCGGAGCAGACAATTAGCTATTCATTCTTCAAGCAGCGAACACTATACCCGTACTCCTTTAAATCGGTGGCCACGGAAATATCGCTTCCTGCGTGGTTCAGGTACATAAAGTATGCCCCTGCACCGCCTTCAGTGGAGCTCCAAAAGTAAGTGTCGTTAATTAAATAGGCGAAGGTCCCATCATAGTAATCGCGGTAGCCCGCCAACAAGGCAGAAAAGCGCCTCATGTTTGTGCCTGCTCCATCGCCTACGCCTTGCCCTAATGCTTTTAATTCATTACTATTTACGAATACGCTTAATGATGCAAACTCTGCTTGCGTTGGGATGTGCCACCCTGTCGGGCAGATTCCTTGTACATTACTTCCACTTGCAGTATAATTCATAGCCTCAGCCCATTGGTATAAGCCTCCATAAGTGGTGCAACTGGCATCATTATTACCATAACAATATTTTTCTATCATATTGGGTGGAGTATTCGTTTGTCCGTTTGCTCCATGAATCCTTATTCCGATATTTAAATTCTTTTGAAACCAGCATTGGGTACCTATCAGTATTGTGGGATAGGTTTCGCCACCATAGAGGATGGCATTACCACAAGTAAAACTTGTTGTATTTTCAAATGTTATCTCATCTACGGTACCGGTTTCCGAGAATGTGGAACCTGTTCCCTGCTTTATTTTCATATTGTATGTTTGTGCAAATATTACATGTGAGAAGATTACACACACAATTGTTAATATTATTCTTTTCATATTTTTATTCTTTCGTAATATTTATTTCATTATTGTCATTTTGATTGAACTTGTATAATTACCACTACTCATTTTACAGATATAAACTCCGCTTGACAGATGATAGTCAGTTGTTGAAAGTTGATAATTGTAAAATCCGGCTTTTTGTTCCTGATCAACTAAAACAGCTATTTCTTTCCCTAATATGTCAAACAGCTTCAATGTAACTTTAGTGTCAACCGGTACCTGATAGCTTATAACTGTGCTTGGATTAAACGGATTAGGATAGTTTTGTCGAAGGTCGAAGGCAGAAGGTCGAAGGTCACCGACTTCTATTTCTTTGCTATATGTAAACTTTCCGTCGTTGTCAATCTGTTTCAGTCTGTACTGGAATGATTGAATCCCGCCCAAGACGGGACGCGTGGATGAATGATTTGGAATGTCGGTGAATGAGTATTCCTTTACAGAGTTGCTGTTGCCGCTGCCTGCAACGAAACCAATCTTCTCCCAACCCCCCTGTGTCCCCCCTTTACCAAAGGGGGGAATAAGGGGGGTTCTTTCTATCTCAAATCCATAGTTATTCACTTCCGTAGCAGTAGTCCAAAGCAATGTAACTTGATTTCCGTTTGCCGAAGCCGTAAAACTTGTAAGTTCTACGGGCAGAGGGTTTTCGCCGCCTGTGGGTGAAAATGTTATTTTAGTGATTGTAGAAAGTGCTTTCGGTACTGTTGAATTATCCGTAAGCAGGAAACTGATATTTGTTCCGCTGAATGTGATTTTCTGTATTGAAGTAAGATTTGTGCTGTTGGATGGCTCGCTATTATTGTATGATACTCCCAAATACGGCTGAGAAAAGATTTGGGATGTACCAAGTAATAAGTATAAAATTATGAGTCTCATCAGAACCTCCTAAATAAATTTAAATGTTATCTACTGAAATTTAGCTATCATTACGATAATAAAAAACTATTACGGCAAAATAACAGAAGGAGAGAGGGAGAGAGGAAGGAGGAAGGAGGAAAGAGAAAAGAGGAAAGGGAAAAGAGGAAAGGGAAAAGAGAAAAGGGAAAAGAGGAAAGAGAAAAGGGAAAAGAGGAAAGGGAAAAGAGAAAAGGGAAAAGAGGAAAGAGAAAAGGGAAAAGAGGAAAGAGAAAAGAGGAAAGTGGAAAATTGATTTTTGTTCCCGCCCAAGCGGGACAAGTGATTTGTTGATTTGTTTACAACTTTATAACTTTATAACTTTACAACTTGACGAACTTTACCTCTTTCCCTCTGAGTGTTGAATTATTCAACAGTTTGTAGACTCATTTTTCCCTTCCGTCTTCGTTTGTCTGACGTTCGGTCTACTCCTAACTCCTTTGCTTTTCGGGTGTTATGGGATCGTAGACTGAATAGACTCTTATTATATTTTTATATATATATAAGAAAAAATAATATATATATATAGGTATAGGGGATTATGTGTCTATTCCGTCTTGGAGGGGTTGTTTTGCTCTTAAGTTATTATTTTCAAAGATGTTGCGGATAGACGGATTGAGGGGGTTTGGCTGACTTGCTGTGTCTAAAAACATTTTTCCCGTCTAATTCCCCTTTTTTCTCGCTTCTCTTAATCCATTATTCCATTATTCCATCATTCCATTATTCCTTACGAATGAGGGGCAAAGATACGGCGGAGATACGGAGCAGATACGGAGCAGATACGGAGATTACTCCTTTTCCTCTTTCCTCTTTCCTCTTTTATCTTTCTTCTTTTATCTTTTATCTTTTATCTTTTATCTTTATTCATTATTTTATCCGATAATATTTATATTTTTTTTAATGAATCAAGAGATAATTCAGGATAGTCAACATTCGCGGGGATACACGGTTATTAATGTTAACTTTGATGCCGTCGAAGACCTTACGGATCTCTTCCTTAAAGAAAATCCGTCTGCCTCAATATTGTCTCTTTCCGGTTTTATTTCCAATCCGGACTCTCCCCTTTCCTTTACTAATCCGGTAATTATCCTGCAAAACCTGACCGCTGCTGATTTTCAATCAAACATTCAGGCAATTCACCATAGACTTATTGCTCCCCTCCTCTCAAACGGAACTAAAATAATTTTTATTTCGGAACAGGATCCTTTCAGAATAAAAACCAGAACAGGTTTCAGAAACCTTCACTACGAACCTAATGCAGTAAGGAATTTACTGATTACTCATAAATGTGAAAGACTTCTGAAAAACAGAAACGTATTCATAGACTACGAAAACCCTTCCGCAAAAACACTTCCCCCTGAAAAGGAAAAAGTAATATCGCCCCTTGTTTTCCCGCTTGACTCAAATCTCGACATCCGTCAGCAGGAGGCGGTTAACCATATTGAGGGTCCGGTGCGCCTGCTTGCTCCTGCCGGATCAGGAAAGACAAAGACGCTGATTAACAGAATTGTACATATAATAAATGCCGGAGTTGACCAGGATAAAATTCTTGCCGTTGCCTTCAATAAAAAAGCAGCCCTTGAGATGATGTCAAGACTTGAAAGTCTTAATATCACTAATGTCAACGTAAGGACTTTGCATTCAATGGGTTACGAAATTGTCAGGAAGAAATTCGATTTCTCCTTTGAGGAGGAGGAGGAAGACAAGAAATATTCACCGCTTATTATGGAAATTCTGGATTCCCTTTCAGTTAAGGAGTCTTATGCAAAACGATTGATTCAGAACCTGGTGTTCCTTATTCAGATTCATAAGAGTAACTTCATTCCCATTAAGGAGATAAAAGAGCGGTTCCGCTTTCTGAACTTTGATTATGAGTCCTTCTTCTTTCAACTTGTGGAGAAGCAAATAGACCGCGGTGTGCTGACTTTTGATGATATGATCTATTTTGCCGTATATGCCCTTATTACCGACAGGAGGTTAAGGGAGAATTATCAGGATAAGTTCGATTTTGTCCTGGTGGATGAATTTCAGGACGTGAATAATGCACAGTTGTTTATGTGTGAAATTCTTGCAATGCCGCAGGATAATTTATTTGTTGTGGGGGATGACGACCAGATGATATACGGCTGGCGCGGAGCAAGCAACAGACATATTCTCTGCTTCCCGCAGAACTTTCCGGGATGCAGGGAGATTATTCTGGAAAACAATTACAGATCCGCCCCCTCAGTTGTGAACAAGTCAAAACAGCTCATTGGGCATAACCGGATAAGGGTTACCAAAATGATAAAGGCAGACAGGAAACCGGGAAATGAATCAGTAAGGTTATCTAAGTCCGGGAAACTGTCAAAGCAGGCCCGTGAAATTGCCCGCTGGATACTAAAATTAAAAAAGGGGGATGAAACACAATGGGAAGATTTTGCAATTCTTTTTCGCTATAATATACTTCAGTTCCCCCTCTCTTTGGCTCTTAAAAAACATTCGATCCCCCACTCTGCTCCTGATTATGAAATTCTCCGGAGAATTCCGATTGGAAGAGATATGATTGATATTGTCACTCTTATATGCAAACCTGATGAAGAAAACCCGCTGCTGCTTCAGAGAGCTTTGCGGAAATATGTGAAGAAAATCCCTTTAAGTATAACTGATAACATCAACAGCCGGAGAGATTTAAACCTCTTTTCAAAATCAGACACCGGAATAAAAAAATTTGATTCTGATTTGCGCAAAGCAGTTAAAATTTCCAAAGGCTTTTTGACCCGGAAACAAAAAGTAAAAAAAATATTCACTATTTTTAATGTGCTGAGAGATTATGATTACAAAAGCGGACTTCGACCTGCAAATCAGGATTATGAGAAAGACGAATCTGTTTTTGAAGCAATAAAAAATATCCTGGAGGAATCTGAATCGCTTGAGAAGGGGATGGAACTTTTAACGGCTATTTCCGGAATTAAAACCGCTGCGGAGCAAGGCGGAGTGAGGCTTTCCTCCATCCACAGGGCTAAGGGTCTTGAATTTAAAAACGTTGCCGTGTTCAATTGCTCTGATGATATTGATACGGATACCCCCGGAAAACTTGAGGAGGAAAGGAGAATTTTCTACGTCGCAACGACACGCGCAAAAAATAATCTCCTCGCCTCAGCTCCTAAATTTAATCCCTCCCCTTTCTTAAAAGAATTTTTTGTCTGACTTACTTTCAGTAAATCTCTCTCTGTCATCTGATGGAGACCGGCTGATTTTTCAATGTTTTTTTTGGCTGTTTAAAATTATTTAATTAACTTTCTGTGTTAAAATTTATTTTGTACTATTATTTTTAATCTTAATTATTTATTTATCATTATTTGGTGATAACGTGTTAACAGAATTTGGAAAAATATTCGCTTTTATGATCCTTGCCGCTGTCTTTGTTGTGGTTACGGTTTTTATTGCTAAACTTATTGCACCCAACCGGCCCTCTAAAGAAAAATTGTCAACGTACGAGTGTGGTGAAAACCCCCTCGGCTCACCTTGGATTAAATTTAATATCCGCTTTTATGTCGTTGCCCTTATCTTCCTAATCTTCGACGTCGAAGTTGTACTCCTTATTCCATGGGCCGTCGTCTATCAGTTTTATGGGCTCCCCGGCTTCTTCACCGGCTTCCTCTTTATATTTATCCTTGCTGTCGGTATGGCATACGAATGGAAAAAAGGTGACCTTGAATGGGACAGGAACTAATAATTAAGAATTAAGAATTAAGAATTTTATCTTCACTTTGTTGATGAATAAACTTATTGAATTATAAACTTATAAACTCTAAACTATTATGAGCTTTCTCGAAACTGATTTTGTTGATGAAAATATTATCGTTACTAATGTTAACGACCTTTTTAACTGGGCTCGCCTCTCCAGCCTCTGGCAGGTTGGGTTCGGCCTCGCTTGCTGCGCTATCGAGATGATGGCTACTTCCGCTGCCCATTATGACTTTGACCGCTTCGGCGTAATCCCCCGCCCTTCTCCGCGCCATTCGGATATTATTATTATCTCAGGTACCGTTACTCTTAAAATGGCTCTCCGTATTAAACGTATCTATGAACAGATACCTGATCCTAAATACGTTATCTCTATGGGTAGCTGCTCTAATTCCGGCGGTCCTTACTGGGAACACGGTTACCACGTCCTTAAAGGTATGGACCGCGTTGTCCCGGTAGATGTTTACGTTCCCGGTTGCCCCCCGCGCCCTGAGGCCCTCCTCGAAGGCCTTCTTAAACTCCGGGATAAAATTAAATACGAAAGAGTCGCAACTCCAAATAAATAATTACTTGAGGAACTTTCAGTCAGCAGTCCGACGTGTCGGAGATTTTAAATAACTTTATAACTAATTTTTATGAAAACTACAGTTGAAATTTTTGAAGCACTAAAAACTAACTTCGGCGAGGCTGTTGAACTCTATCCCTCTCCGGAAAAACCCGAATCCGTTAAGGTAACCCCTTCTGAAATTATTAATGTGTCCCGTTTCCTCCACGATAATGAGGCTTTCCTGTTTGATTCTATCGTCCTCCTCTCTTCTGTTGATGACGCAAACGGCACTAAAGTTAGTCTTCCCGACGGCTCCTTCGATATTCAAGGCGGGACCCTCTCTGTCGTTTATCACCTTGAGTCTATCAGCTTCAGACATAAAATTACTCTCATCGTTAAAACTGACCGCGCTAACCCCGTGGTTCAATCCGTTACCCCCGTCTGGAACGGCGCTGACTGGCATGAACGCGAGGCTTTTGATTTGATGGGGATTATATTCCTTAACCACCCTAACCTTATCAGGATCCTTATGCCATACGACTGGTATGATGGCAGCCATCCCCTAAGAAAAGATTACAGGAATCCCGAATTCTATAAGGGAATGAAGGTTAATTAAGAATTATGAATTATGAATTTCTTTAATATGCGCCCTTGAACGGCTTGTGAAAATAAAATTAGAATTAAAATTATAGAAAATTAGTATACTGAAAGTTAAGAATGAAAACTGAAAGAATGACTCTTAATGTGGGTCCCCAGCATCCTTCTACTCACGGGGTTCTCAGGCTCGAAATAGAAATTGAAGGAGAAGTGGTTCATAAAGTTACCCCGCACATAGGCTACCTCCACAGATGCTTTGAAAAACACTGCGAGGCTATGACATATCCCCAGATTATCCCGTACATTGACCGTCTGGACTATCTTGCTGCTATGAATAATGAATTCGGCTATGTTGTTGCCGTTGAAAAACTTATGGGGATTAAAGTCCCCGAAAGAGTTGAATATATCCGTGTTATTATGGCTGAACTCAACAGGATCGCCTCTCACCTTGTTGCTGTTGGTACCTACGGTCTCGATATCGGTGCTTTCACTCCTTTCCTCTTTTGCTTCCGTGACCGTGAGAAAATTCTCTCACTTTTTGAACTTACATGCGGCGGTCGCATGCTCTATAACTATATGTGGATAGGAGGACTCTCTCATGACCTACATCCCGACTTCCTCCGCCTTACTAAAGAATTTATTGAATATCTAAGGCCAAATCTTCTGGAAGTTAATAACCTTCTCAGTTATAATAAGATTTTTACTGACAGGACTGCTAATGTAGGCATTCTTTCCGCTGAAAAAGCAATTAATTTTGGAATTACAGGACCCTGCCTCAGGGGTTCAGGTGTTAAATGGGATCTCCGGCGTGATGACCCTTACTCCATTTACGACCGTTTCGATTTTGACATCCCCGTCGGTAAGGGAACCTACGGAACTGTCGGAGACTGCTGGGACAGGTATTATGTCCGCGTCCTCGAAATGGAACAGAGCCTCAGGATTCTTGAGCAGGCTATAGCTCAGATCCCCGAGGGTGACGTCCAGAGCGCTATCCCAAAAAAAATAAAGCCCCCTGAAGGGGAAATATATTCACGCGTCGAAAATCCGAAAGGTGAACTCGGCTATTATATCATCAGCAAGGGAGGTTTGCAACCTTACAGGCTTAAAGTCCGACCCCCTTCTTTTGTTAATATGAGCGTGATGGATGAAATCAGCCGCGGCCACCTTATTGCCGATATTATTGCTATCCTCGGCAGTATAGACATTGTTCTCGGCGAAATAGACCGTTAATTAATAATTATGAATTAGGAATTCGACTTTTGACTTTTGACCTGATAGACTTATAAACTAATAAACTTATTAACTTTTATGTTAGATACAATTATATACATTTTAAACATTGCGGTCCCCCTGGGGTTTATTATTCCATTCGCCCTCTTTGCGGTCTATTTTGAACGTAAGGTATCTGCATTCATGCAGGACAGACTTGGCCCCAACCGTACAGGCCCGCGCGGCTATTTCCAGACTATCGCCGATATTATCAAACTCCTCCAGAAAGAGGATATCATGGCAAGCGCCGTCGATAAAGTTCTCTTTAACATCGCTCCCGTCCTTGTTTTTGCCGGTTCCTACGCTGCCTTCGCCGCAATTCCTTTCACGTCTGCTTATATCGGTTCCTCTATAGACCTCGGACTCCTCTATATCGTTGCTGTTTCGAGCTTTGTAGTTGCCGCTATCCTTATGGCCGGCTGGGCTTCAAATAATAAGTACACTCTCCTCGGCGCTATGCGCGCCGCTGCTCAGATGATAAGCTACGAAATCCCTACTGTAATAGTCATTATCAGCATCATTATTATCGCCGGGACTATGAACCTTTCTACTCTTAGCGAATATCAGACCAGCAGTTTCTATAACTGGCTTATTTTCGGCGGACCTGATATGGGCTGGAAAAAGTTTGCTATTATCCCCTTTGCCTGGATCGGTTTCCTTGTTATGTATATCAGCACTCTTGCTGAGGTTAACAGGACCCCGTTCGATATCCCCGAGGCAGATTCTGAACTTGTTTCAGGTTATTCCACTGAATATTCCGGAATTAAGTTTGCAATGTTCTTCCTTGCTGAATATGCGAATATGTTCGCTGTTTCTGTTGTAGTTGTTTCTATTTTCCTCGGCGGTTACCAGTCCCCCTTTGGTTACCTCGGAAATACTCTCGGAATTTCCTGGTTCGTTCCTGTTGAACAGTTCTTCTGGTTCGCCGCTAAAGGTATCTTCTTTGTCTTCGTTCAGATGTGGCTCAGATGGACTCTTCCCCGCCTCCGCGTTGATCAGCTAATGACAATGTGCTGGAAATATCTAATCCCTATTTCTCTCGTCAACCTTCTTATCATAGCATTAATAATGGTTTTATAATATGAAAGAATATTTAAGTAATATTTATCTCGCTTTATACACGATAGCCGTGGGAATGAAAATCACCTTCCGCCACCTCTTCATCCCCGCCGTTACTATCCTCTACCCTGAAGAAAAAGTAGTCCTCCCGGAAAGAGTCCGCAACAGGCTCTATGTCAATATGGATGACTGTATTGGCTGCGACCAATGCTCGCGGGCCTGCCCTGCTTCCTGTATCACTATTGAAACCGTTAAAGGACTCCCCACGGAAGACCTCGGCAAGACTTCCCAGGCTAAGAAGAAAGCCCTCTGGGTCACCCGGTTTGATATAGATTTCGCTAAATGCTGTTATTGCCAGCTTTGCGTTTACCCCTGCCCGACCGAGTGTATTAAGATGACTGATGTTTATGAATTTTCTGATATCAGAAGAAGCAATCTGATTTATAATTTCTCAACTCTCACAGCAGACGAAGCTGCAGTGAAGAAAGCAAATTATGCAAAGTTCGAAGCTGAAAAAGCTGCGGCTAAAGCCGCTCCACCTAAAACGGAGAATTAATAATCAGGAATTACGAATTAAAAAAAGTTTCTTGTTACTATGGCTTTTGACCAGTGACTCTTAAACTTTATAACTTTTTAACTTTATAACTTTTTAACTTACTTATGTACGAAATATTTTTTTATTTATTTGCTGTAATAACGATAGTCTCGGCGTTTTTCGTCGTAACTACTAAAAATGTTATCTACGCAGCCTATAGCCTGCTGCTGACTTTCTTCGGCGTCGCCGGAATCTACGTCCTCCTCGGTGCGGATTTCATTGCGATTGTTCAGGTGATAGTCTATGTGGGCGGTATCCTTATTCTCATGATTTTCGGTGTGATGCTTACTAACAAAATCACGAACGTCGAAATCAAGACTCAGACTCTCTATGTCTTCCCAACCGCAATCGGAGTGGGCCTCTTCGCAGGAATCCTGATTGCCAGAATGATGACTGCCGAGTGGAGAACGATGCCGGTTGTTATTGATTACACAACTACCGTTACTCATATCGGCGTCAGCCTCCTTTCCGATTATTCAGTCGCTTTTATCCTACTCGGAATTGTCCTCCTCATAGCTCTGATTGGTGCGGCAAGTATTGCAAGGAAGGAGAATTAAATGTTTACAATAGGACTTACTCACTTTTTGGTTATTAGCGGACTCCTCTTCTCTCTCGGTGTTTTTGCCGTCCTCACAAGGAAGAATGCTATTATGGTGCTCATGGGAATTGAATTTATTCTTAATGCAGCCAATATCAACTTTATCGCATTCAGCAAATTCGGCCGGTTCGGAGTTCAGGGTGAGGTTGTCGCCCTCTTCGTTATTGTCCTCGCTGCCTGCGAAGCCGCCATCGCACTTGCGATTGTGCTTAATATCTACAAGCAGTTTGCCACGGTTAATGTGGATGAAATTAACAATTTAAAGAATTAATAAATAACCTGTTATGAACGAAACATTAATGACTCAACTTTCAATCCTGGCACTCTTCCTGCCCCTTGCGGGATTCTTCTTTACGGTGCTATTCGGTAAGAAAATTAAATCAATGTACCTCTTTGAGATTGTGATTATTACCGTGGTGATGATTATTGCCGCTCTCCTCGCTTTCTTTAAGCTTGGTTACTACCCCGATGCGGTTTTCATTTCCGAATTCACATGGATAAAGATAAATAACCTCCCCGTCTTCGGCGATTTCTCCTTTAACCTTGGATTCAAATTAGACAATATTTCAATTATTATGCTCTTTGTGGTTTCCGCAATCAGCACCCTTGTCCACTACTACTCGATTGCATACATGAAGGGGGATATCAGGTACAACAGGTTCTTTGCCTACCTCGGTATCTTTACTTTCTCCATGAACGGAATCGTGCTTACTCACAACCTCCTTATGATGTACGTATTCTGGGAGCTTGTTGGTCTTTCTTCATACCTCCTTATCGGTTTCTGGTATGAGAAGAAATCTGCTTCCGACGCCGCTAAAAAGGCTTTTATTGTCAACAGGATCGGAGATATGGGAATGCTTCTCGGAATCCTGATTGTATTCCTTACTTACCATACGTTTACATTTGATGAAATTTTCGCACAGGTAGCTCAGGGTGTTATCCCTTTTAACAGCGGATTCTGGCTTACTGTTATGGGTATTCTCCTCTTCTGCGGTGCCATTGGAAAATCGGCTCAGTTCCCTCTCCACGTCTGGCTTCCGGACGCTATGGAAGGCCCAACACCTGTCAGCGCCCTTATTCACGCTGCTACTATGGTTGCCGCGGGTGTTTACCTTACTGTCCGGATATTCCCTATGATGACGGGAGACGCTCTTTTATTTGTTGCGGTTATCGGAATGATCTCCGCATTTATCCCCGCAACTATAGCGCTTACTCAGACTGATATTAAAAGAGTCCTCGCTTATTCCACCGTCAGCCAACTCGGATATATGATTATGGCTATCGGGGTCGGCTCTTATGTTTACGGGTTTTTCCACCTCGTTACTCACGCATTCTTCAAAGCCGGTCTCTTCCTCGGTTCCGGTTCGGTTATTCACGGAATGCACCACGAACAGGAAATAACGGAAATGGGCGGGTTAAGAAAAAAGATGCCCGTTACTTACATTACATTTTTAATTTTCTGCCTTGCTATCTCCGGTGTCCCCTTCTTCTCCGGATTCCTGAGCAAGGACGGTATTCTTGCAGCCACCGCTAACTTCGGGATATTCACCGGTCACTGGCTTATTCCTGTTGTTGCCTTTACAGTTGCTATACTCACTGCTTTTTATATGTTCCGCCTCCTCATTCTAACCTTCCACGGAACCCCGAGAAATCAGCATAAATATGATCACGCTCACGAATCCCCCAAACTGATGATTGTCCCCCTTGTGATTCTTGCTGTCTTCTCTTTCTTCTTTATTTTCACGCCGAATCCTTTCAGCGCGCAATCAGGCTGGGCACTCTCCACCTGGATCAAACCGCCTCACTCTGTTGTCCCTGAATTCGCAAGATATTCATTCCTGGCAACTGCTCCCGCTGAAGGAGTTTCGGAATCCATTTATACGGAAGCATATACGGAATCGATTCACCATATCCACTATTCAGTCCTCTTCGGTTCATTGCTTCTGGCAGGTATCGGAATTCTCTTCGCATACCTCTTCTATCAGTACAAAAAAATTAACGCCGACAAGCTTGCAAATGCGGTAACTCCCCTTTACAAATTCTCCCGCAATAAATGGTATTTCGACGAACTCTACGGTGCTACATTCGTGAACGGAACAATCTGGCTCAGCAAGGCTCTCGCCTGGTTTGATGCCACGATTGTTGACGGTATAGTCAATCTTGCCGCTACTGTAACGCGCTTAGTATCGCGCATCAGCGGTGCTTTCGATAACTATGTTGTCGACGGACTCGTTAACCTGACGGCCACTCTCTCCGGTATGCTCGGCCTGATTCTTAGAAGATTTCAAACCGGCAGAGTCCAGGTTTACCTGGTCTTTGTCCTTTTTTCGATAATTGTTTTAATTTTAACTTTTGCTTAATTGTCAGTCAACAGACTGTCCGTTAGCTAACGGATTCAATATTAAATAAGGAACTAAAAAATGCAACAGCTCCCTTATCTTTCATTAATTACTTTTTTACCGGTTATAGGGATAATTATTATTTTACTCCTGCCGAAGAATAATGATAAATTAATAAAGATTTTATCTATCGTCTTTACAGGATTGCAGGTCATTCTCGCGGGTGTACTTTGGAATCTATATAATTACACAGCCGGCGGCATAAACGATCCCAAGACATTCCAGTTCATCGAACAGTTTACCTGGATCCGGTTCTGGGGAGGTGACTGGCTTGGAACGGTGAAGATTGACTACTTCCTCGGAATTGACGGCCTCAGCATGCCTATGGTAATGCTCACAGCCCTGATCTCATTCATTGCTGCCCTCTCTTCCTGGACGATCAATAAATCGGTCAAAGGCTATTTCGCCCTCTTTCTCCTCCTTGATACCGGAATGATGGGCGTCTTTGTTGCACTCGATTTCTTCCTATTCTATGTCTTCTGGGAATTGATGTTGCTTCCGATGTACTTCCTCATTGGTATCTGGGGCGGACCAAGAAAAGAATATGCGGCTATCAAGTTCTTTATTTACACTTTGCTCGGCTCGGTCTTTATTCTCATTGCAATTATCGGGCTTTATTTAAGCGCGAAAGTTACTCTCGGAGACGGCTCACAGGTATTCACGTTCAATATGCTTGAACTCATGAACCCAAAGAATTACCTGGCAGACGGTATCCTTTCGGTGGTCAATCCCGGAAATCTCCGCTTCTGGGCTTTCCTTGCTCTCTTTGTAGGGTTTGCTATTAAAATACCGATGTTCCCGTTCCACACATGGTTACCCGATGCTCACGTTGAGGCACCCACACCTATCTCCGTCATTCTTGCAGGAGTTCTCCTTAAAATGGGTACTTACGGAATTCTCAGGATCAACTTCCCTATCTTCCCGGATATCACTAATCAGCTCGTCTGGTGGATCGCCCTCTTCGGAATGATCAATATTGTTTACGGCGCTCTCTGCGCAATGGCTCAAAAGGACTTTAAGAAACTTATTGCCTATTCCTCTGTTTCCCACATGGGATTCGTCATGGTCGGTATGGCTTCCCTGACAACAATAGGACTTGCTGGTGCTGTCCTTCAGATGTTCAACCACGGTACAATCACCGCTATGCTCTTCCTTATTGTGGGCGTTCTTTATGACCGTACCCACACAAGAGGACTTGACGACTTTGGCGGAATTGCAAACCAGATGCCTGTTTATACGGGATTCGTTACGGTTGCTTTCTTTGCGGCTATCGGACTTCCGGGTCTTAGCGGATTTATTTCAGAGTCCTTCGTTTTCCTCGGCGGATTCTCGAATACTGTTACAAGGGTTCTTACTGCTGTTTCGACACTTGGAATTTTACTCGGTGCGGGCTATATGCTCTGGACTCTTCAGAGAGTTTACCTCGGAAATCTGAATGAAAAATGGGCTGCCTTAAAGGACCTCGACGGAAGAGAATATGCAATGTTTATCCCGCTAACAATTATCATTCTATTGCTGGGAATTTATCCCTCTTTATTGCTGGATATAATGAACTCGTCCGTGAATTCTCTCGCGAAGTTTCTGAGCGACGCTAAGATATCGTATACATCACTCGGTTTATAAGACTGGATTTAACATGGCATTAAACACAATTTTTAATTCGTTTTATCTGATTGAACCCGAGATAGCAGTTGCCCTGCTTCTCCTGATTGTGGTTCTTTATGACCTTGCATTCCCTAAACACAAGCACACCCTCCCTTATCTTATGCTTGCCGGACTTGCTGTTACTGCTTTCTTTACTTTCAGGCAGTACTACATTAGCAGCGGGCTGGTTTTTGAATCAGGAAACGTGCAGGGACTTATTGCAGTTGACTCATTTGCAATCTTTTTCAAGCTGCTCGTCCTGGGTGCTTCAGCTCTTGTTGTCCTCTTCACGATTTCCTCAGAGGAGATGAAGGGTTCCAATGACAGGATTGGGGAATATTACACACTGATTACCGGAATGATCCTTGGAATGTTTTTCATGGTCTCGGCAGTTGATATGATCATGCTCTATCTCGCCATTGAACTTGTTTCACTAAGTTCTTATGTCCTGGCAGGATTCATCAAGACTTCCAAGAGAAGCGGCGAGGCCGGATTGAAATACATAATCTACGGAGCAGTCTCATCGGGATTCATGCTTTTCGGTATCTCGCTTCTGTTCGGTTTTACGGGAACTACAAATTTCTACCAGATCAATCATATCATTAATCATTTGCCGGAAGGAAATTTCCTTCTGTCCCTGGCTTTTGTCCTTATCTTCGTTGGATTCGGTTACAAGATTTCCGCTGTCCCATTCCACTTCTGGACTCCCGATGTTTACGAAGGCGCACCAACTACGATTACCGCCTTTCTCTCTGTAGCAAGCAAGGCAGCAGGATTCGCACTGCTTATCCGCTTTATCAAAATTATATTCTTTGCCGGATTCACTTCTGAGGGATACTGGACTCTTTCCCCTGTTTTCAACTGGACATACCTCCTCCTGATAGTTTCAATCCTGACAATGACAGTAGGAAACTTTGCAGCACTCTGGCAGAACAATGTTAAAAGAATGCTTGCTTATTCGAGTATTGCTCACGCAGGATATATGCTCGCCGCCCTGACGATGCTCAGCGAACACGGAATCCTGGCAATCATTGTTTACTTCGTGGTTTACGGTCTTACGAATCTCGGAGCTTTCTATGGGGTTATCTTGATCCACAATAAAATCAAGAGTGAAGAAGTTGATGATTACGATGGACTTGGATACCAGATGCCGTTCCTCGGAGTTGCTATGACGGTCCTCCTCATCTCACTCACGGGACTTCCGCCAACTGCCGGATTCATCGGAAAACTCTACATCTTTATTGCGCTCCTGGACGCTCCCCATTATCCTCTTGCAGTGATCCTTGCCCTGAACAGCGTTGTATCGCTTTATTACTATGTCCGTGTTATCAAGCATCTCTATCTTAATAAACCGAAACAGGAACGTGAATTCAGTTTCTCATCAGGGCAGACTTTGCTAATGCTCCTTATCGTTATCCCTGTAATTGTCCTCGGACTCTATTTCGGACTGCTACTGGAACTGGCAAAAAGTTCTCTGACGATTTTCGGATTTTAAGGGAATTTATTTTTGGCAATAAAAGCGAGGCAATCCCTCGCTTTTATTCCGTCAAGGGATCGGATTTTCAATTTTTTAAACTGATTGAAGCAACACCCATAAGAACTAAATCCGGAATGTAAGTGTGCATGACTGTGAGGTGCCCCTTTAGCGGTTTAAAATTCCCCCCCGTAGCGAAAATAAGCCCTTTCTTCATGTCAAATCCCGGTATGTTTCTTAAGACTCTTTCAACAAGCCCGATCTGGGAATTCATTACTCCTGAACCAATAGATGTTACGGTGTCGTAGCCCGGTTCTGTTATCAGCGCCTCTTCCGTGATTTCGGGGAGCTGTGCTGTCCCCCGTGAAAGTGAGCTTATCATTGTGGTGAGTCCGGGTGCAATGACTCCCCCCGTGAACACTTTCTTTTCGTTAAGTATGTTTATTGTAGTTGCTGTGCCGAAATCAATCGTGATTATATGCCTCCCTGAAATGTCTCTATCGTTCTCATTCGAGTAGAAAAGAGCCCCCTCTATTCCGCATAACCGGTCAATGCCGATTGTCTCAGGGCTTTTATATTTTATCTCAAATCCGAATTTGGAGTTTATGCCGATGGAGTGGATTTCCATTTTCTCCCCGAATTCGCTGACTATTAATTCGGACGTCGCGGGGACTACCGATGAAATGTATATCGTTTTCGGGTTTGATACATTGATGTACTTTAGAATTTGTTCGGTTTCTTTGAAAGGGGGAAGTTTGAACAGAACATTCTTTCTGAGTGTAGACAACTTTATCTTCGTGTTTCCTATGTCGAGTAAAAGAATGTCTCTTCCCATGGAGCTACACCACGCTTACATCGCCGAAATTGATCCTCTGGATCTTCCCCTTTGTTTTCAGGAGGAGATTTCCGTCTTCATCAATTTCGTCGAATATCCCGTAAATAGTTTTGTCGTGTTGCTTAATGGCAATCTCGTCACCGATCATGCGGCATCTCTCCCGCCAGTCATCCAGCATCGGGGCCGGATTTGTCTCAATTTTTTCAATGATTTCTTCAATCCGGTTAAGTACTTCGGCAAGAATCCGTTCACGGTCGCCGTAATTCCCTGTCTCTATCTTGATTGACGTTGGTTCAATATTGAAGTCGCCGTGGAAAACTGCCTGGTTGATATTCATCCCGATCCCCAGAACAAGCCGTGTTAACTTGCTTCCAGAGGAAATTGATTCCAGCAGTATTCCGCTTATCTTCTTTTTGTTTACCAGGACATCGTTAGGCCACTTGAGTTCTGTTTTCATGGCAAAGAGATTCTCAAGGGACTGCGCAACCACTAAAGAGGTGCCCAGATTGAGAAAATTAATTTTTTCAATTAATTTCCCCTTAGTGATAAGAATCGAAAACGTCAGGTTGAGTCCCTTTGCGGATGACCAGGTTCTGTCTAATCGCCCCTTCCCCTCGGTTTGCTTCTCTGCATAGGCGACGGCGCCGTTCACTTTGATACCAGTATTTTTTAATAAGAACGTGTTCGTGGAGTCAATCTCATCAATAAATATAAAATTACGTCCGACCCACTCCGTATCGAGTAGGAGGTCAAATTTTTCCAGGCTGAAGAGTTTCTCATCCATCATTTCTCCTTTATGTCAAATTATACTCATTTTGACGCACTCTGTGACAAGAATACACTAATTACGCACTTATTGTCAAAACACGTCAAATCGTCTTATTTTATGCCGGATCAAAACTGCTTAATTTTGAGATATTTAAGCCTTTCATCCTCTCGGCATAATTCTTGCTCAATATATGTAGTAAAATTTAGAATTTTATTATTTTGAGTAACAAATATATAGTTTTAAAGGCAAATTGAAAAAACTAATCACAAAATATCGCTTCTTTTTAATTAAAATACTGGGAGCGGATAATTTACCACTAAGGAGGATCTAAAAATGGGAAAAATAATTGGAATCGATTTAGGTACCACGAACTCATGTGTTTCAGTACTTGAAGGAAATGATCCGGTTGTTATACCGAATTCAGAGGGTGGAAGAACCACTCCGTCGGTTGTTGCATTCGCAAAAAACGGCGAGAGACTGGTTGGCCAGCCTGCAAAAAGACAGGCAGTAACAAACCCGAAAAACACCGTCTTCTCAATCAAGCGTTTTATGGGAAGATATATGAATGAAATCACGGACGAAAAAACCAAAGTCCCTTATGAGGTAGTTCCAGGCGACGGGAATTCAGCCCGCGTAAAAATAGACGACAGAATTTATTCACCGCCTGAAATCTCCGCAATGATTCTGCAGAAAATGAAAAAAACAGCTGAAGAATATCTCGGACAAGAAGTTACCGAAGCAGTGGTTACCGTTCCGGCATATTTTAATGACGCTCAGCGACAGGCAACTAAGGATGCCGGCGAGATTGCAGGACTTACGGTACGAAGAATTATCAACGAGCCTACCGCAGCTGCGCTTGCATACGGTCTCGATAAGAAAAATAAAGAGCAAATCATCGCGGTCTATGATCTCGGCGGCGGTACTTTTGATGTCTCTGTTCTCCAGTTGGGAGACGGCGTGTTTGAAGTAAAATCCACAAACGGTGATACACACCTTGGCGGAGATGACTTCGACCAACGACTGATTGACTTCCTTGCTGACGAATTCAAAAACCAGGAAGGAATTGACCTGAGAAAAGATCCAATGGCTCTTCAGCGCTTGAAGGAAGCATCCGAAAAAGCAAAAATCGAACTCTCCTCCTCAATGCAGACTGACGTCAATCTCCCTTTCATTACAGCAACTCAGGACGGCCCGAAACATTTGAACATTACTATCTCAAGGGCAAAATTTGAGCAGATGATCGATGACCTGGTCGAAAGAACCCGTATCCCCTGCGAAAAGGCAATTAAAGATGCCGGAATTTCCACATCGAGAATTGATGAAGTTATTCTGGTCGGCGGTTCCACAAGAATCCCGAAAGTTCAGGACCTCGTTAAGAGTTTATTCGGAAGAGAGCCGAATAAAGGGGTTAACCCGGATGAAGTTGTTGCGGTTGGCGCAGCAATCCAGGGCGCAGTTTTATCAGGTGATGTTAAAGACGTATTGCTTCTTGACGTTACTCCCCTTTCGCTCGGAATTGAGACACTCGGCGGCGTGATGACAGTCCTTATCACCAGCAACACAACAATCCCGACAAAGAAGAGCGAAGTATTCTCAACTGCAAGCGATAATCAGCCATCTGTTGAAATCAACGTTCTCCAGGGCGAAAGACCTATGGCAAACGATAACCGTACTCTCGGAAGGTTTCATCTCGACGGTATTCCGCCGGCACCCCGTGGCATACCCCAGGTTGAAGTGGTTTTCGACATCGATGCAAACGGAATTCTTCATGTCCTTGCCAAAGACAAGGCAACCAACAAAGAGCAGAGTATCCGAATCACCTCTTCGAGCGGACTAAGCAAGGACGAAGTTGAAAATATGAAACGCCAGGCAACCGAACACGCTGCAGAAGACAAGAAAAAGAGAGAACTTGTTGAAGTTAAGAACCAGGCAGACAGCCTTATTTTCCAGACCAAGAAACAAATGGAAGAACTCAAGGACAAGATCGATCCGGAAACACGTTCAAGAATGGAAGCTGAGCTAAAGAAAGTTGAAGACGCTGTTGCGACAAACAACGCCGATACAATCAAAGCTGCTATCGAGGCGATGAACAAAGTATGGAGCGATATCGCTCAGAAACTCTATGCCCAGCAGGGTCCTGCAGGCGGAGATCCTGCTCAGGGAGGACCGGCAGGCGACCCAGGATTCAATCCGAACCAGCAGCCTCCTGAACAAGAGAAAAAAGAGAAAGACGTCCAGGACGCTTCTTACACAGTTGTTGACGACGATAAAAAACAGTAATAGAAAAGTAATCAAAAAAAGGCTGCCAATCACGGCAGCCTTTTTTGTTTTAAATATTTACATATTCTATTCAGAATAAAAATCGATCATGCGGGTTATTGCATCCTGACAGACGGGGCAATAATTATCAACACTGGCCGATTTCATTGAGCAGTCAATCTTTGGCCGGTAAACTCCCTTAGCCACATAACCACCCCCCTCAAAGACTCCCAGAATTTCCCGGTACTGTTTTTCATTGGGTGTCGGGACAGGAATATCTTTGGACAACATCTTCTTCCACTTCGATTCAAAGTCGATTAGAGTAGTTAAATTCGGCTCAAGCGGTTCAATATCGAGCGGATAGAAATCCTGGTAAGCGGTTTCGCTGTCGTAATATTCATCAGCAAGGAACGCAAACCCGTGTCCGAATTCGTGTACAAATACATATTCCTCACGTGAATTTTTATTCACTGCAACCGAGTAAAAGTTATAAATAGACCCGCCGCCATATTTGTTTGTGTTCACAAGGATATAAATCTGGTCGTACGGCGCATTGGCTGCCAAATCACGGATTGATTTATAATCGCCGGTCATCAGGTAGCGCTCAACATCAAAAGTATAAAAAGACGTATTCCCGTGAGTCTTTTTCCAGATATTGTCACCGGGTATATCCGTTCCGGATTCAGGACTCGGGGCGGTCACACCCCAGATATTGAAGCTTTCTTTTCTCTCCTTATAAGGGGACGAATTGAAGAGATATCCAGTAAATTTTTCACAATCGTCCCTGAAGAGATCCATCTCTTCATCTGTGTATCCTTCCGGAATGATAACGATATCCACTTTCTTATCTGACGGGCCTGAATTATAAACTTCGAAATTATCAAATTTAAGTCTGTTTTCTTTTTTGATAAAATAGCTTGTCGGGTCAATAGCCAGTTCAAACTTCTTAATCAGACTGTTTTTCTTGTCCCTGGAATAAAAAACGACTTTGCACTTGTTTTTCGGATAAGGAAAAATAACCGATTCCGAAAATGCCTTTTTAGTCTGCTTTGATTCTTCTGTAGTCTGCCACTCGCTGAACAGGGTGGAATATGTTCTGGAGTAAATCAATTCACCGTGCTCCGCATCGTAGACTTCAAACTTGTATTTCCCGTAATCAAAGGGATCGACCATTTTCTGTTTGGAACCTCCCCAGATCGGTTCTTCGATCAACTCATCCAGAAAGTACTCATCAGAGGTCGCATCACCTGCATGGAAATAATCCAGCCTTAGAGTTTTATCATGAAAGTATTTGTCGAAATCTGTCTGCCCGAATGTGGTGATAGTCAGAGCTAACGTTAATAAAATTAATCGTTTATACATAGTTGCCTCAAAAATAAATTATTATGTTTTAATATGTTTTTTAAGAAAAAATGAACTGAAAATCAAAATCAGGAAAGTAAACGCTGCTCCCGTCAGGAAAGGAAACTGATATCCCAGATATTCAAAGGCAAAACCGCCCCAAAGAGGGCCGAGCATCCTCGCAAATGCAGAGAAAGACTGATTCAATCCCAGCACAGATCCCTGCTTGCCTTGTGGAGCAAACTTGGAAATAAGACCCATCAAAACAGGTTGTAAAAGCCCTGTGCCAATCGAAAAAACACCAATTATTATGCAAACGCCTGTAAGATTCATTCCATAAGGGATCATAACAAGTCCAAGCATCATCAGGAATGCTCCCGAGACAATCATGTTAATATCACCGATTCTTTTTGACAGTCTTCCCACCACACCCCCCTGGACTATTGCTCCGACGATACCCAGCACTCCAAAAACAATTCCGTTCTCCATGTGTGAAAATTTATAGACCTTGCTCCCCATCATGGCTAACGTCCCGTAGATATTGGCAATCGAGAAGGTGATAAGAAAGAAAAGGAGAATAAGTATTCCCAATGAAGGAGTTAGCAGGGCTTCCTTAAAACCGCTTATATCAAGCAATCTGAACTTCTTTGTATTTTCGACATGAATTTCTGTTTTCGGGAGGAAGATGGATGAAAAAATTACTGCGGCCAGGGAAAAGGCCATGCTCCCGAAACCAACCATGCTGTAATTTATTTCCGCCAGCAGACCACCGATAAAAGGTCCAAAGACAAACCCCATTCCGAATGCCACACCAATCAGCCCCATCCCTTTGGACCGCTCAGCGGGAGTGGTTATATCCGCAATATATGCCTGTGCCACTCCAATGCTGCTCCCGCCTATTCCGCATATTACCCGGGAAATCAGTAAAAGTAAAAATGAGTCCGTGAAAGCGAAAAGAAGATACCCCGCGGCATTGAGCAGCAGCGTTACGACTATCACATTTTTCCGGCCGTATATATCACTCACTGTCCCAAGAATCGGGTTGAAAATAAACTGTACAAGGGAATAGACAGCCAGGACAAGACCAACTGAGGATTCGCTCATGTGAAGGACATCCATTGAAAAAGTAGGAAGGATCGGGATTAACAGCCCGAATCCGAGCAGATCTATAAAGACAACCCAGAAAATTATAACTAACGGAACTCTTTTTTTACCCACAACTGCCTTTAATCCGGATTTATTGAAATATTAACGGACTTTGTGAGAATCTCTTTCGAGTCGACGAAAGCCTCTTTCACTTTTTCTCTTAATCCGCTTGATAAAAACGTATAAGTCGTATCCGCATAATTTCCCGACGGAAGGATCAGATACTCCTTTTTACCGTCAATCGTCCCCTTAAAAACATAGGTAGGAACGCATGAAAGATTCTTCAACTTTATCCTGTCCGTAAACTTGTTCTTTTCCAGCTCAAAATTCAGGATAACCCCCGCATCGGAATATCGCCATTGTTGGTTAGAAACAAAGTTTCCGAGAGAATAAGCCACAAATCCGGTGTCCAATTTACTCCCAGGCCTGCTAAAAATTTCGATTGGCTGAAGCACGTGCGGGTGACTTGCTATTATGATATCCCCCCCTGCATCCAGCACAGTTTTTACAATTTCTCTCTGGCTGCTGTTTGCTGTTTTCTCATACTCATTCCCAAAGTGAAAGTAAGTTATCACTAAATCGGGATTCAGTTTTTTTGCCCTGGCAATGTCTGATTTAATCAGATCAGGCCTGATCAGGTTTATTAAATAATCTTTTCCATTGGGAACGGGAAGTCCGTTTGTCCCGTAGGAATAACCAAGTAATGCGATCCGCATTCCTTCTTTTTCAAAAATTCTTATACTGTCCCTGTCCTTATTGTCCGAAAAGGTTCCGAAATAATTTATTCCAAGATTGTTTATGACCTCAATAGTCCGCAAAAGACCCTTTTCTTTCTGATCGAGGGAGTGATTATTTGCCGTGTTCAGGTAATTGAATCCAACTGAATCAAGTGACCTTGCAAAGTCATCCGGACTGTTGAAAAAAGGATATCCGGAATATTTGTTTTTATTACCCCCAAGCACTGTTTCAAAATTCCCGAATACAATATCAGCTCCTTCAAAATATTTGCGTACTTCTCTGAATACAGGTACAAAATTGAAGGAATCTCCCGTGACGCGCGCATACTCAAATTGCGGAGAATGGCACATCATATCGCCAACACAGGCAAACTTTACCGTGACCAGGGAATCTTCCACGGGTACCTGTATGCTCTCCTTTCCCGGAAATATATATCCGTTTAACTCTATTGCCAATAGAATGGAGACTACTGAAACTGATAAAATTAATATTTTTTTCATTCTTGTTCGGTGAAGATTATAAATTAAATCCCGGAATGAATCCGGGATTTAATAAAACGGAATAATAATTCATCCGTCAGTTGACGGGCAGGTTAATTCACATTAACTCTGCAAATTATTATTTTTTCGCCTCTTTCCTTTCAGTCTTAACAGTCTGAATGTCATTGCGCAATTCCTGAGCTAATTTTCTTAGTTCGCTAAGACCTTTTCTCAGTCGTGTGCCGGCAGTTCCCTGTCCTTTATCGTAAAATTTTACGAAATCGGCTTCAAGGGTGTTGACGAATTCTTTTAACTGTTCAAGTTTACTCATGGTACTTACTCCTTTTGGTTAGTGAAAGTTATTATTTATTAGTTCTGCAATATCCTGAATTTCAATTGATTCAGATTTGTTTAAGTCTTTTAGTCCGTCGCTAATCATCGTCATGCAGAACGGGCATGCGGTTGCGACCTTGTCCGGATTTCTTGCTATAATTTCTTTTGTCCTGTTCATATTAATTCTCTCCCCTTCCTCATCCTCAAGGAACATCTGTCCGCCTCCGGCTCCGCAGCAGAATCCTTTCGACCTGTTTCTATCAAGTTCAAGAATTTCAGTGTTCGGTATTGAGGAGATAATGTTACGCGGTTCATCGTAAATCCTGTTGTATCTTCCCAGATAACATGAGTCGTGATAGACCACCTTTTCCGGAGGATGGTTATTGTCCGGAGATATTTTTTTATCACGAATCAGTTCCGAAATCAGCTGAGTATGGTGAACGACATCATAATTCCCGCCGAACTGCTTATATTCATTCTTCAATGAGTTGTAACAGTGCGGACACGCAGTCACAATTCTTTTTACTTTGTACTTATTTAGTGTCTCCACATTTTCCATCATCATCTGCTGAGCGAGATACTCATTCCCAAGTCTTCGCGCTGTATCCCCGTTACACTTTTCTTCATTTCCAAGTATCCTGAAATCAATTTTTGCTTTCTGCAGGATTGAGGCCAGTGCCTGCGATACTTTGATATACCGAGCATCAAAAGAGCCTGCACAGCCGACCCAGAACAGAAGATCGCAATCAGGGGATTCCGACATTGTCTTGATGCCATGCCCTTCTGCCCATTTTTCCCGGTCGCTACTGTTAAACGCCCAGGGATTAAAATTAGTTTCAATATTCCGGAAAAGCGGGCTGAGACTCTGCGGAAATTCCGACTCGCTAAGCACCAGGAATCTTCGCATATCCACTATTGAGTCAATATGCTCTATCAAAACCGGACATTCTTCGACACACGCCATACAAGTTGTACATTGCCACAGTTCCTTATCGGAGATATGATTATGAACAAGTGTCTTCGCTGCAATACTGCTGTCAGTAGAAAAGTCCGGTCTTTCTACAGTCCTTTTCCTTATCTCAACAATTATATTTCTCGGGGAAAGCGTTTTCGATGAACCCGCCGCCGGGCAAGCATCTGTGCACCTTCCGCATTCCGTGCAAGAAAATCCGTCCAGGATCTGTTTCCAGCTAAGCTGATTAACATCCCCGGCCCCGTATACATCAATCGTCTCATCTTCCAGGTCAATTTTTCTGATGATATTCTTCTCTTCAGGGAGTTTCGCGAGATATACATTCGGAATCGAAGTGATTATATGGAGGTGCTTCGAATACGGAAGATAATTCAGGAATCCAAGAATAAAAACTATATGAGCCCACCAGAAAACCTCATACCAGGCTGAAAATGCCGGTGATGACGAACTGAAAAATAATTTACTCAGATTGAGTGAAAAAGGCCTAAAATCAAATGAGCCGACAATAAAATTCTCTTTTGCAATGTATGTGATATTCTGCGCAAACATTGCCAGAACTACAAAAAGTATAAGAACAAGAATTACGGTTGCATCCTTTTTACCGTGCCCGTCAACTACCAGTCTCTTTACTTTCTTAATATCCCGCCGATAAAGAGCTGATAGAATCGCCAGGATTACGAGCAAACCGAATAAGTCCTGAGTAAACGTAATCAGAGTGTAAAAATAACCCAGGAAATTAAGCGAGAACGGTGCGTAAAATCCCTGAATAAAGGACTCAATGACAGCAAATCCAAAGAGGATAAAACCCCAGAAAATAAAAAAGTGAATCCACCCCGCAAACCGGTCACGAAAGAGTTTTTTCTGCCCAAAGGCATAAATCAGTACATTAGCAATGCGGGCCGGAATGTTGTATGATCTATCTTCCGGTTTCCCTGATTTAATGAGGGCAATTATTTTTCTAATATTGAACGTGAAAAAAGAGAGAGCTCCCGCAAATATAATTACAAAAATAATATTTTTAAGTTCCACTCTCTTTCCTCACATCAGGCTTCAAAGGATGAGGACTATTTTTTAATTTTCGAAACAAGAGTTGAACCGATAAATATTTTAACAACTGTCCAGAGCAGGAATATCAGACCACCTGCCTGTGCTGCCACTGCCAGATCTTGTACATAAAAAGTATTAAGGAAGAGGATACCACTCAAAGTAATAACAACCTCTCCGAGAGTAAGTGCGGAAATTACAGAAAAATAGCTTTTCGATTTTTCGATGATAGCGCCTGTCAGGAATGCTGCAACCGGGAATGCCAGCAGATATCCGCCGGTGGGTCCGAAAAGGCTTGCAACACCGAATGTACCGTCAGGTACAAATGCAAAAACAGGTAATCCCGCAGCTCCAAGAGCTAAATATCCTATTTGTGAATAGAAACCGTCCTTTTTCCCAAGGAACGCACCCGATAAAAGTACCAATAATGTCTGCAGCGTAAAAGGTACCGGTTTCAAAGGAATGGCGATATTCGCAGCAACCGCAGTCATAGCGGTAAACAGAACAACTAAAAACAAACGGTTTGTGAGAACCGCACTTAATTTAATATATAATGAATTTTTTTTGACTGACTCTGATATCATTATTTTCGCCTTTCATTAGTTTTTCTCAAAAAATCAATTGTTAATTTAATAATTTTTTCTAATTTTTCATTAGAAGATTTAAATGGATGAACCACGTCAAAAGTATGCCCTGTTTTGGAAATAATGTGCAATTCCGTATTCGATTTGTCCGCAGCCTCAGAAATTTTATTCCCCTCGGCAACATTAACAGCGAGATCATTATCGCCATGAATAATTGCAAGGGGACGCTGAAATTCTGCCGTGGCTTTCAATACGTTCAGACTCTCTTCCTTATTTGCCTCTATATCCGTTATAAAAGAGGCATTCATTCTCATAACTTCATTTGTCCTTGAATTTACAACCTCAAGGAACCCCTCTTTATACCATTTTGCCATCTGCCTTTTTGTCCATCTGCAAAAAGTTGCAATTGACGCCCAGAGAACAATTGAAGAAATACGGGGATCTTTTGCCCCCGCTAACAGACATATTCCTCCACCTCTGCTGTGTCCCAAAAGGTGTATTTTTTTCTCATTTTCAGTAGAAAATTCTGAACAACAATAATTAATTACTTCTTTAAGTTCACTTACTTCTCTCGAAATTGTGTTCTCAGCAAACTTCTCAGATTCTGTAAAATTCAGCATATCCGGGCCGATTCCGTTATGAGAAAAATTGAAAGAGACTGCAAAAAAACCTGCTTCTGCAAGCCTTTCGCAAAGATAAGGGAAAAAACCCCAATCCTTGAATCCCTTAAATCCGTGGACAACAATTACCAAACCGGAAGAAGATTCCCGATCCCCAAATGTCGTTGCATTAATTTCGAAATTATCGCTTGTTTTTATGCAAAAACTATTATTCATATTTTAAATATCTGATAAAATCAGCTAAAAATCAAGGGAAATCTTTATTTTTGAGTAATTTTCTTAAACTTCTCCCCTTCCATTACCGGCTTTGGCAAAAAAAAGAGACATACCGGAGTATGTCTCAAAAAAAATCAAATTAGACAATCAGTGTTTAGAAAGAATTCCTGACTGTATATTTAAGAATCGATTCCTTCCCTGCTTGAACAGGGACTTTGAAGAGGATATTCTGTGCATTTACTTTTTCGTAATCAATGTTGTTATCTTTCAATTCCCACCTTAATCCCAAATACCTGTCAACATCAACCACTATATCTTCTTCTTTTTGATTTCTGATCTTGATCTCAAAAGTAGATTCGCTTACTTTTTCGGTGATTTGCTTATATTCAGTCTGCTCTTCCTCAACTACCACATCAAAAGCATCTCCGACTTTCAATTTCAATTTTTCATTTTTCGGAGTGTGATTAATTAAATCCTCACCAACGAACTCAAGAGCCTGTCCGTCGGATTTATACAGTCTTACTTTTCCTTTTGGCATCGGGACGCCAAGATTGTTCTTTTCGGAATTTTCAAACTCAATCACAACAGCAACTTTCCCGTTAGATCCGTCATACCCTCCCGATCTGTATAAATATTTTTTGACAATATTGATGTTCTTAGATTCAAAGAGGGAAATTTGCTTTGTTTCACTTTGAGCAATGGTTGTAGGCCTTTCCATTGAATAAATGTGATATTCAAAAAAGCTCTTCTCTTCGAACTGCCTTCCTTTGTTCATCCCCTCTACCATTGCAGTGACCTTGTCATAAACCTCATATTCCTGAACTCTGTTAACATCTCCGGCAATTAGTTTCAGGAATGCATCTTTGTATGTAGTGCCCGAATTATTCTCGATACTTACCCAGGCATTCAAATCAATATTCTTATCATCCTTGTCAAGCACAGCCACATACTCCGTGTGCCAATTCATCCCGCCTGTCTGGTAAGTTAACTCGACATCCTGCTTCCCGGCGATATCCGAATTTGCAAGGCATACAAGAGTTGGTTTTGTTATCAACCCTTCCGGGAGCGAGTTAACGGTTATTCTGTATTTCTGAAGATTAGTAAGCATATCAAGACCGCCGGTTTTTTTCTGAAGGACAATAGAATTCCCACCTGCAGAAAGGAGTTTCCCGGAAATCAGTTCATCTTTCTCGCCTATCAGTTCAATATCCTTGTCAATATACTTTTTCAGTATTTTATCAAGACTGACAAGATCATACTGATAATTCTGTTCGATAACTTCCCCTTTGAATTTTATGTGCACAGTAGTTGCATCAATTAACTGAGCAACATCCTGAATTTCTATTCTGCTCTCTCCTTTCGGGAGATCATATTCTCTAAGATCCTTAACCACGCCAAGATCATTGTTGTAGATTGTAACGGAAAGCTTCTTAGGAGAGAATTTTTGTGCATGAAGCGGAAGAGATACACAGAAAACGAACAGAATCAATGATAAAATGATATTTTTCATGTCAGCCTCACAAAAATTAATAAATTAATAAATAAATAAGTTTACAATCAGTCAGCAGACCATCCGTTAACTAACTGATTAAATAATTAGACTCCCGGAAAAAACAATAGTTCCGTTTGTTCCGGAATCCATGCCGGTCTATTTGCTCTTCATCACAAAAACGCCGTCCCAGTTTTCCGGAGGCGGATTAGTCATGAATATACTTGCACGCTGGAGAAAAATCATTGAAGGATGGTCGCTCTTGTTTAATTCCAGCGCCTGCCTGAAATTCTCCGCAGCTTCACTAAATTTCATTTTTTTATAGCAATTCAAACCCTGTGAAAAAAAGTTCAATGACTCAAGTTCATTCTCCCTGAGTTCGTCTTTGTTTTCCGCAATCAACTCATAAATGCTTAGCGGGGTCATTCTCCCTTTAACTGTAATCAGGTCAAGTTCCCTGAAAAAGAATTTTGATTTAACAAGTTCGTATGCCGTGTCGCTCAAAATAACCCTTGTCCCGTACTCTTTATTGACCCCCTCGAGACGCGAGGCAAGATTTACATTATCCCCAATTACGGTATAATCAAATCTCTGCCTGCCTCCTATATTTCCTACAATCACGTTGCCGGAGTTAATTCCTATACGGGTAAAAAATAATTTATTGTCCTCCTTCATCCATTTGTTTTGAAGGACAGTCAGTCTTTTCTGCATTTCCAGAGCAGCCCTGCAAGCCAGTTCTGCGTGATTCTCAACCGCTACAGGCGCTCCCCAGAATGCCATAACAGAATCGCCAAGGTATTTATCAAGAGTTCCTTTGTTCAGAAAGACCGAATCCGTCATGTCCGATAAATATGTATTCAAAAAGTTAATAAGCTCTTCCGGAGATTGTTTTTCCGAAAAAGTGGAGAAGCCCGCTATATCGCTGAAAAGAATCGTAAGCATTCTCTTCTCCCCGCCAAGTTTAAGTTTATCGGGATCGGAGATAAGCTCATTGACTACATCGCTGTTCAGATACTGGGAGAACATCCCCTTGATCTGGGTTTTCTGCTTCCTCTCAACAACGAAATGGTATGCGGTGCTTGAAAAGTATCCAAGCAGAACCGCTGAATAAGACCCAAGGGTTGTGAATATAATCCTGAAATTCTCAAACAGATAAAATGTACTGAACCTGATTGCCATAAAAAGCAAGATCACTATTAAAACATTTATGATTTCAAGGAGGTAGCTGTACTTTGTTTTTATTGACTTAATCTTTGAGGAAACAAAGAAGACAAAGAGAGTAAGAATTATCACCAGGAGTAATTGAGGAATGAGAGAAAGCCTGCTTAGAAAATCCTTATTCAGCACGCACTGAATCAGGTGGGCGTGCGCTTCCACACCGTATATCAGGTTTTCGCCCTGCCTGTTCCCTGTGGAAAAAGAGATCGGGACAATATCTTTATCCTCGGGCATTGTGGATCCGATTAATACGATTTTATCTTTAAAGGCTCCCGAGTTGACCAGACCGAATTCCGGATCGTCCCAGGTATTCACATCCTCGCCGTAATCGAGTTCCTCTGTGGATTTGAATTCCTTATCGTCAATAATATCGAGAAAATTGAATCTCGGAAACGCCTTGTCCCCACCGTAGAAATTTATCAGGAGGGAAATATTGTCAAACTTAGGAATCTCAATTCCGCCGAAACGGAAAATATTCTTTTCAATTTTCACGGTGTTTGTTACCGGTAAATCAAAATACCGGTTTAGTATCGCAAAACCGAAAGTGGGCACTCTCTTATCCTGCTGACTCAGACGGAAAGGGAGATACCTGCGGACTACTCCGTCGTTATCGGAAAGGACATTCACAATTCCGATAGAACTGTCCGCCTTATAAAAGATATTGCTGAAATTCTCCTCTTTACGGGTGACTTCAAAGGATGTTCCCGGGGATAACGTACTTGTCGTAAATTCGATCTTACCCCCCAGAATCAAATTCTTCGTATTTTTGATTGTTTGTACGAACAGTGAGTCGTTAAGGTTGCTGAATTTATCAGGAGTGGACATAACGATATCAATCCCGATTACCTTTGCTCCCGCATCGGTAAGATTTTTAACTGCCTTTGCAAATAAATTACGTGGGAATGGCCAGCTGTTGTATGGCGGGGGGATCCCCTTAAAAGTCTGGTCGGTAATTTCGACAATAATTACGTCTGCAGAATCCTTAATGTCTATCGGACCTCGTCGCTGAAAGCGCTCGTCAATCTGGCTCAGTTCAAAATCTTCAATGGGGGCAATAGTAAAAAGAATATTCTGCGTAAGCAGGATAATTAATAAAGAAACTCCTGATACAATCAGGAGTTTTATAAAAGTCTCTTTTTTCAATTGTTACTGATTCAGATTGTATGTAAAATAGAGTCCGAAAATAGAATCGTTATCCAGTTTTTCATTAATAAAGTAACGCCCCTGCAATCCTATATTGAAGTTTCTTATCACTTCGTAAAGACCTGACAGCTCAAACTGTGTCCTCTTCAGGTCACCGAAAATCGGATTAACAGCCGCATTCATTCTCAGTTTGTCCTGAAGCATGAGATAAGAAGCACCGAGCGTGACGGAAACAAAACTGTAGTCTGAATTCTTTAATTTGCTGCTGTTAAACGATAATCCGACGTTGCTGTTGAATTTGCTTGTCCAGAATGTCATATTGGTCACGTTTACCGATGAATTCTCTGCGTCGTTCTTAAGCAGCGTATTATCAGTCCTGTCCGTAAAAGTGAAAAAGACTGAAGTTCTCTGTTTTACGCTCAGGTCATAAGCGTAAGACAACTGAAGGGAAACACGGTTCGTAGCATCGTTGATTGCGTATTGGTTATACAAGGTATCCGCATTGCTTATAGTATTTTCATTTGAGTTGTTTGAATACCCAAAAACAATATTCGGGAAATCAGTTCTCGGATAGTACGCAATTGAAGTATTGATGGTCTGGAAAGTAGTTGTGGATAACCTTGTACCCTGCAAATTGTCCATCAGGTTTTCGTAAGCCAGAGAAAGAAAAATCTTATTGTCCATCAGCCTTAAAACATCAGTAATGTTAATTCCGGTAACGTCCGTTCTGAGATAAGACTGCCCGAAAGACTGGAAATCGTTTCCGCGGAATATATAAGATGATTTAAAAGAATTATTAAAGTAATTAAGGCTTAACGATCCTTCGGCTGCGAGTGAAGCAAGTTTCTGCGGATTGAATGGGGAGATAAATTGATTAACTGTGAAAAAGCTTCCTACGGCACTCTTAATCCCTTTTACCAGTTCACCGTCAAATTCGAGCTCGTCTCCAAGAACTAAAATCATTGAATCAGAAAGAGTCCCTGAAGAAATGTCACTGTTGTTAAGACTCATTGCAGACTGGAGAGAAAGCAAAATCCGTTTATTATCAAAGGCGAATTTCATGTCTGTTCCAAAAAGGAGATTTTCTTTCGGTTTTGCACCATATTTGATTGAAGCGTTATCATCCTTTCCGTGAAGCATTGAGAACCCCCACTCGAAGGTTTCTCCAATGTAGAAGGCCGGACGGACAGATAAGAGGCTCCTCCCGTATGTTCCCAGGTCTGCGTATATTCTCTTGTTGTTAACGGTTATAACATTTTTCCCGATAGCCGAATCGGATGCATCTGTCAGATAGCGGCCGTCAACGGGGCGTGTTACTTCTCCGGTAGTAACAGTAAGCCCGAAAAAGCTTGAGCGCAATTCACCGCTGAATCCTCTTACTCTCTTGCCGCTTAGTATAAGGAACGGGTACTGCGGGAACAGGTCTCCGACACCAAGAGTAAGCCAGTTTGTGCCGACAGTTAATGAGTAACGGTTATTTGGCTGCAGGTGTTTCTTCTCTTCTGAAGTTACATATAATTTTGCGTCAACATTCCAGTCGGAATAACTTCCGTTAAAATCAACTCCGAGATTATTATACCAGACACTTTCATTGCGCATCACCTCATTTCTCGCTTCCCCTCTAACATTCACGCCATATAAGAAAGTCTCCCCTCTAAAATCGGGAGAGTATGCGGGGATGAGCTCAAATGCAAACGACACTGAGTTGTACAGTTTATTATCTTGCGTGAACAATTCAACTTTTATCCGGTGCATCCCCGGGTTTAGCTTATATGAAAAATTCTCAGGTGAAAAGAGGATAAGGTCTTCCGCAATAACTGCCATCTCGGTTACATCATAATTATCGACATAAATTCTTGTGAGTTTTTTGCTGACTTCATCCGAGGCTTTCAATAGTGATACGGAAATAAACAATTCATCTTCCGGGACTTTTGAATTCGGTTCAGGAGTAAGCAGCAGAACTTCCAGGTCCTTCGGGCTTGCGCCGGTTACAAGAACTTTTGCCGGGGCAAATGAAGAAGGATAATCAAGCGGATAATATTCCGTGATGTCGCTGTTTAGAGTTGCCACTACATAATATTCGAGAAACGGAGGAGCAGCTTTCCCCGGTTCAAGAACAAAAGTCGCACTGTTTCCGAGAATTGTTAATTCGGTCTCCAGATATTCGGTCTCGCCGAAATTCCTGTAAGCCAGTACAGCCCTTGTAATATTGGAGGGCTGCATAAAATTAATTTCAAAAAGGACAGGTTCTCCTTCCCTCACATCAGGGGCAATCACTCCGGAAATAACCACACCCTGCTGAGCGGATGCTTCATTTAAGAGAAGAAAGGAAAACAAAAACAGAAAAATTGTAATAGCATAGTACTTCATATAAAATCCAATTTAATTAAAAATTAATATTTGTAACTTTTAACCTTCTGACCTCCATTATTCACTTCGGAAATCAATCTTTATATCACCTTTATTGGTCTTTAGTATCAGGCTTCGTGAGGTCATCTTTTTATTGCTCTCAAGTTTCTTTCTGATTTCAGGAGTATTTTCCTTCACTTCAACTTCGCCCGCATCGGTTACCACCACAAATTTCCCGGCAGTAACATTTCCTGTTTGCTTGGACCCAAGTGATGCTTCAATGTCAATAGCGCCCGTTTCACATGAGAGCATGCTGCTGCCGTTTTTCTGGACTTCCAGAAAACCTTCGGTCCCCCTGATAGATGCAACCATGGTGGGAGTGGTGAATTTAAAATCTTCATCTTCCTGCTTGGTCACCTTAAAACCTAATTGTCCTTCTTCAAGGTGGGTATTCTTGGACATATCCTTTTTCAGCTTGTCTGCATAGATTTTCAGAGTACTGTTTTCCTGTACTCTTAAAAGAGAATTGTCTAAGAAGCGAACAATAACAAGGGACTTGCTTCCGGTTTTCAACTGATCTCCTGATTCAAGAGTCTGACCGATTTTAGCCTTCTCCCATTTGTTATTTTTCTGAATTTCAACATCTTTAACAATCTTTGAAATTACTGCAACAGATGCACTCTTATTCTCTCCCGAGCTTCCGAAAAAGAGCGTTGAAGAAACTAAAATCACTAAAGCCAAAAATATTTTATTTGTTTTCATTTTGTACCTCTTTCTCTCAGTTTGGTGGGGTTATTCCGAGAATGGATTCCTGATCTGCAAGAATGCTCTGCAGCAGAGCCAGTAATTCCGCAAGTGTTATGGGCTGTCCGTCAAGCATTATTGACCCGGTCAGTTGAATTTCACCGCTTAGAATTTTTCTTGCAAGTTCGTTTGCTATCCCGCCACCCAGAGAACTCAGGAGGATAACCAGGTTAGACTGAGCATTGTTCAGGTTTGCATCTTCATTAGCTGATATTTTGAAAGTAACAATATTGGAAAATACCGTCATACCTCCGCTTGGTCCGGTAACAAAGGCAGATACCTGCAGAACAATTTCATCTCCGTAATTCCATTGCCTCGAAATGTTGGCTGAACTGAGCACCATGGAAGTCTGTAGGCCTGCGGATAAGTTGTCTACAATAGGATCACCTTGATTAAGGGCTTCCTCGGGGGACTGATCAGGACCTTTTTTTACATTAGCTTTAATTTTGTATTCCGTAACTCCATTTACAGGGGTCCACTGCACCAGCACGTTATCAGTGTTTTCGCTGCTCCCCTCGAGGGGGCTTGTCACCATCATTGACTGGGAGGGGTTCAGGAAGACAATTTTTTCCACTACCTGATTGCTGATGATGCCGGTGTTCAAAGGATTCATCACTTCGAGAGTGAACCAGAAAATCCCTGATGGTTTTCCCAGCGCCATAAGATCATTTATTATATCATTCCCAACGTTGTAAAAATCCATCTGGATTTCAGTTGAGCCGAGGTTAGTGTTATAAAAATTTTGCGATGGGAAAGCTTTGGTTCTGAAACTCACGAAAAGTTCGCGGGTTCTTGAATCAATGCTTCTTTGCCACTCGATTTTACCCTGAAGCCTGCATTGAATTCCGGCAGGCAGCATTTCAACATAAAAAATCTGTTGTGTGGAACTCAGACCGTTAATAAATGCAAGATTTCCATAATCAATCGTACTTAAATTATCGAATAATTTAAGGGAAAGTGAAATCTGTTGCGGGTTTGCCCTGAACGAAATCATCAGGAATATCAGGGGCACAAGGAATATAACTTTTTTGATCATAATTTTTTTCCTTTTTGAAAATCAGTTTGCAAATCAGTCCCTCGACTGACTGCCGACTGAATAAATTAACAAAAACACACTTGGGAATTTACAAATAAAAAATAAAACAAAAAAAAGGAAATTAGTCCGTCAAGTGACGGGAAAACTTTTCACATGGTCTTTAGTTTAATAATGAACTCGCTTCCCTCGCCCTGAGTGGAATCAACCAGAATCTCCCCGTTATGCTTTAAGATAATTTCCTTTACAATTGAAAGCCCCAGCCCGGAGGAACTCTCCCCACCGGTTGGTTTGGCACTAAGCTTTTGGAACTGACCGAACACTTTTTTCTTGTCATCATCAGTCAGCCCGGGGCCGGAATCCTTAACACTTATTATCGCGTAACCGTCAGCCGAACGGACAGAGATTCTGATCTCCCCCCCAAGCGGGGAATATTTCACTGCGTTGCTTAATAAATTATCCACGGCACTTTCCATCCAGAACTTGTCAATATCAGCAAAAACATTATCCTGAATATCAAAAATAATTTTCTGATGTTTGGCTTCTGCCCTGAGCATATAATTTTCCCCCGTTTCCTTCGCAATCAAAGAAATATTATGCGAAACCAGCTTCATCTTCGTTTCGCCTGAATTCATAGCTGCTTCTTCAAGCAGCGCCCTGATAAGTTCAAGCATCTTAGAGGAAGACTCATTCATCAATTCAAGAAGTTCTTTCCTCTCATCATCAGTCTCTGTATCATAAAGCAACTGTGTAAGTCCTATCACGTTTGAGAGGGGGTTTTTCAGATCATGCGAAGCTACAGCCAGAAAATGATTCTTGATTTCATTGGCTTTTTGCAGTTCGGCGCGGGCACTCTCAGTCTTCTCCAGCAACTCCTCCGTCTTTTCTGTTTCCTCCTTTAGCTTTGCCGTCCTCTCCTTGACTATGAGTTCAAGCTTTCTTGAGATATCCTGAAGGTTCCTAATCCGGGAATTCATAATACGTATACTGCCAAAAACTATAAGAGCTATAAAAAGAATCCCGTACACCACCCAAGCAACCGCAGTCCGGTACCAAGGAGTAATAACCATAAACGGGTAAGCGGTTTTTTCGCTTATCAGGTGGCCGTGATGCAATCCCCTGACTTCAAAGATATAATCCCCCGCCGGAAGGAAAAAGAACTCGAGTTTCACTGCGGCAATATTTTTACTCCAGATGCTGTCATATCCCATTATCCTGTACTGGTAAAAAAGCTTTTCATTAGGATAATGGAGAAGATGGGAATTAACAAAAATACGTTCGCCCGTACTAAACTTTTGTTTAAGGTTTCCGTTCTCCAACTCATCACTTGTTGAAAAATTTGTAATTATCGGAGAAGGAATGGTTCTCAGGAGGTTCTTGTTCAGGTCCAGTTCAGCAATGCCGCCGGCAGTTGCGGCTACAAGAAAACCATTAGCAGATTCAGAAATACCGTTGGGTACAATTGTTGAATTCGGGAGCCCGTCTTCTTTCGTGAAGAAAGTACATTTATTGTCATAGTAATAAATCAAACCCGCATCGCTCCCGAGCCATAGGTTACCGCTCCTGTCAAAGTGAATCCCCTTCAGCGGAATTCCTTCAAATTCATCCGGCAGGTTTATCTTCTCTATCGTCTTTCTGTCGTTCACTCTGTATAATCCCTGGTTGGTTGCCAGGTGAATCACTCCACTGTTGATAATGAAATCATAAATCACGAGAGATTTTTCATTCATCTCCGAACCTTTAAGATCAATCCTTTCAATTAAACCCTTATCTTTAACAAAGCGGAATAAACTCCCATTTTCGCTGCTCCCCCCTAACCAGATATTCCCCTCGCCGTCTTCTACCATATTAAATATTTTCACATCGCGGGGCCCGGGAAAATCAAAGTAATATTCCTTCATCTGCGAGTCAATCATCAGCAGCCGCCTGGTTGCTTCAAGATATCCGAAGAAATTGCCACTCCTGTCGAGACAGGAAGTATTGACTCTGTCGTTCGGAAACATTTTCTTAAACAGGGTTGATTTATTTTTAAGATTGATTTTCCTGAGTTCATTATTTAGCAGGGAGACCCACATAATGCCGGGCTGAACAGAGAAACTATGAATTAGTTCCCCTCCGTCAATCTGAAACCCGCTTAAAACATTTTTCCCGGATGAATAATCTGCCGAAAATATATAATGAGTATCACTGAACCACACAATATCATCAACAGCTTTAATCTGAATAATAAAGTTTTTTCCGGGGTAGTTGAAGTTTTTCTTAAGGTCAATTTTGGAAAAAGTATATCTTTTTAGAAGGAACAGGCCGTTGTCAGTCCCTATCCATATCGAACGGTCATTGCCAATAATTATGGACTTAACCGAAAACCCGCCTTCACCCAATTGATCAAAGTTTCCGAACTGTTTGACATCCGGGTTTTTCATTCTCTTAGTTCCCGGCTCCGGAGCAATTTCAAACACACCCGCCTCGTAAGTACCGGCGTATAGCTTCCCCTCATTAAATGCAAGGGCGGAAACATCGGGCAGGTCAAGCACTTTTTCAAAGATAACCTTGTTGTCAATTACCTCCAGTTCAAAAATACCCGTGTTTGTGCCAATCAGGACTCGATTCCCGAAAATGTTATTACTCTCTTCTTGTCTCAATATGGCATCTACGTGATCATTCCGGTTTTCAAGCAATTCTTTAACAGTTAAGAAACGATTTTCCTTTTCCGAGTAGTGTAAAAGAATCCCTCTGTATGAGACAGCATAAATCTCTCCTTTGCTTCCCTCAAAAACCTGGAAAGAACGAAAATAGCTTACAGTTTTAAAATTATCCGGGAAGATGTATTTGTGGACGGAATTATCCGTTATTAAAGAGATTGAAGCAGATCCGGCAATCCAGACCCGGCCGCGCGAGTCACAAAAACCGCTTTTGGGGTAGTCGAATCCGCCGTCGGATTGAATATCTCTGAATTTGTATTTCCCATTTTCGCCCGTAACCTCTGTAATCCCGGCATCAGACAGAACAAGGAAAGCATTTTCGTTCCGTTTCACTAATCCCTTAACATAAATGCCGGGAATATTGATATTTTGGTTTCTGAACTTATAACCGTCGAACTTAGCAAGGCCGGCGTCACCGCCTGTCCAAATATAACCCTGTGCATCCATATATACAGCTTTCACGAGATTACTCTGGAGTCCGTTTTCAATAGAGTAATGAGTAATGGATTCGTCTTGCCCCCATAAGGGAGCAGAGAAAAACATCAATAAAAAAGCTATAACAGTTTTTGTTCCTGAATTCATTTTGCTCAAAATGCGAAAGAATATATATTTTATAGATTAAAAAATAACATTATCAACTCCTTAAAACAAAGCGGAAAAAAGGGTATTGCGGAAATCTTTTCTTGTGTCTCTAATCTTCGTAATCACCCTGTCAGCCATCATTCAGAATTAAAGAGGCTTTTGTCAGCCATAGTTTTTCATTTCAAATATAGCAATTAAATTTATCACCACAAAACAATATATTCTACAATTATTATTTGTTTTCTTAAAAGTTGGATGAAAGTTGTCTGAATTAGGATTTGTAGGATTAAAGGATTATAGGAAGATTGGAATAGTGGAAAAATGGAATGTTGGAATGTTCCCGCCCAAGCGGGACAAGGGAAAGAGTAAAGAGTAAAGGTTGAAAGGAGAAAAGGTTAAAAGATTAATTCAAAGGAAGTAGTTGAGGAGAAAGGCGATGAGGAGATTAGAGATAATCAAAGCGCCGTAGATTTTGTGTTTGAAGCTTTCAAGATTATCAATTTTGGAATCGAGGGATGCGAGAGAGGAATGGATTTCGGAGACACTCTCTTTAATGAAAGAGATGTCTTTTTCAATGAGCGATATTTTTGTGTTTAAGTTTGTCAAGTTGTAAAGTTATAAAGTTGTAAAGTTTGTCAAGTTATCCCGACCAGTCGGGACAGGCGAATATTGCGTACCTAAAGGCACGCATTTTTTTTGTTTCTATTTTTCTATAAATATTCTGTACCTAAAGGCACAAAAAAAAACGCTAATGATTTTTGTCTTCGTCCCGT